>Ga0209700_105115_pt1 | contig 22576 bp, 14 predicted proteins | sample SiratroredBW_FD_187528 | JGI IMG/M metagenome (GOLD analysis project Ga0209700, IMG submission 187528) | Root nodule microbial communities of legume samples collected from California, USA - Siratro red BW (SPAdes) (version 2) | ecosystem: Host-associated > Plants > Roots > Nodule | place: USA... | reverse complement strand
CATGAAGGGACTCTCTTTCTGTCCGGAGGGAATCATTCTTTCTCAATCAATCATGCCTCAACTGGATAAATTCACTTATTTCACACAATTCTTCTGGTCATGCCTTTTCCTCTTTACTTTTTATATTCCCATATGCAATGATGGAGATGGAGTACTTGGGATCAGCAGAATTCTAAAACTACGCAACCAACTGGTTTCAAACCGGGGGAACAAAATCCGGAGCAACGACCCCAAGAGTTTGGAAGATATCTTTAGAAAAGGTTTGAGCACCGGTGTATCCTATATGTACTCTAGTTTATTCGAAGTATCCCAATGGTGTAACGCCGTCGACTTATTGGGAAAAAGGAGGAAAATCACTTTTCTCTCTTGTTTCGGAGAAATAAGTGGCTCACGAGGAATGGAAAGAAACATCTTATATTTGATCTCGAAGTCCTCATATGGCGCTTATTCTTCAAATCCTGGATGGGTGATCACTAGTAGGAATGACATAATGCTAATCCATGTTCCACACGGCCAAGGAAGAATAAAAAAATAAGAGAAGAAAGATCGTAGAAAAGAAAGTCTTACGTGCTCTCTCCTCTATCTAAGTAAGAGAAAGAGGAAGGTCCAATCATGCTACTTTGAGAAAGATGCTTAACACATGCAAGTCGATCAGTTCGCCCTTAAGAAAGAAATAGGCAACATCGGTTCGAATCCGATACCGATCAAGGGCTTTTTCCTTTTTTTTCGGTATGCCGCTCCGCCAGCAAGGAGCGAAAGAACAAAGTGGTTTGTGGTTATGTCAGAATTTGCACCTATTTGTATCTCTTTAGTGATCAGTCTGCTAGTTTCTTTGATCTTACTCGGTCTTCCTTTTCCCTTTGCTTCCAATAGTTCGACCTATCCAGAAAAATTGTCGGCCTACGAATGTGGTTTCGATCCTTTCGGTGATGCCAGAAGTCGTTTCGATATACGATTTTATCTTGTTTCCATTTTATTTATTATTCCTGATCCGGAAGTAACCTTTTCCTTTCCTTGGGCAGTACCTCCCAACAAGATTGATCCGTTTGGATCTTGGTCTATGATGGCCTTTTTATTGATTTTGACGATTGGATCTCTCTATGAATGGAAAAGGGGTGCTTCGGATCGGGAGTAATCACTAGTGATAGGGCAAAAATAGGGAGGAAGGACAAAGGAAAGAGCGATGCCTACATTAAATCAATTGATTCGTCATGGTAGAGAAGAAAAACGGCGCACGGACCGTACTCGAGCTTCGGATCAATGTCCCCAGAAGCAAGGAGTACGCCCGCGTGTTTCAACGAGAACACCGAAAAAACCAAATTCAGCTCCACGTAAGATAGCCAAAGTACGATTGAGCAATCGACATGATATATTTGCTCACATTCCGGGCGAAGGTCATAATTCGCAGGAACATTCTATGGTGTTAATAAGAGGAGGTAGAGTGAAAGATTTGCCAGGTGTGAAATCCCATTGTATTCGAGGAGTCAAGGATTTGTTGGGAATTCCGGATCGAAGAAGAGGCAGATCCAAATATGGTGCAGAAAAACCCAAATCTCTATGAATGGAAAAGGGGTGCTTCGGATCGGGAGTAATCACTAGTGATAGGGCAAAAATAGGGAGGAAGGACAAAGGAAAGAGCGATGCCTACATTAAATCAGATGCTTTGCACACCTTTTTTTATCTGCGTTTCCAATCTCGTTCCGGGAATTTTTAACGTCATATGGTTTCCGTCCGGGCGAAGTGGCCTCGCCTCTAATACTGGTGGGGGGTTCTTCGGCCATCTTTTTTGTTTTTTTCGCAAAAAGTTTAGAAGAAAGAAGAGATAGGCTTCTTTCTTTTTTCTTTAATAACATTATGATTTTCTATATTTTACAAATACCGGATCCATGCTGCTTCCTTGTCGGGCTCTTTCTCATCCTATTAACAGCTTGTCATCTTTCTTTGTTCTTTGATTCTGATGTTTTCTTGGATTTCATTTTTTTTGCGGTGCTCCTTTCCCGAATCTTCTTTCATCAGAAAATGGGATGAATTAAAAAAAAAGAAGCTTTTTGATTGATTCAGGGCGCAGCGAAACCAAATTCTTTCAAGGCAAAAGGGGGGCTTACTTACAATAATGGATTCTTTTTTTAAGTAGGGCCCCAGAACGAAAAAAAGGTGGGGGAACCAGAGTTAGTTCTTTTTCAAAGTAGCCTATGTTGAATAACAATTCACTTTTACTCTTTGGAAATCCAACGTCCAGTGATGTTCAATTTATGCTATCAGATACTAGGAATATGTCTTTTGATAGTCTGTCAAGTACCTCTTCCACTTCTTCAACTGGGTCGGACGCGCAAAGCGCTCCACCTGAGTTAGAGCGGGTATTGGATCAAATCTGCTCTAAATGCGAAGAACAAATTCTACTGTCAAATAGACAAGTACCGCCGGAGTGGACGATGCCCGACCTTGTTCGGGCTGTTATTTCCGACGATCGGATTGACAGTCCGGGCTTTCTGACAAATGACTATTATGATGTCATGTTGCATGGCCCAAATGCTTGGTTATGCGAAGATCTTTTTCACTTTTTAGATCTAATCAACTATGTCTTCTAGTTCCGAAGTTTTTCCCTTGCATCTTGGTCACTTTTACTTTTTCGTTATTTTGTAATCCCCAGGGTATGATACCTTATAGCTTCACAGTTACAAGTCATTTTCTCATTACTTTGGGTCTCTCATTTTCTATTTTTTAAGTTCAGCCATCTTGTGATTCGTATTCGAGTTGTTGGTCAGAGGGTGGAAAAGTGTGGTAAGGGGGAGGGAGGCGCCCCTTGCTGTATCAGAAGATCAAAGTCTTTCTTGCCTAGCGTTAGGAGAGTGATAATTGAGTAACGACTGATTCAAGCCCGTCACAAGGTGCCAGAGTAGACTTCTAAGCAAGATCGAGTATAGAGTGAGGAAAGCCTTAGTCTGAAAACACAAGAAGAGAAGTAGGTAGCCGTTATCAGTCCACCGAAAGTGGTCAATCAGGCTTCGCACCTTCCCTTACTAAGCAATCAGTCTTTGACTCCCTTCCCCTTCTTGCCTCATAATTCTTGCTTCAAGTTCACTTGCCTTGCTAATGGTTGGAAGTCTTAATGCTACTGTCCTTGGCTGCCTAGTTGTAGGCTGACTTTCGCTCCTCTACCCGGCAATGAGAAAAACTTGGATTCCTTTTTGAATTCTTTAACTTGCTAACTCGCTTTCTCTCCAATGGAAAGTACGTCCGAGACCTGAGATGAGAACCTCCGAGTTCTGGAGGAGAATCTATAGAAGGGAAGATCAGAGCCCGATGGGATCACTTTAGAAGAATATAAGACCTTGCTCCAGATTCCGCTCCCTTGGCAAGAAAAAAGAGACTGGTATAGTCAGAGGTCACATAGGCAATTGTCAAAGATCCCAGCCACTGAAATCAAACAGGCCATGAAGGAAAAGGCAGTTAAACTCTTTGCCTGCCAATTATCTAATTGAGTACATGAAGGATAGCGAAAAGAAAGGTCCTTGCCATGTGAATCTATGGACTGGTGATTTTCCCGAAAGGAAAGTACGATGATCAAGAAGTCATCTACTTCGTTGCTCAGACTGAACACCAAATCAATCCTGCCCCAGTTATCTTCGCAGAAACCTTCCGTTCGCTCAACCATTGCAGAACCACCGGGGAAAGGATAGTCCAGATAAGTTGTTCAGTCGGCAGCAGTTGCGCGAAAGCCGTTGCGCTAACGCGCATCCGTTTTCTTGCTTGATTCCATTAAGCTTGGAGCATGCTCCGCTCTTCCTTGGTTGCGACTTTGGCATCTGTCGCTGTTGCTGGTATCCACCGCTTCTGTGGTTTCCAGCGGCACTCCCGTGCAGGTTGTTGCCTTTCTTGACAGATTTCCCTTGATTCTTCCGCCATTTTCCTCTTTCCTTCTTCCCCGTAACTAACATGGCCGTCTTGAGCAAAACGAACTCAGCCCTACCTAAGACGGAGGAGCACCGCTTGAACCCCTTTTGCTGCTGAAAGCTCCCGATCACTCTATTTGAGGGATTGAATTCCAGGGCTGAGAAGAAAGGTTATTCAATTTTAAGGTAAGGTATTGGTCGAGTCAGCTTCAGGGTTCTGGCCCACGGATTGCGCCTATAAAAAGTTCTCCAATGAGTTGATTTGCTCACGACAAATCCTTCTATTCTCAGTTTCGGGACCCTATTACCAGACAGAAGAGGAGGTTTCTACCCCCATTCCCTTTGAGTGCCCGTCTGCTTTCTGCCTGAAGCTTTCAAGCGGAGGATGCCCACTAAACTAATCCCGTGCTCGCGCATGAGAAGAGGCTGAGATATCGCTAAATATATACTGGAGACCCCTACGCTTTTCTAATCAGTGGCTTCCTAGCCCATTCATTACCTTCTTCTTCTGTTGATTCTGTGCTAACGGCTTCTACTCGGTAATAATAGTAAATTTCACTAAAAAGAGGGACGGATTTTCAATTCTTTTTCAAGGCTCTGTCAACTACGTCGAACCTTGCGTATCCCCGCTCATAGACACCCGATAAATTGGACATTTGCGCAAAAAAGAAGATTTGGATGCTATGTATGCGCAAAAGGTCAACTTCATTCTTCAATTCCCTTAACTTAAGGTCTATGAAGAGGAAATAGGGTCTGTCCTAACACATTTGATAGTCATGTGGTTCTCGAGGATTTCACATGTGATTTTTTTAGCCCGATCTGGGTCTGCTGTTTACGATCTGTCCTGGGTCCCAACTGACACGATCTACTATTCCGCTGGTGGGAGACTTGCACGAGTGACTGGATGCTCCGGACTTATAGCTATGATCTTCCTCCGCCGGGGACCGCAATTCATGGATTCCCAACCTAACCACTGACTTTGACCTGGAATCAACGATTCGACCTTCCACTTGGCAAATCCCACCAAAAACTATAGGAAAAACGGACCTGATGCACTTTTGGCAAAAATCCACGTTTGAGACTCAAGATGACCCAATTACTTACGAGACTTTTTTCAGGGGCCAAAAACGGCACTTTTTTACATGGGTCTTGAAAAGCTAAAGCTAATATGGGTTAGTGGATTTCGCTCGTTATGGTAATAGGCGCTGGTTTATCGATCGCGAGGGCATAGGTGCCGGCTCCGAGACGATGAACAGAATGAAACCGCACTGGAATGGATTGTTAGAGGCAGAAAGTTTAAAGTCCGGTTCCTGTAGAGTTAGTCACATTCTGCCTGGATTCGGCATCATCAGTCCAAAGGAATTCGTCTTGACTAGGCACGAAATAGAGTCTTGGGAATCTGTCTTGAGCAAACATTGCATCTTGGTCATCTCATGATTGTTGATCGATTCAGTCCCGTAACTTGGCTCAATCTTGGTGGGAAATAGGGGAGGACTCCTTTGTTGCCCTTTTTCTGCTCCTTGGGATCTCTGCATACGGAATCTAAGGAAGTTTACTTGACTAAACACACGATGTGGGGCCCTATGCTAATAGATTATCGATCCGTTTAAACCAAGAGCTAGCAATCCCTATTCTCCTCTCCACACGGGGCTCTGCTAAGTGGTAATACGATGTATAGAGTCTCACTAGAATGGGCTTTAGAGTGCAAGAGGCTAAAGATACATTGATTTTGGCTTCGAACCAAAGGTTAGGTTGCCATCGATCTACCAAATGGTCTTGGTTTATGATTAATATTACGCATACTTCTTCTTCTTACTACCCATCCCCGGATCCTTGTCAACTTGATTGCATCAAGCCCTTTTTTTCAGTTTCCTCTTGATAGGATGAGGTCAATCACGCCTTAACCTCGGTTGGAGATGAACATTCCACCGTGCGCGAAGTGCTTCCACTCTTTTGCCTTACCTAATCGTATGTATGCTGCACTCCAGGAGATTCATTGATTCCAAACCTTTAACACTGGGATCTTTTAGTTTAGCAAGAACCTATCTGGTAAACTAAACATTGAAAGAGCTCGTTCCTGTTGTAGACGATGGAGAAGACTGAGAAGGTCAACCTATTTTTTTGTAGAGCAGAACTCACTAAAATGAATGTCTAGATCTGCCGTTTATAAAAAAGAATAAATTTGGATGCTGCAGCATCTCCGTCTGGGAATCCACCCTTAAAGAAGCTAGACGGCAAGATTACATAGAAGTCTCAGCCCGGGTGAATACGCTTACATACGAAATTCCATAGGGAAAGACTCGACCATCAGGCTGGCCGGTAATCCTATGTTCGCAGGCGAAATGGCTCAATTGACAAAGACAGAGGAGTATACTGATCAAAAAACTCATCAGCGAAGACAGCTGCTCTTTCGGTTTCGTTCTATCAATAAGGAGCCAGGCATCTGTCATAGAAATAATAAAGCCATCCGCTTTTCTTTTTTTTTATGGAAATTGCTCTCAATACAAACTACTCGCTTTGAATTCCCCGTAAAAAAGAAATAAGAGATCTATTAGTACTACATAAACCGGGGGTTCTGCCCGTAGCTGGATGCCAAGAGTGGTTCAAGGGACCTAACCCCTCCCCGATAGCACGGATGAATCTGACCTGAGAATTCCCAAAAAACAAGTGACTGAACTTCGTCCGCACTAGTTGATTCTTATTTCACTTCTCTCACCTGCACACAAAAAGAAGAACTACCTAACTTGCTATGAGTAGCTAAAAGTATGGATCAACGGGTGGATAGACTCGCCCAAAGACAGAGAGAGAAAGCTCGGGTGATGGCTCACCCCCAAACAAAGAGGAGGAGGTCAGATGTCTAGCCTTTTTTGTGGAGTCTCCCACTTGTTGGAACGAATGTCAAATCAAAATCTCGAATGTATAGGTTAGATCTCCGTAAGCTACCTACGAATAAATAAAGTCAGCGATACCCTTTTGAGTAAGACCTAGCTATTAATCCACCACAGGTGAACAGGAGATCGAAACTGAAAGATCAAGATTCCGAAAGTTTGAAACCTACCCCTAACGAGTACGTAAGGGAAAGGACATCTGGGTCAGTCGTTCAAGCGAAGACAGGAATGGTTCGAGCCTATAAGCCTATATTATATAATAAAGGGAATCCAGGTGTCAACGCAAGTCAGTGGTAGGTAGTTCCACCAACCGTTTAAAGTGCTAAGGATGATCCATTATGAAAAGGAAAGACGCTCATGGTCAAATTCAGATGTTGATGTTGGCTCCGAAGAGAAGACGAGGATCGAGGCAATTAAGAAAGAAAGTGTACCAAAAGCCCACTACTCGCACCGCAATGATAATTCTAGTCTTTCGCTGTGAAAATAGATAGAGGCCTTCATTTAGCTTTCTCCCTCATAGAGGAAATAAGTAAGGTGGTATACTCTATTTATCCGCTTATTGGAACTCCTTCTAATGAAATGACCTATGCATTCATTTTTTTCTCATTTCCAGTTGGACGATCCATTAATCTTAATCCAATTTGAGGAAGAAACGAACTCTTTTCATTTCATTTGTTTTTAGGGCTGTCGCCCTTTAGTTTAGGGGCCAGTCACTCGATCTAAGAAATATAGGCCCTCAACCAACTCCTCCTAAAGTCTTTGATATTCCCTGCGAATAACCTGGCCTGGATGCACTCCTGCTGGGCTTGAACCCTACTATTCAAGTCATCTACATAGGCGCAGATGATCTAGCTTCTTTCTCATTAAACCGGGCGGTCGGTCGCGTTTAGATGACTTTTTATTTGAAGGCCATGTTTTCACTTTTCTTTCAACTCCGCTTGGCGATCGCTCATGGCTAATATAGGTAGGTCCAGAGCTAGCTAGTGTTCAGAAGTCACTTAAGAGATTGAATATGGGTCCTATTAGAATAGGCCGTAGCCGCAAAGAGATAGAGATTCGCATTGCGGGAAGGGAACCATAGCAGCTGATAAAGGCTGCTGGTGGAGCCGGATAAGAACCGGGCTAAGGGCTGGGGGGCCTTAACTAAGTACTAAAGCTGCTGGAGCGACTGCCTTCGTTGATTTCCCACGAAGGAATCGTAATCTCGCTACTTCCCCTTTCTGTTCTGTCCTAAGCGGGGGAGAAGGATGAAAAACCTTGTGTGAAGGAAAGGCTGTCAAAGTCGTTGACCATTAATCCGGTTGAAGGACAAATGGACAGTGAATCAACAGAATCGAGTTGTTTGCAGGATAAGGATTCGGCAGTTGAGACATCTATATCTATTTCATTATAAGAAAGAGAGGAAAGGATGCAAGCAAGGAAGCGCTAACCTATACCTATACGACTGCTATTCTTATTGATATTGATCAATGCGGGCTAAGGACTAGAGAAGAGGGTTAAGCCTAAGGTAAGGGAAGACGGGTTCTATTAAGTCTAGTCTTAGAGGTTAGTTTTCTCTTTACTTTAGCAGCTAGCTGCGCCTGAGAGATTTCAGGCTATAAATAAAAGGTCCTAACCTGCCTTTAGAGTGAGAGAGGGGTTAGAGCTTAGTTTCCTAGAGGGGGCCCGTTGTACTCTTTCCAATTTTATTTATTAGTAATTAGCTCCTGGAACTAGCACGCGGGCTCTCGATCAGCATAGATGGGCGGTGTGGATAGGGTAGAAGAGAACCGGGGAGTACCTCATGGCCTGCCACTATGGAAGTGGGAATCCTCCTTCTAAAGGGAGGTCACAATGGTGAAAGATTCGGAGAATGATTCCTCTATGAACGGGATGAGAGATCCGGCATAACCACTCACGAAAGCTTCAATCATCTTTGCGTGAGTTGTCCTTTAACAATCCTTACTTACCTTTAACAATCCTTACTTAATAGTAGATCAAATTCCGGCTGTAGAACTAAGATCCCAAGTACTGACTACCGGAAAAAAACAAACCTCTTTGCCAAAGAGAACCATAGGGAGGAAGGGAAACCCATTGAGAGAGAATCACTTAGCGTGACACAGCTACCTATGCCGACATGTGTATGTGTACAGGAATGGGTGCGGGAGCTACCCCCTGGTGCTTTGCCGGAAGCCCTTCATCTATCTCAACATATGGAAATTCTACGCGCAAAGGCTTCGGTCCAGTGTCCGAACATCAAAACACTTCTGGATGTCGGGCCGGATTGTTCCCTACCGAGAAAGGGGGGAACCGGCCGCTTCGGATGAGTTCTTTTTTTTTTGCTTTTCGGTATGCCAGCGGGAGATCTGTTCCGATGGCCTCCGATCACTGTCAAAGCCGGTTTCCCGAAGCCCTTTTTTCAAAAAAGATCCTTAGTCGAAGATCTGGCATTTTCTATTTAAATTCAAAAGATGTCCGCAGCGGCGATCGCTCCCCCGATTGACTCGTTCAAGTGGTAGTCGAGACCTTGGTCATACACCATAGAATAGATAGATAAAATATCCCGCCTTAGTCAGGATGAGCCCCCCCTATCCCTAAAGGACTGAAAGGCTTCTATAAGACTAGCCCTACTTGATTCAGCTTCTTATTCAAAACAAGATGAAGGAAATTCATCACAATCTGACGATAGGATTGAATCAAAACGATTGAATCGAATCATCAATCCGGACTTCGGAGAATGGAATATAGGGAGTTAACAAAGAAAGTGAGAATAGGCCCCGAGAAGGGGGATTTAAGGAAGCATTTTCCCAATCGATCGGGGTGACTTCCTAATTTGTCTATGCGCGGGTGGAATTCATTCCTCGGTATGGTAAGAAAGAAACTGCTTTCTAAACGACTGGTCCCGCTCATAAGAGTGAACTCTGACTTTGCGCTACCCCCAGACTTTCTAAGGCCTGCTTCCCTTAATGAGAAATCGATTATGGTGGTCTTGATGCTTCTCTCTGGAGGACTGACAGGCTTCCTATATTCCTAACCTTCTTAACTTAAAGGGAAGGAAGTCGTTCCACTGCTGCCGATGTTCGAGACAAAGCTTGCCGAGATGGATAGCTAGTAGTATTTCATACCTTGCGCAGGTGCCTTAGAGCCCCCTACAGCTTTCGAGGCACGTCCTTTCCTCTGGCATAGGCAGGTTTCCGCTTTCTTCTCCGCGACTGACAGCTCTTTATGAGATTTTTCTTCGAGTTAGACTCCTTAAAGAGAAGAGGCTTGCTTTAGCGGATGGAATCTTCTCTTTTTCATATTCGATTGGGCCGTAATAGACTCCTTCTATCTAAAAGGGAAGGCGAAGCTACATCTCTTTTTCAGTTACGAAGCTAGTGACATCAAAGAGTCCTCAAAAGCCCTCTCCTTACAGTCGAGTCCAGCAATCTTTCTAAAGCTCCCGCTTTCGCGCGGCCCTATAGCTAATAAGGCCGTTGCTTGTTCGCTCTGTCCGTTGCTTCTTCCTTACAGTCGAGCTCAATTACATCAAACCTTAGATCACACCTTCTTCTTTCTCTTTCTCTTACTATTTTCTTTGATATAGGAGACTGCCTGAAGACCAACCCAATCTCGAAGAAAAGTTGAACCAACTAGATGAAAAAAGCCGGAAGTAGTGCTTTCTGCGGTACGATCCGAAACTAGGCAAATTTCTTCTTTTATGCAATTTGCGGGACAGATCGATCCTAAAATGCAGCAGTGATCTTATATACGCTATATGTGGCTGCTTCAAGTCACCGCATTTCTAAAGCATAAGTGATAGCTTCAAGGCTTGTTGTGAGAAGAGCTTTTTTCTTTCTTTTTTTTCTTAAGTCATGATCAGAATGAAAGATTCAAAGTGCCAAATCTCTAATCTCTGGTCTTAGTTACTGATCAACTGTAACCTGCATTCCGGAGCTCTAAAGCCAGTGAATGTGTAGCGGGAGCTACGGGTGTAGCGCCCGAGTGAGCGAGTCTTACTGTCTGTCTGGGGCTAATCGCTTGGACTCTTTCCCTCCCGATTGCTTCTTCTGCCGTCAACTCAGGTAGCTCAAGCAGAAGCAAGAAAGAAGAAAGCAAGGCGCACTCAATCAAAGCTGCCTTTAACAAAAACAACCTGAAAGCGGGAACTCCCATCATCAAGGGATTTGGCTCATTCAATGCCAGCAAGAAAGGCATATTCAAAAGAGACAACCGGTAGCTAGCAGTTTCAGTTTAATCCGCTTACCATGTCTCCTCTGTAAGGTCTCTCTAGACCCTCAGTCAAACCATCGTCCTCTGTAAAGTCCAATCTTTCATATATCTTCATCCTCACTTGCACCTCCTTGTCAGGCCTAGCTAGGCAAACCGGTGCACCTTCTAAGTAAGGGCGAGGGTGTACGTATCCCAGGTGGAATAAATCCCATTTGGATCAAAACTAGGGGGAATTTATATAGGCTAATCAGTGGCAAATAGAAAGTTAGGTTCCACCCTTCATCCTAGTGATGATACTAAAGTTCTTGTGATGTCCCTATTCTCAATCCTTATACAATCTTTCACTGAATTACATCAGGTCGCTAAGGTAAGACCTTTCTTTTCCCTTTCTCGCATTTCTTCTCGTCCATGGCTTTCTATGCGAGTCGGGCTTCTTCTCATCAATAAGTAGTGGAAGGGAATCAAAATCCCCCCTCTCTGAGGTCAACCTATAGGGTAAAAGCAGCCCCATGCAGTCAACCTCAAGGAGAGGGTATCTCGATTATACCTAAATCCAATAGGCCGGTCTCTATCTTTTCTTGTAGTCGATAAGGTTCCTACTCTGAAAAAGATAGAGGGATCTTCTCATAGATCCAGGGTAAGGCCTGGTGAGATATTCATCACCTTGTTGGTTTAAACGGTGTCCTATCATCTCAAATGTCCTACCAATGGCTGTTTCATTCTCAGGAATGTAGATCATATAGAAAGAAGAGATCTAAGGGTCAGCCAGAGATGAGTTGTGATTTATCAACTATATGTGATATTTCACATTAAAGGAGCGAAGTCTGCATTTCTTGCTAGTTCTTCTCCCAGTCTCGGACTCAGCCTTTTAGCCGATTCGCACCTTTACTCTCTGTCTCAATCGAGCCCTTTTTAGGGTCAGATCAATAGAGAAGGCACTCGATAGACTTAAAGGAAGGTTCCGCCCGTCAATTGATTTATCAATGTTACCATTGATAGGGGAAGCAGCAACAGAGACAGATTGAGTGCTAAAGCTTCTGTCCCGTAACGATTGATCCGTCGGATTTTCGCCTTCAATGACCTATTGTATTGTAGGAGGTGGCCTTCCCAAGGCCAGAGGACTGGTGACAACAGTACCATAACGGTTTTTCTTTTAAAGCAACACAGGTTACCGCGCGAGGTCGTGGTAGAAAGAATCTTGGCCGTGGTCGTAGTTCATTGGTGATTGTCAACGAGGGGAGTGGAAGTTTTTCAGGTAAGCCCCCTTCCCTTAGGGGAATGCATCTTCCTATCCTTGATTGATAACAGATGCTTTTCCACTCGATCCAGTTCCAGCTATTCGCATCACGGTAAAATGGAGTGCTTCCTTCATCGCGGAGGGCGGGGGGCTAGGGAACTGCCAACCTAGGTTTCAATAAGAGCCCCTCCTTGACTTGTAGAATTGAACTTTCTAAGACCTTTAGATCGAAGGCCTTGCACCACCGGTCTATGCCAGCTCGTTTTCAAGCCTTTCAAAAAAGGAGTTTTCCCCTTTCAAGCGCAGTCCCTTAATACAGCCGGAGTGGATTTTTAAGGAAAAGACTAAGCCAGTCTAAGAGGGATAGGGCCAACGTTCATGTTAATAGAGAGAAAAGATGGATGTGTTTTCCCTTGCAAGATTGCTTTCTTCTCCTACTATCTATTTAAACGGAAAGGTTTACCGATAAAAAGTCTCATAACAGTAATACAATACTGCACATACCAGTCATAATACAGAGGACTCCCAGTGGAATTGTTATGTACACTGCTCCGTCAGTTTGTGTCCAGCTTCACTCTATTGGATTCCCACCGGAGATCCTTGCCAAGATCCTGCTATGGTGTAATCAATGGCTTATGAGTCTGATTTACTTGTATCGTAAGTGATGTGTTTTAATAGCTGGCTTAGGATTCTCATTTCGCTGATGATAAGTAAAGAAAAAGGGCAAGGACTCATCCATATGGATGGGCCACCTCTATCTATTGGTTTTTAATAAAAAGACTCCTCCTGGTCCTATCGAACCAGCTTCTTCAATCCTAGCTTCATGAGGGAGCCTCCTTTTTTTTACTTACAAAGGGATTCAGACAAGGAAGGCTGCATGCAGACTGATTCTCTTTTCTTACGTGAATTAGATACTACTGAAATGCAGTTTCACTCCTAAGAAGAAGGTAAGATGACTGACTATAGGCAAGAAAGAATTGAACCTCAGGCTTGCCCCCGAAACATTTGGAAGAAATGCTGCTTTAGATCCCGCCCAGATCAGATCAAGGGCGGTCTCTTTTTTTCTCTTTCTAAAAGAGCGAAAGTTTACTACGGGTGCTCTTTAGGCTGTGCCGGGCTGTGCACTTCACATCAAGGTGACAGGATTCGAACCTATGGCCCTCTGTACCCAAAACAGATGCGCTGACCAGACTGCGCTACACCTCGTCTCACCCCCCTCAGCATATAGATCCACCCGATCGATGAAGACTCGAACCGAACTCGCCCATCCTTTTGGGCATAGGGACGCGAGAACCAATCCGAGTAATCAACCGCTTTTTTTAGAAAATATGCCTCCAGCAAGATAGGGCGACGCCAAAAAGCCGTATAGTGCAGGAGCGCTCACATTTTTTTTTGCTTCCTCTTTCACTTGAATTAAAAAAAATCCGGCTCGCTCCCGGCTACCTGTCCTTTGGACCCAAAGCCCGCTTAGAAGTGGATTCGAACCACTGACACAAGGATTTTCAGTCCTTTGCTCTAACCAGCTGAGCTACCTGAACCACTTTCCTAAATTCTGTTTTCTTCATCGAATAGCGCCCTACCTTACTTACCACTTGACTAGTAAGGGAAAAGCCCTTGACTAAGAACTTCAAAGAAAGGGCTTTTTTCGTTCGTCAAGCTTTCGGGCAGCTCTTTCAACTGCCGCCTAATCTCCTCTCCCAACATGCTCAAGAACCGAGAGCCGCCCAGGGACTGCCGGAGGGAGCTTGCTTATAAAAAGAAGATAGGCCGGTCAAAACAACGCGCAACGGGCTCTCCGCTCACTAAGTAGTGCTTTTCTGTCCTCCGGGGGACTCCACCAACACACACCAAGAGGTTCTTTCTCTCACGTAATTTCGCCCGCCCGTTCCACTTCCGTGCCGGAGGAAATGGGATTCGAACCTACCTTTATTCAGATAAACTGATCGCTCTACCAACTAGCCTTCTGGGTGGGCTTAAGACACGGATTTGCTAGATCTATATACAACCTTCTTGTATCATGGGTTTGAATCCAATAAGAGCTACATAACCATGTAGCGTTGGGCTTAACCGAGACCAGACATCTGCTTTGACTGCCATTGGTTTTGTTCGTCGTGACGAAGTGACTGCCTCACACCACAATTAAGAATTGGCGCCGCACCCTAACCCTCTGGTCACTTCACTTGGCTTTCATGCCTGACTTGTTGTTATTTATACCCCGGTTTCTAACGGTTCACTTCGCTAGCTGCGGTCCCCTACTTTGGTGACCCTTTCCTTGCGGCTTGGCTTGCTTGCTCGCTAATCATTGGCTTTAGACAGCGATTTCTTTGATGTCTGTAGGATGAGAGTGATTGCTTCATCCGTAGTTCTGCTGATTTAGGAGTAGGTCTTGGCTCTGAAGGCTTTTCTTCTCGATGCTTTGTCCTCTAGTCCCGCTTATTCTAAGTCTATGGTAGAGCTAGAGCCCGGGAAGGTTCTCCATGACAGACGAGAAAGGTTTTTTGGTCCCTTAGTAGTAATAGTAGTGACTCCCAGCCCCTTTCCTTTACAGAAGAACAAAAAAGTTGATTAGTTGCATCCGAGGTTCAAAGCCCTGCTCATAGAAGGGATGGAGACAGCTACTTTTAGAATGAGAGAGGCATGGACCAATGCAATGGTGTCAAAAAAAAGGCATTGATTTGGTCCAATCCAATCACAGCTTATTCCGCCTACACCTTCTTTGCCGAAAGCCCTTGTCTGTGGCTATCTTCTACATTCTCTGCCATCTTCCGTCATCCCCTTGATCGACTGTCCCTAAAGCAAAGAGCCAATGCCAGCGACTCTTCTAAGCCATAAAGCTATGGGCTAAGCGGGTGTCGAACTCATACCTTCTACGCTCCGTTCCTGGGATTGGCTAATGCCTTTCTCTTTCCGATAGGATATCCCGGTTCGTGCCACTTTCACGGCGGGATTTTTTTCCATTTTCTTCGCTCGATAAAGGGCTAGGCTAAACCTAAGGATTTCAAACCTTACCTTAGGCTTACGACTGCTTCGAGAGCATCTAGAGCAGGCCATTCCCCTATCTGTTCATTTCTGATTCAACTCGATCAGTCACCTGAGAAAAATCACACTATTGATAAATAGTAAGTTAGCAACTCATGAATGGAATAAGAGAATAAAGACGAGCTGGATTGACTTACGGAAAAGCTTGGAAACGAAGTCACTTATCAATCGATAACTATATGCGTTACACAACTTCGATTTTCAACAATGGAATAAAAACCTTCAAATTATAAGTAGAGAGACAAAGAATTTCGAATGGAATGAATTCGTATTCGTTACTGTCCAATTTATGTTATTTGTCGAGATTGGTCTGTAAGAACCATCGAGTCTTCGTCTCACTCGTATCAAATCCTAGCTACTCTAATGCTCGTGCAATTTAGCTTCTAAACCTCATGAACTCAAACTCATTAGTTCGCTCTGGATCTTCTCAATTCATCTTTCAGCTTCATTGCTCTAAAAGCAAGCCTTGAATGAATTTCGAAATTGCTTCACTTAATGGGAGAGAACACCGGGCTTGGTTCCGTACTCCCTCAATCCAAGAAGGAACTCCACAAGCAAGGAACCCTGACTTTCCGAGCATATTAGCGAAAAGGCTCATACAGAGGCAAGGAGGCCAAAAGCTTTCTTGATTTGTTAGCTTCCCGAAGAGAGGAGATGCGTCTTCGAATCAACCCTTGAACCTCACCCTCGGAAGGATGGTCTTGGCTTATTCCCCGATCGGATTGAATGGACAACTGGTGACCTCGGGTGAGGGGCACGAAGGTAAGGGTATAATCCGTCTTGCTTTCCAGTCTCACCCAAGAGTCCCCGAAAGGGCCACTTGTAAGTCAGACTCTATCTTATCTTCTATTACTATACTATTTTATTAATTGATGTATGTAGTTTCATATAATAGAAGAATTACGGGAATGGAATTCAGGCTGAAAAGCGCGAGACACAGAGTCAGGGGTTTACAGAAAGTGGAATGGATAAAGAGAAGAGGTCGACTAGGGCGCCAACTAAGGGCAAAAGAGACAAAGAACCACCAGCGGCTCCACCGAGTTTCCCCGGTAGCCTACCAGTGAGAACTACTAGGCGGTAAGGGATCTAGTCGAATTCAAGCAAAAGAATACGTCGAACCCATGCATGCTACAAGAAAGCTTGTATTTCCGTCTGGTCCAATAGATGTAACTGGCACCTTTCAGGTCGAGTCTGAAGCCATCTCTAATGCCGGACGCTTCCTCTTTTGTGCTATTCCTCATCTTGAAATCCATGCTGAACACATGGAATTCGATGCTTTACTTCCTCATTCTAAGTCCATGTGGACCTCCAAGGAACGTCAGCCAGAAAAAGGTTCAGCACGACCCTGGTTCAGGTGGAAAGACTTTCAAACTACGCATCCACTCACACTAGGATCGTCAAAGTGAAGAAAGCTTCTTTTCAGCCTTGTTCTCTGTTTCGTGGTCAAAGTTCGGAGCTGCGGAAATCTTGCCTCCTGTTCATAGGGAAGATCTTTGTGTGCTGGTATCAACCGAGAAAGAAAATATCGAGCTTGAGAGCTCCCCTATTTGAATGCAAGGACTGACTCCGGTTGGTGCGCAACCATGCCTGTTGTTGTGTGTGATGCGAGGTTATGCAAATAAAGAAAGAGGACTTAGAACACTATAATAGATTCAGGGCCTAGGGTCCCATACCCGGGATAAGACTCACTGCAATTGTCTATCTCAAGTCCTTTATCGAATGAAAAGTCCTCATCCTCAAGGAAATAAAAAAAAGGAGTGAACCTTAGCTAGGTTGGCTCCTAGGCTAAAGCAACTGTACAACAGGCGATGCCTCGCAGCGGTGACCAACAAAGCATTATTGAAAGAAGACAACAATCGTCCGGTGGAGTAGCCCTTTAGTAGACCTCCCCTCAGCCTCTCTACTCATACAGAGGGAGGGGAAAGAGACGGATGCTACTACCAATACCAGGTACCGGGTGAATCATACATATCTAGCTGGAACCCTTATCCTCATTTCAAGTCGAATCCGAGGCTTGGCACCTTTAGTTATCGAGATATCCACTTGGTGATTGAATTCTAATTTGTTGTTTTCAACTAGAAATGGAACTACTAATACATCTGCTCTCAAAGTCTCACAGGGAGTCATTCAGATTGGCCAATCTTCCTTACTCAAATGGCACTGGAACTTCAGCTGCCAAAGGAAACAAATGCTCAACACATGCCTCCTATTGGAGAAGCTTCTTTCATTCATTTCCCTTACCAGCCGGGACATCTGCTCCTAAAATGGTAACTTCACTCTGCCCCTCAAGCTCCGTTTGGTTCATCATGTGGACAATTCCTCCACAATCAATCTTCTTGTCTGGAAATGCATGCTTTGAGGAGTCGTTGGTACATTACAGGTTCAACCCTAACTCTCTCCCTTACGCTGTGCTCTACCTCTCCATGGGCTAGTTTCAAGTTCGATCATAGACGCAAGCAATCTAGTATAGCAAGCCTGCCTTTCAAAACAAAGACTCCTTTCTTTGCTACTTGAATAGAGGGACTGCTACTTCCGAATCCGGGAAGTCCTTCTCGAAAGAGTCATCTAAGGCTTTTCGACTTCAATTTGCCTTTAAGCCGGCCAGTCTGCTTCTTCGAGTGAGGACTTGCTCGGCCCAGCTCGGTTATCTCACTACCTTAAATCCGTATCTTATAATGGATCTGGGCATTTCCCTTAAGATCCAGCGCCTGCAGAAGTCAAGTGATAGGAGAAGCTGCTGGTGGGAAATCTCTATTCATCACACCCCTCTCACCCGAGCCTCCTGGAAAGACCCTTGGTCTCCAATCTGCAGATGAGGGGATTTCCCGAGGACTTTTTTACTTGAATGGTTTTGAGAAAACTTGTCTTCACTTCTAGTCATTCTAACCAACTCTCCACTGATAGTCATCCAACCTCATTCTCGTGCTTTAAATTCAAGCCTTTTTCTTTGCCATTCCAGAATGAATTGGTGTTGTGGATTTATGGCAAGTGAGATCTTATGTGGACCAGTGCGTGAAAGCAATTCCAACAAAAGCACCTAATGACAAAAAAAATTAGGACATATAAAGAGAGCCGGGATTAGGCCCCCCGCGGTAGACTTTTTGGGCGCATTCCGCCATTAGGAACTGATCGACTAGGAAAGAGATCTTGGGAATCCCTTTTTTTCATTCAATCATACTCTCTTATCATCCGAGGGTGACTGAAACTCCCTTTCGAGCTACCTGCATTAGGTATTCTCATTCTAGCAGGGCCTATTCCTTCAACACCAGCTAGGGCATTGATCCCTATCAATTCCTTAAGAGAAGGAGTCTTATACAGCACTGCTGCCATTTCCTTATCTCTTTTTCTTGAAATAAAGCAGCCGTAATATCAAAAAGTAGGTATAATTGAATCTTCCATTTAATTTGACATGGAATTTACATGTGAAATAAGGGGCTTCGGCACGTAAAGAAGAAGCTCTTTCATTCGCATCTGTTGGAGGAAGAGTCAAAGGGATCTCTGTTGATGGCCCGAAAGTACCAGTTGTCGTTGGCAGGCAGCATGGGCTGTAGAGGGTAGCGAGGGCTAAGGCATAGTAAAAAGTCGCTTCAGGACCAGGTGGTGAAGTCGTTGATGGTTACGAAGAATAAAAAACCAGTATAAGTAAACCCTGCCTAAGTGGTTGATCCGGTTCACCGAGGAGCATGAGAGTCAAACAAAACCGCTGTGGCAGAGGAATAAATAGACTATCAATCTTTTGCCGGGAGAATCAAGAGTGAAGTCCGGGAAAGAAAATTCCCAGTCGCAAATGAAGAAAAGCTAGCCACAAAGGCTTAACCACCAACAACTGCGTCGTTTTCAGGAAGAAGTTGCAAAAAGCCATCTCAGATGGCCGATTCAAATTCCCTGAAAGGGGAAATATGAAGATCCATTTATCAAGATGGGAATCAATGTGGCTAAACTGAACCTTCAATCGACCAACGATAGATCAAAGGGCATAGCGGGAAAGCTGTTCAAGAGACGATCGATCAGAGAAATGGAGTTCAGGTGGCGCTAGTAGTGTCGAAACCTGAGATTCAGAAAGCTGGTTCGCAACAATGTATAGATGTTTTCAGCAGGTCAACCATGGTTGCACCTTCATTAAGTTTGAAAGAAGTGGTTCATCTTTGTCCAAATTGTTTTACTTAGTTTGAAGATGAAGAGGTGGATGAGTTAATGGCAGAAATAAGAAGTTCTAGACCAAGCGATGAGCTTGCAGTGGAAAGAGTGGTCACAGAGAGGTTAAATGAACGAGGTGAACCGGTTATACAAATAATGGCCAAGTTTCTCGACCGAAATCCTCGAACTTCTGAAAAGCACCGTATGAAGCTCTGTCTGTCTAGTTCGGGATGAAAAAGAAAAGATTACTATACGTAATTTCGTTCTGATCTTCTTTCTTTTGACTGGTATGGCACTGACATAGAAAAGCCCAGCCACGGCAAAGCACTCTTCTTAGCGGAGAGGCTAGGGGATCGAATTGGAAGAAATGAGTCACCCTAACCGACCCTCAACTGTTAACGGGAGCCTCTCCTTTCCAAGAGGCAGAGCGCAGTCATTCTTGATAGCTCCGCCCACACATTCTTCAACGATTCTTTTCATCCCAATTTCATACGTTGATTGAGAAACCAGACCAGGAGATTCGAACCCCAAGGGGTCCCCACTTCCGAATAAGGGAAGTTGGATCTGTTTGTGCGGTAATAATGAAAATTAAATGCATATACTACGCTATTCTTCTGTTTTCGGTCTGCTGAGATGGATGCATATATGTCTGTTCGGACTAACATGCGTGAACCCTATAGGATCGAAGATAGTCCTGAGGTCTTTGACTTGGCAAACTACGTGTGCTTAGATCCGTGTGAAATCGAACAAATAGAACGGGATGAACTCACCAAGCAATCTTCAGCTAAAAGGAATGAATCATGGAAGTTTGTCCCCTGTGGTTTTCTATTCTTCATATTCACCGGCTATTGGGGACTGGAAGGGAAAGAATTGTCCCAGCTTGGCGTCTGATGATGCGCATGTAGTTTTCTGATCTTCAAAGGAAGGGTGCGAAAGCCCTATGATGTTTGAATCTGCACTCTGTCAGCCTACTGGTTGAAAGCAGGGGGCATACAGATGAGGGTATGAAGCAAGAACATGAATGAACCATGCCATGCCCATACACCTGATACTATATTATCTCGGACGAAGAGTCAAGTCAAAAGGGAACCTGGTAACAATTGAGAATCTAATGCTTCTCAGGCAGGGATAAGGGACCCTATTCAATTCAAGACTCTGATTCAATGGGAACTGCGGACGCTTTGAAAGCTGAACTAGATGGAAAGATCCTCTGATCGGCGGTAACGCGGTTCAACGGGCGGGAAAGGCTTTGTGCCTGACATCACGACTTGCTCTCGTCTGACGATTGTACCTAGACCCTCATGCAATCTCTGGTTGTGAGATGAGCTACCCTTCTGACGGGTCATTCAATGAAAGCTCATGCCAGTTCCGGTTTATCAATCTTTGTTGACCAACTACGTGTGCTTTCAACCATGTGACCTAGAAACGGAATCAGATCAGAGTGACTCTCTCGTCTTGAAGTAAGGGTGATGGCTACATGGGTACCTCTTCCTTTGGATTATTCATTTCTACCCAGCCAGCATACATACGATCTTATTGGGACACCTTTTCCCTACCCTCATCCAGGGAATCGAGAACCACTCTCTCCCTCTCCTGGCAACTAAAGAAGGTCTCTTCTCAGGACAGAAAAGGAGTGAAGATCTAGTCTTGGAGAAAGGCTAAGCCTGGGACACTCTATCTCTTCCCGTAGCGATACATATGATATGAGATTCTTGTCACACCTTCTCCCTTTCCATTCCAGCTGCTTTCCACTAAACAAGGATGGATCGTATGATCGGTCATTCGTTGACCAATCTTTGCTTGTTTTGTGATATCGAACAAAGAGAATGGACTGTCTCGTGGATTGGGGTCACGAACTCAAGGGACGGACTCTTCCTTGCTCTACTCTAGCTCGGGTGTGGAGTGTCCCACTACGAGTTACTTCTTCTGGACCAGGGATCAAGTTCCCTACATGATTATGGATCAGATGCTTTGCGAGAGAAGAATTAAAAGGAATGGGAAGACTCAACGAGTCATGGAACGAAGGAAGAGTTCTGACCCCTGTGGTTTGGGGGATGATTCACCGGCTATAGGACTCAGAATTCTGACTTGCGCTAGCGGACCATACATACGATATATTCATTTCATCCTTTTCATGAGACTAGCACGGGAAGGGTGTTATCTGATTCATTTCGTGGGTATTGAGAAGAATTCGGACGTAACCAGGTATATCGAAAAAGAGTCTCCCTAATGGACTCTCTCATTTTGGATGAGTCATGAGAGACTTCAAAGAGAGGCGTCTGTCTGACATCTGACGCTGATAAGGGGCTTCGTGGGAAGGAAACATGAGACTTCGATCAGGATTGGGGTGGGTGCTAAGCCCCGAGCTACATCACATCAAGACTGGTTCTATCTCTGCTAGCTCCTCAGCGTCGTTCCCCATCCCTTCCCTCGCATCGCAGCCAAGGACAGACCGGTGGTTGAGCCAAGAGTTTTTGCTTGGACATCCTTTTGTTTGGTATCCCGTAGTTTGCTAAATAGCTGCCCTTTAGGGAAGTAGTGCTAGTCCATAGTAGAGGACTGGGATTCCAAAGATTGGGAAAGTGGAACAACGCCTATTGGCCAAGAAGAAGGAAAGGCAGTCGGAGATGCAGCTAGCACGGCTACGAGCGAGCAAGCGACAGAGACATGAACCGATGGTGGGCTTCGTCTCCCGCTTTGGTCGCCCACTTTGAAGAAGAAGAGGCAGAGCCCTGAGCTACTTTCTTTGTCATTACCTCCGGGCTATAGGAAGACAGCTTGGGCTCAGTTTCCAGCTGAATGGATTGCTTGAAAATGCTCGTTCTTAGGCGCTAATGTCCGGGGATATGCTTGCTGTCAGTCTTGTAACTAACTCACAAGGATGCTATCATCCATATTCCATATCTGATCAGTAGCTAACTTCATTCTTCATCTTTGATGACTGGGGATTCTGATTACACTGATGGGGAACGACTTCTTCAATACGTACTGCCAGATAAGGGGCTACTAAATATAAAGAAGCTAACTGCCTCTGGGCGTGGTATGGGTATCAGCAGAGATTCTGGCTAGTATGGATGATGGATCTGCCATATGGTCCTTGACTTCTGACTTTGGCATTCGAGCTACCCTTCTTCAAAAAGAAGGAAGCAGCATTGTTAGCTTCCCATCCTTGTCATCAGCCTTCATTCTAG
>Ga0209700_105113_pt1 | contig 22584 bp, 10 predicted proteins | sample SiratroredBW_FD_187528 | JGI IMG/M metagenome (GOLD analysis project Ga0209700, IMG submission 187528) | Root nodule microbial communities of legume samples collected from California, USA - Siratro red BW (SPAdes) (version 2) | ecosystem: Host-associated > Plants > Roots > Nodule | place: USA... | reverse complement strand
TATATATATATATAAAGTTAATATGGTATTGTTGGAGTAAAATTGAGAATAAAGTTTCAGAATAAAATTTCAAATTCAAGTCTATTAAAAACAAAAGAATGATTAAAAACAATTATTAGACTTCAGAAGATTCTAAAAGTGACTGACAATAATTAAAAAGAAATACTATTAAACTTTATGCATGATTTAAAAAACACTATATATTTTTCTTAGGATTTTGTAATTTTGTTATTATTTATAATAATTATAACATGTTTATGTTTTACTTATTACATTACTAATGGTCTTGTTAACAGTAAAAGTCAGGATGAGTGTTATAATATAATTTATTTTTTGACATGTATAAATATAAGAATCTGGAATAAGTTTGTATTCATAGACAAAATATTTCATTTACGAAAAATTAACGCCAGTGCATGAATGATTTATTTGATCATAAAACAATAAAACAACAAAAAAAAAATTACAATAAATTATCATATCAATAATAATTTTAAATTCAATGGATATTTAAATTTCATAGCAAAAATGTTAGAAAACAAATGTCACAAATATCTATTTACATTTTTTTAATGGAGTTTAATTCATTATTAAAAATTACATTACATCAAGCTAGTAACAATATACCGTTTATATACTTGGTATATCATATTTTTTGCCAAATTTATTAATTAATATTTACATTAAAATCTCATTATACATTAATACTAACTCGTATCTTATTTACACTATATTTATTCATTACTATACAAATAAAATGTATTCACAATACTCTATAGACTTATTTGGCCATTATAAATAAGTTGAATAATTTAATTATTTCTTATACATAATATGTACTTTCTTATATCTTTATACGGAACAGAAACACGTGTAATATAAATAATAAAATTTTATCTTCTAAATATATGATTAATTATTTGTTTTTAATTTATTTTACTACATATATAAAAGGTTTACGTGTAAAAAATTACTATGAAGTCCACTATTTATCAACCAATTTCTTTATTATAAAATATATAAATATAGATATATAGATAACAATACTGTTAGGTGAAGTATGATGCATGCAAAGAAAGAAAATACAAACATGTAGTAGGGGCAATATAGACATATCAATAACAAAAACTTTGTTCATTGTACAGAGGAATTTTAAGGATTGTCCTATTCCAATCCTTGCAGATTTAGGCAAGTAGGCACCAGAAAACTCTTAATTTTTTCGTTTTCGTTAATAATAACAGCAACAATGAACCTAGGTTCACGCGCCGCACCAGCATGCAAACTCCACGGTAAAGACATCTCAAGCAATGGGACCCACCTTGTTCAGAGAGAGTGCATATCACGCATCATAAAAGCACTCTTTCACATATATTAAATTATATATTTATTTAATTTAATTCGTTCAGAAAATAGAATAAATAAAAAGATTAAAAAATAGTGAGAACAGCAGAGTGTTTGTTTCTCCTTGGTGTGTGTGCTGTGGTGATAATATATAAGGTGAGAGAGAAAGAGAAAAAAAAGGGAAAATAGAAAGTGTAGAACAGTGACTCTTCTTGTTCTGCAAGTTTAATGGCGTGTGAGTGAGAGAGTGAGACCCTCAGTAACCGAATGAGAATGTTGAATCTTTGCATGCTTCACCAACTCCTCACAGATTAAACCCAATAACCCAGATGTGATTTTTTTTTTTTTTTCTTTCTTTTCTTTTCAAATGCAAATGCGATTGTGAGTCCCATCATATACACGCCACCACCTTCGATTCTTCTACCCTACCCTACCCAAACGCCGTCGTCTTAATGCCGTCCTTTTCTTCTTCGCTTCTACCGATCCTCTGAGTGAGTCACTTTTTTGTTTTTTTGTTCTTGTTTTTGGTAGAGATGGCGAGAGAGACGATAGAGAGAGTGAGAGGCGATGGGGAACTGGAGGAGGAGTTGGAAATGCTGCTGGATGAGATCCCTCACGCCATGTCGCATAATCTCCATCATCATCATCATCATCGGCATAGAATGGGTGTTGGTGACGATGAGCGCGATTGCGTTTTCTTTACGAAACAGACACACTATGGGAATGGTAATGGGAATGGTAACGGTCATGATTATGGTAATGGTGTGTGTTATGATGATGGCTTCAAATCCCCTATGAGTGGGTTCTCTCTGCAATCTGAGGATTCTTCGTCCAGTTTGTTTTCAATGTCTCCTCCTTTCGAGGACCTCAAATCCAGCGTGGCTTCTAGAAGCTCCTATTACCCCAACAACCACCACCACCACCACAACAACCGCTACTTCAATTCTATGATCCCTGATTCCACTGTGAAGTTCAATGAGACTGAGAGGTTGGTTCATGAACTAGGCCTCTGCTCTAATTTCAGTAAAATGTGCATTGCTGATAATCCACACCAGAATGCTAATTTTCGTCCGTTTCGCGATTCTGTAAATTATATTCCTGGTGGTGGTGGTGGTGGTGGGGACTGTGACAATTTTGGAAGAAGGTTTAGTGATTCTGCGGGGTTTCAGTCCCCTGTAACCAGGACAAGGAGTTCTGTCCCTCGTGCTGCTGAAATTAATTCAGCATTGTCGGGGTTGACTCAGGATGATAAAATGGCTTATTTATTTGGATCATTGCAGTCTTCTCCTAGGTTGCATGAGCGCGATATGCTCGCTCAGTTAAATGGATTCAGTGCTGGTTCGATGGATTCTCCGGGGGGTGGTAGGCAGCTGATGAGTAACTACTTCGGAAGTGAAAGTGTGGTGCCGAAGATTGCTGGTTCATTGGGCCAAAATCCAACTGTTGATGCTGCTTCACATTATGTTCAGAAACATGGAATTAACTTGTTGGAAGAAAGGGGGGTGTCAAGACTTCCTAACAATTCATTTTGTCCTAACTTTAAGCCTTGTATGAGTGTTCATGAGTTGCTACAGTATGGCCTTTCTCAGCCTAATGCAAGAGTTGTGCCACTTTTGAATTCTGGAATTCCCCGAGGAAATCTTGATGCTATTACTAGTGAGGGGAGTTTCATTATACAGGGGGAAAGTTTAAATTATGTTGTTAGCAGGGATTCGGATCGTTCAAGGTGTCAGCGTGCTGTGCGTGAAAGTGGCTTTGCTAAGCAGCTACAGCCGTCAGAGGTGGACATCCGACACCAGATTGTAGGATATGAAAATCCTAGGAGTCCCGGGAAAGGGTGCACATTCCCTATGCTACCTAAGTATAATTCCCTTGCAGAAGCTCGAGGGTCGTTATATTTAATGGCCAAAGATCAACATGGCTGTAGATTCCTGCAAAGAATGTTTGATGAGGGTACGCCGGAAGATGTTCAAGTGATATTTAGTGAGATAATTGAACATGTAGTGGAACTTATGATGAATCCCTTTGGAAATTACCTTATGCAAAAGTTGTTGGATGTATGTGATGAAGAACAGAGGATGCAGATCATACTTGTGGTTACACAGGAGAAAGGGCAGCTTGTCAGAATCTCCTTAAACACACACGGGTACTTATGCAGCTTATGATAGCATTGAAATGATATATTGACTGTCTGATGCTGAATTTGACTTTACCTTTAATCTTTTCCCAGCACTCGTGTCGTACAGAAGCTGATTGAGACTCTCAAAACTAGGCAGCAAATTTCATTAGTTGTATCGGCTTTGCAACCAGGATTCTTGGCCCTCATCAAGGATCTTAATGGAAATCATGTGGTTCAACATTGTTTACAATGCCTTAGCAATGAAGATAACAAAGTATGACTTTTACAGTTTTCTTTAAATGTTTATTGATTTGGATAAATCCTATACATGGTAGTTATGGGTGAACAGAAATTGATCTGCTTAAATCACTTGTTACTATATTTTCTTTGAGCTTTTGGATGAATCCATGATAACTGAACATCTTGTGTAAAAAAGCACTTTGGTTTTCTGCCAGTTTCATTTCGTTCTCAAAAGTTTATATTGCTTATTCCCGGACTTGCAGTATTGTGTAATGATGTTATATTAATTAAATTTTCAAATTTATTGCATCTTTATGCTTAAATTTGTATGCGTTATGAATAAATTTTGAGAAGTCCTTTTTTGTTATATTCGTGAACTTCTCAGTCCTTTATGAAAGGAGAGAGATCACAGGAAGCATTATGGTTACGTGCTGTTCTGCATGATAGATAAATGGAACAACATGGATAAATTGTTCAAACTTTCTTGTGTTAACCCGATCAGGAACTTGTTTTTATTGTTCCTACGTATATAATTATTCGATGAAAAATTGTGTACTCATCTTTCTGTTATGGTCCTCTATGTAGAATTACTATGCTTTTAACAGGATTATTTTTGACAGGCGAATAGTAATACCAAGTTCATTGTCTCAGATGGCTATTTTTGATACTTGATATTAAGAATATACATCATGGTATCAAAGCATTTGAAATTATATTTTATGATCAGTGTAGTTTACACTCTCCTCCTAGACACAGAAGAGACTAAGACAATATTAAATAATTCATTGTACATTACCATGTCTATTTGTATTTTATTCTTTCATGGAATACAAATGCAGTGATGTAATTGCTTTTTCCGTGTTTTTGCTCTTATTGTTCTTTAACATACTGTTCTATTTTTTGAGATAGAAATTTTAATCTCTCTTACATCTGGAAATTCAATGTAGCAGTAGGTTATATAATCTTGTTAGAATTTAGGTTTATATTTACACACCAGAGACTATCAAGAGCTTATTTAAAATAATGGTTGCATGGAAATGCTCATAAATACTAATGGTTTACCATCTGAAACGTAGTTTGTTATGGGTTAAAGTTCAAGACTTACAAATGCACTTGTCTATTGCCTTGTTTAAACTTGATCAACACTTCTAGAGCGGAGGGAGAGTATTGAGATCAAGAAACCAATGACAAATTAGTTTGTTTTGGTCTATGTAGGGGAAAAGGGCTTATGAACTGTGGTTGATGTTTTGAGTATGCTCTGGTGCATATTGTTAGTTTAAGGCTAGTTATATTTTGTGCAATGAAGATGTTGCATAAAATAAATGACAAATATCTGCTAATTGATTCAGGCAGATCACACTGTCACAGATGTAGTTTCTTCAACAATAAAAATCATTGTTTGATGAAATTGCATAAAATGTGTGCAAATATAAATATTTTGTTGCGGAAGAGTTACATTTCCCATTCTTTGCATTGGTCAGTTCATATTTGTTGCTGCTGCCAAGTACTGTGTTGACATTGCAACTCATCAACACGGGTGTTGTGTTCTACAAAGATGCATTGGTCATTCAAATGGCGAGCTTAGAGAAAATCTGGTTGCAGAGATATCTACTAATGCACTTCGCCTGGCTCAAGATCAATATGGGTAATTATTTGAAGCATATTAATTAAACCTTGCATTGCATGGATATTTTTTTGCATTAAGCCTGTCTACATTGTTGCCTATAGACATTTTTTTTTCCTGGGACCAATAATCTTAGCTGTAGCAAATTGTCTCTAGTGATTGCTAAAGAATTCTTAGCTCATACCACTGGACAGACTTTTGGGAATTTATAGGTGGGTAGTCATGGAACATTATTTGTTTACACCTTTTGCACATGACCATTCCACGTCTAGTTTGGAGATGGTGCAATTATGGTTATCAAAAAAATTGATTAATGGGGTAATTTATTTTAACAAATATTATATCTAATTTCGAGACAGAAATCCATCTATAATCATCACCTTTTTTAATTAATCATTTGTGAGACTCCTTAAACCAGATGATGCACTGCAATCCACTTGAAATGAGTGTTTTTCTCTGTTTGTTACTGTACTATTTTCCTGGTACTTCGAAACTGAGATAAAGTTTTGTTTCCCTCATGATTTTCCACTTTATGATCTATTCATTCTTTTTGTCTTCCACAGAAATTATGTTGTTCAATTTATCTTGGACTTGAGGATTCCTTCAGCGACTGCAACTTTAAGTTCGCTATTTGAAGGTAAATATGTGCACCTGTCAATGCAGAAGTTCAGCAGCCATGTCGTTGAAAAATGTCTTGCTGTATTCAATGATGAGAACCGATCAAGAGTAATTCATGAACTAATCTGTGCTCCTCACTTCGAACAATTGCTTCAAGATCCACATGCAAATTATGTTGTTCAATCAGCTCTTCGACATTCTGAGGTTTGTAACATGAGTGTTTATATTCCTATTGCTGCTTCCGGTATCCTTAAGTGCATGAAATTTCCACAGTCGTGTCTAAGCTTTTTTGGGGCTTTGTCAATGAACATTTTGATTCCTCTGATATATTTGCTTAGTATATCTTTTCTCACATTTGCTCTTTACTTCTAAACTAGGGCCATGTGCGTAATTCACTAGTTGAAGCAATTGAGTTTCACAAAGCAATTTCAAGGAATAGCCCATATTCCAAGAAGATTTTCTCGCAGAAGCTTTTGAAGAAATGATACATATTCTCTCCCCTTAGCAAGTACTGTTGTTGTTCTACAATAAAAATTATTTTGGAGTTTGCCACTGAACAAAATGCATTTCATGGTTATTTAACTGTAAGTTGGGATACTAATAACCATACAAAGGAGTCAGTCTGTTTAGAAAAACTTATCCTTCTGCTCAGATAATATATGAAAGAATGGAGAAAAAGAAAGAACAGGCAATTTTGCTCCCGTTTAAATTTTAGACTTTTGAATGTACAATGCCGTCTTGTATCTCTACTTGGATATTATTATCATCTTGTTAATTATGTTATTCTCACTGGCTGATATTGTACAGTGTATAGTATTAGGATGTTCGGTGTTTCTGTAAAATACTATGAAGAATCTCTTAGAATAACATCCCTTGTCTTGTGTGCAAGGGAATGAATTATGACGCCGGCTGTCTAATTGTATTTACAATTATTATATTATAAATTCCCTGTTGATTTTAGAATCTCATTTCCTGTTATTCTTCCTCCAGTACGTAGGTGTTGATTCTATAACTTTCTTAGCTACTGGATAGGTTGGTTTTTCCTATGTGAATATCCTAGGAACCTTTTTTTAATCAGAAGAAAGCAAACTGGTCCAAAGAAGAGTCATAAGTGATCCCAAGGATGACAACCCGTGCACACTACGCAAGGATAGCATGTAAAGACATCATTAAATAAAAAAGAGTATTATCAAAAAGCAAGAACAAATTATTTGAACCTATAATTTATTTCTATTGAAGTGAGTAACTATGAATTGTGGGAGAAAATTGTACCAGCAAAGTCCATTTAAGGAGTCAGCTTTATTGGCTTGGATGATTATACAAGTATTTTCATCCCTGTAAATGTGACATATAATGTTCTAATTAGTCCAGCCATGCGAAGGTGGATTCCAATAAGGTAGAAAAATACGATGAGCCTTCTTAGGGATATCTCAACTTTTTAAGTTGCTTCATAATATTAAAATTTATCAATAGAAGAATCCATGGAGTAACTGATGACATTTCCAGTGATAAAGGAGTTATCATTTTGTATTGAGAGGGGTGAGTTTATGAAATGTGTCCTCCTCACAATGTCAAATTGCCAAAAGAATAAAGGTAATAGTGGTCAACATAAGAACATAATAAATAATTTCTTTAACGAAATTCATATTGGTATTTTTATTTTTATTAAAAAGGTCTTGAATCCAATTCCAACTGCGTTTAGAGAAAGGATGATGAAGGAAAAGATTATCGATAGTTTTCCGATAATCTTGATAGGTATTTGCTTATTTGTTTGTTTATAGTATTAACAAAATATGATACTTATTACTTGTTTAAAAAGTTATAGATTTTTGGTTGTATGAAGGAAAAATTGAGGGGCTAAAAGTTCCTCTCTTCTTTTATAATTATTCTTTTTTTCAAACTCGCTTAGTTTATTCTTTAAAGTTGAATTAAAAAGAGTCCCTTAAAATATAAGACGGTGTAATCACCTTAAAACATTTTGGAATTAGTCGAGGATATATGATTTATTTACTTATTTGAAGATAAATTCATTTTAAATATAAAATTTATGTTCTTATAATACTCCATTTGTTCTATACTTACAGTAATTTTAGTTATTTAACTAATTTTTCAAATCGAACAATGTGATCACATTTTAATGAAGTTGCTTATTTTTATCATAATAATACATTTATCGGACGAAGGTAAAGATGTAATGTTTAAAGAATAAAAAAAAGTTACCAATATAAATTTATCAATAGAGTATTTATAAAACAAATTGCTTGATTATAAATACAAAAAAATGTTTGGATATAAAATAATTAAAGCAACAATATCCGAACAGGAAGACAACATGACACAAGGTGCTCCCATTGAACGATAATATGAAGAGAAAGAACTGAAAATGTAGAAAAACTTATAGCGACCTAATAAAATATTAATAAGTCAACTAAAACACAAATAAATAATTCGATTTAAAGAAGAGTACTCTTAACCTAAATAATCAATAAAATTGTCAAATATTTATATATAAAGTCAAATAATAAATAATGGAAATTTTGGAGTAAGAAATAACCTACTTTAAATAAAATTCTAATAAGTTGAAAATAAATTATTATTAATTAACTTTTAATTAGTGAAAACTATATGAAAAAAAGTTAGGAAAATAGAGATATTTATGAAAAATCAAAAAGAAAAATAGGACAATAATAAGGTAGTCTAGGAAGCTTAAAACTATTGAAGGTAAAGTGTACTAATTGAATTTAAATATTATAAAATTGAATTAAACTTTGAAAATGGTTTGAAAAAACTAAATTAAATTGTGTACTAATTCGAAATTGAACTGATTTTTCTTATTTTGTCTTTTATATTATTCTTGTACTCTAACTAAACAAATGCACATCCTTCATTTGGCATCTTTTTCACTCTTTTGGAAGATTATTTGCTAAAATCTAAAAAATTTATAGGTGGAATATCTGTCCATATGCAAAAATTTAAAGAGGAAATAATTGCTTTTGTTTCTAATAGAAAAAACATTCTATTTATTATAAATTATTGTATTTTTTATTTGTTTGGCTTTTTAGAATACAACTATAAAAATATAAATTGAAAATTTGGAAACAGACGTGCTGAATATTATTTCATATTCATTTGTATACTTATCCATATTTGCTAGAAATAACTTAATCATTATCATAGTTCTTCTTAATAAAAGAAAAAAATTGCGTGATTCCAATACCAGGACATTTGCTAAGTTTTAGTGAATTAAACGAAAAATATTTTGAAAAATTATATTTACTTTTATGTAAATGTTCTGGACAACGAAAATATAAAGAAAAAGATTGAAAGAGAAAGGAATACGGATAAAATAATTATGTGAAAAAAATAATATTGCAGTGAATGTTGTAAGAAGTTTAACATATAATATAAATCAAATAGTTTTTATCTAATAGACCTTTATTGCTTTAGACACACAAGTTGGTATTTTTTTATATATTTTACTTAGGAAATTAGACTCTTTAGTAAATAAAAAATTTATTTATTCAGTAAAATAAATAATTAAATGATTTATCTTTTCTTTGAAATAATTAAATAGTTTCTATTTTAAAAAATAATTATTATAGAAGTTTTCAACACTATATATATATTAAATTATATTATTTTAATATTTTTTAAATATAATTTTTTAAAACTGCATGATATTAATTTAATAAAACTAAAAATACAGATGTACTGTGAATGGGTATTGACTAGTGTTTATAAATAACAATTGTAACAAATTGTAACAACCTTTATGAGAAGAAGAATATTCTTACAAATTGTAACGAAAAGAGCACCAGAAAAAAGCTGAGAGTTTATTTTATTTATTCAAAATAACAACTAAAGTTAACTAACAAGAGAAATTGCAAAATAGTCTTCAAGGACCAGATATAAAACAAAAATAATTTTTGATGAAAATATCGTGGTCTGGAATACAAATTATAAATATCTTAATTTTTGGTCTTAAATATAATTTTCAACAAAGAGAATAAAGCGAAAAAGAGATGAATTGAAGTTTGTTATATATTTATTAATTTGAGCTTTGATCCCTCTAAATATAGATATTTACATAGGGAGGAGGTTTCAAAGTGGTAAAACAAAGACAAGTGGCTCTGATGGTTGGGTTGGAGCATGGGCACGTGCCTAGGCACTGGGAGGGGGAACCCGACACGTGCATGGTAGCGGAAGCGAAACTAATCGTGGACCAATAGAAACGCAGTAACTGATCGGATCTTAAGCACCCACCTCCCATCCACGAACCTTATTTCATATCAATCTCAATGCCACGTGTCGGTTTTTGCGTGATACCTTTTGGCCACATTAATTAATTCAAAATAATATTATATTATTTTTAGAGAGGAAAATTGTGGGCAAGTTCAAGTTGGATAGTAAAGAAGGGTCTGGAAAGGAATCCCCCACTCGTGAGGTGAACAGAGCACAACGTTTTCCACTCCAATCTCTCGCTGTTTTCGTTTTCTTCGTTCTCTCAAATTCTGCGATTTCAAACCAATATTCATCTTCAGGTAAGTTTCTTGGTTCCTTTCGTTACGCTGATTTTTTGTTTTGCTAAATTTTTCCCCCTTTCTTCTTTCGTCTTTGCATGCTGTAGTGTTTTCTCTCATCAATACCAAAACTAACCCTCAAAAGGAAATAACTCCTCAACAGAACTTCTTCTTCACGCTTCTTTTCTCCTTCGAAAAGGTTTATTTTGTAGTCATAGGATGTCAATTACATGAAAGTCGTTTTAAATCAACTCTATTTGTCCTGATTTATAATTTCGCATTGATATTATAGTTATTGTTATTTTTCAGCACCTGCGCATGCATGCCTTATAGTTTTTGTGATTTTTATCTTTAATTTTAATTTTGGTAGTTTGACGTTTGTTAATTTTAGGCTAACTTTGTTATTTTTAGTATAGCTTTGCAATTCCGTGGAGGCAATGTTTGTCAATTAAGGAAACAGTGAAAATGATATTTCAATTTTTTGGATCTTCAAAAAATTTGGGGTCTCACTCGCTAGTTTTTTTTTTTTTTTTTTTTTTTTTTTTTTTTTTTTTTTTTTTTTTTTTTTTTTTTTTTTTTTTTTTTTTTTTTTTTTTTTTTTTTTTTTTTGTAAAGCTTATGTAATCTGGATTTCTGGTATATTTTACTGTCTAAATATGTAGTAAGTTGCTAAATAAAATGAGAAATTGTATGAATTTTGGAGTTAAGAAGAGAACAATAGTGGCTGATTGACAAGTTGGCATCAGGGCAAGGGAATGAGATTCTGGTATAGCGAAAGTTCAACATAGGAGATAATGATTATAACACTAAAGAATATCCTTAGCTCAGGAGTTCTTTTGTCTAACTTCCCTGGTTAAGGTTTTGGCCATGATCTACTTTAGCATAACAAAGAAAAAAAAATGTTTGTCAAGCCGTTAAAACTTGAAGCAGGAACCATTTGGATCCTGTTTTATAATTTTGAGACCTAGTGTTAGCTGTAATGCCAGCTATGTATTTTCTGAACTAAAATTCAATATTGAAATTTTTAAATTATTGACAAAATATTTTTATATTCAAAATTTCAAAATTTGGTTTTATCATACTTATAGTCACCAGAGATAAGTGGATTGCTATTGGCAATTTGTAATGGATATAGGTGCTTATATGCTGCCTGTGTTGTGGTGGTGGTGATACAAGTACTAGCAGGCCTTGTTAAGACTCAATGCTATAGCTAGTGTGTTAGCCTAACATTAAGAATTCACTGTTGGATGCTGTAGCCTGTAGGTATTAATGGTAATTTCTATTCATAATTTTTAAGCTCCATGGATATACAAGCCCTGATTGGCACTGATGCTGTTTCAGTGATTTTTCAAACTTATGATTTAAGAAGTTTAATGTTTTTTGTTGAGCATATTATGTGATTGAAAAGCCACCTTTGGACTTTGATGGCAGATATAATTAAATTAGCATGATATTGGACCAACCAGTTGAATGTATCTTTAATGGTGGATAAAAAGTCTCAGCGGAAATATCAAGCATCTGTATGTACGAGGTATAGACTATTATAGTTACATTCAACTCCAGTATTTGAAGTATAATATTCTTGTGCCATACTATACTGATACAACACAATGACTTGAATTATTTTTTTCTAGTTCAAATTCCAATCTTTACATTATGCAGAATATATAGCCGGCCCTAATTCCTTTCCTTATAAGACATCAAGGTACCATATGTTTTCTTGAGTTACCTATTGAATATAGTTATTAATCAAGTTCAAGCAAGGAAACATTTATTGCTAACTAGTTAAGATGGTTAGGATCTGTGTCTAACCCTTAAACAGCATTTCTTTCTTAATTTCACGGTAGATAGAAACTAACTTCATTTCTCTACTAACTAAAATAATTTACCATGTTATTTCTGTGTTTCTCTACTTAAGTTTTTTCATTTCACATTTAAAATGATGTTCATGCAATGTAGGCAGGCTTGTCTTTACTGAGCATGAGTGCCTTTTTCTGCATCAACCAAAAGATTGCCTCCTTTTAATCTTTATTGAGATAATAATATAGGTCAAAGACTTTTCAGCATCATTAGATACTATTTTTCTTCTCATTGTGTCACACTGATTAAAATGAGTTCCTGTCATTGGTCTCTCAGTGATCTCACGTCTTTGGCCATGTTCCCAAGAGTTTCATTTCTTTATACATCATTCTAAAGCTATGCACTCAATATTGAAGAGTTTGTTGTGAGCTGGAAGAAATCTGACTAGTATGCTGTACTATAGCTAATGCTCAGTAGTGGCAGATGTATGTGATAACTGAAGAATGTTCTTATATTACTTGTATAATGTTAACCACTCTGCAATGTTATTGATTATATCACTATTTGGACTTCATTACATGTTTCATTGAAGTAGACTGTTATTTCTGATTGAATATCACTTTTATATGGAAATGAACTTTTGGTATTTAGCATAATCTTATTAGCAGGCTGTTGAGCAATCCAATCTCAAAACAGCTAGATACAAAGATCTGGCTTGGTAATTATTGATAATCTTCTGAAGTGTACCCTTGAAAAGCTAGATATTGATTGGTCATTGGTGATGGGGTAGCTGATGGTACAGTTAATTTGAAGTGCACAGTACTTGTTAATGGTAAATTTGAATCCTAAATCTGTGCAACATTCCTTCTACTCTTAGCCTAAAAAAGCACCACTTTTTTCCTTATTTGCATAGCCCAGTATCTGGCTTGAGTTAGGTTTAGTTGAATTTCAGTTTGAATCCTCGATGACAAGGTTCTTGTTTTGTAAGGTGGACCTTTTTTTATCAAAATTTATTCCAGCACTCTACTTGCAGGTTAAAATGATCCTATTTTTGTGAATAATTAAAAAAATTATGTGTTATATTGTTATTTCTTGCTTCCTCTTTCCTGCTGATTCCAACATAGTGGTGAGGGTTGTACTTGTATGTGCTTTAACAAACTTATGTCTCATGCTTGTTATTTCTCTCTTTATGAGGTTTGATATATGTTTATCTATTTGTTTCCGTATGTGATTCCTAGTTATTTGAGTAATTCTCTTATATTGTGTCATTTGTGTTTCAGCTTGAAGATAATGTGTGGGATGGATTTGGTGAATGTGATGACCATACAGTAACCCATGCTGGTGACAAGCATAATAAACAGTTAACAATACAGGGAGATATCTGTAAGGATTCACTTCACGAATTACATGGTATTGGAAATAGTGATTACACTAATATCTATGATACCCAGGATAAGGGGGAATTGTACTTGGTAAATATGACTCAGAAAGAGAAAATGCTTGAAAAGGATTCCTGGTCTCATACACCTGAAGCTGTGTTTTCTTCTCGTGTTGGTGACTCGAGTAAAGAAGCCAAAAGGCCAACGTTAGATGATACAGGCATCTCCAATCACTGCTTCAAGAGCAGCAATTTAGATTCTGGTGGATGCGAGCTGTGTGAAGACGATACTATCTTGGGAGATAAGTGTGTGGTTGAAAATGACAGTGTCTGTCAATATCCAATCAATCACATATCCCAAGCTGACAATGAACTCAGTTTTCTTGATAATGATGGGTGGCTGGATATAGGAAACTTTGAAGATGTTGACAGGATGTTGTAAGAAATTCTCCTACTTAGCAGAAATTTCCTTATTTTTCCTGTGTTTTGAAATGCTAATCAATTCATTGCAATCTTCTTATAGAATCTAAATATCACTTTTTAAATTTCAGAAGTTGTGATTTAACGTTTGGAACTGGAAGTCTCAACAATGAAGAGGAGTTCTGCTGGCTCTCATCTTCTCATGGTGCTGAAGGTTCTGATGATGCATTGAAGTCTGACTTTAAGTTTTCATATGCAGAAATGAGTCCGTTGAAAAGTATATCAGATTATAAAATGGACTCGAAGGAAAATATGGTAGGTCTTTCACATGACTCCAATGAAAGATCATCTCCTGTTGATGAAAAAAACAGTTCTCAAATGGAGGTTATTGACGATGGTGTCCCTGTTCCATTATCAATGTTCAGTGAGAATGAGTCAGATATGAAATCTGGTATTATAGTTGACTTGCTACTTCAAGAAAAGGTTGGTTACCCATTTGTTTTATTTCATTATATTTTCTCTACCTTCTAATATAGGTTCCGAATTCCTAACTTTTTAATCATGGAGCAAAAAAATGTGATGTGAATTCGTTTACCTAAGTATGGGAAGTGGGGTGGGATGGGTGGGGATTATTTAAACAAACCCTCATAGTCGTCTTCTCAAAGGTTTGTGACATAGTAAGTTTTGACACATGCCCTTGACCTGGTAAAAATTATTAATGTCATTAAATTAAATTATTGAATATGGTAATATAAGTCTGTCATGAGCTGCCGCAGTACTGATTATGTTTGACATTTCAAGGATAATAATGTTGGAATTCATATATTTTAGACATATTGAGTTGATTTCTGAATATAATCATATATTCGCTCATTTAAAAGAGTTGTGTAATTTATGAAATCAAGCAAAATGTTGTCATTATTGATTCTTAAAACTTTTAAGACGTAGATGTAATAGAACATTAAATAATTTTAGTATATGCTTTTCATAGATAATTTTATGTCATATTCTCAACTTATAAATTTTATCTTGATTAGAATTGTATTCACTAATGAGTGTGCATTAAGGGAAGTCTAGTAAATACCTCTGTTTGATATAGATTATGTTTTTTCTTGTTAAAATGCTTTTTATTTACTGATCAAAGATTGGGCTCGAGACCTTTATGTTATACTCAAGAAGTCAAGATCAATTGTTTCATTTCACTTTTAACGCTAATTTGTTGGATTTACTTGGTTTCGAATGTAAGTTAATGGCAAACTGAACTATTCCAAATCCATTTTATTAGGGTGAGCCCTTAAACTGAACTAATTTGACTCCCAACTAGTACATCACCTATAATTTTTGTTTTACAGCCGCAGAGGAAGCTGCCAAAGCCATCAGCGGGAAGGCGAAAAAATGGTTACCTAGAAAATGGAGGTTCTGTTCATCCTTATGCGCCTCCAGAGCAATATGCAGATACAAAACAACCTTTTGGAACGTCTTCCAGTGGAGTTACATCTCTTGATAGCATCCAGAAACATAAGTTGAACATAGATTCTGATTCTCTAGGCTGTAGACCGACACAAAATCCAACAAGACTCCCAGACTATAGTCATGCTCCAAATCAGTCTTCCCTCTTTCCAACTTTGTCTGGATCAAGATCTGAGCATGATGGACATCTGTCTCCTTCTGTTAAAGAATCATCATATGCGTCAAACATGGAAAGCTCTCACGGGCATTCTTTGGAGGCTGCTGCCTTGAAAACATTTGAAAACAGAGAAAAGTCGTACCAATGCTGTGATGGACCACCGTTAAGTAGTAGTTTCAAAAATGATAATGTGCCAAATCAAATACCACTTCATAGTCCAGGTTCAGCTCAGCAAGTAGGTCATCAGTTTGAAAATGAAAATGAAGGTCATAGTGAAGTCCAGGGAGTTAGCTTAGGCTTTTCACCAGATATAGACTCTTCAGCAGTGCAGGAAAGCTCATCCATGGGCTCTGTTCTGGACCAAACCTCACTTGAAGCAACTAGCTTTTGCCACCTGCAACAGATAATGGATCAGGTATCTGAATCTTGTTGAAGTTTGATCCTGTTTGATCCTGTTTGATCCTGTTTGTATTTTTGTTATCTTGAGAGGAAGGTATTATATATTTATGTGCTCAACATTGAACTCTAAACATGGTTAGCTTTGATTTTGACCACTTATGCATAGCAAGAGAAATAGCATGTAAGTTTATAGCTTATCAGTTGGTAATGTTTTATGCGCAAATAAAGAAGAAATATTTTATCCTCCCTGGCAGATTCCTTTTATGGGGTGAAGTACTTTTTTAAGTCTGGTTATCGGTTAAGTTTGGCATTGTGCCATCCACGTTTTTAAAACGTTCTATTACATATAACAATGGCCATCCATGTTTTTTAAACATTCTATTACATATAACATCATGAAGTAGTTTTTCTTAGGGGCATTGGATCGGTTTATTAGATATATGAAGTCCTTATCTTGCATCCTCCTAATAACTACAGCTCTCAGGGGAGAGTTGATGACAGTTTGGCATGGTTGAATTTTGGACATTGCATACAGATCTTTAAAAAAAAAAACTTTGATGTAGTGTTTAATAATAATTATCTGTTCATGGTGATTAACGCACTTCCTAATGGATTTTGGAAAATATAAGAAAGTGATGTTGGAAGAATGATAGCAGCAATGATTTAGATGTAGCCAAAGTGTTTGCTTAGAGTAGGGTGTCAGCCTCAGTAAAAAAGAAAATTGTCTTCTTGATATGAATGAAGGTGGAAACGTTTGGTACCAGAGCAAGATTTCCTTGGCTGTTGTAGTTGTTCCCACAAGATATTCAATGAAATGAATGGGAAAAAAATATACTCAGCGTTTAAGCAGCAGAAAGGATTATAAAATTTATTATTTTTACTGTAAAACTCAAGAATTTGAGGCAAAGCCTGAAATGAAGAGCTTAGGATTTGTAGTTGTCATGACTATCAGTTTTCGGTCTTGACAAATTTCCATTTTTGTTGAATGTGCAAGTTTTTGTTATGTTCTCTAGTTGGAGTTGCTGTTATGTGACTAACAGCTCACAGGACATCCTCTGGCAAATGCAAAGTACGCTGCCAAGCGGCAATAGATCTGCCAACCGTTCCCTATACCTCGCCATGGCTGAAGCTTTATAGCAAGCACTAGGTTTCCTTTTTTTGGCCCCTACTTATTATACAGGGAGTCGGCTGATCTAGTGCTTATTTGATTTACATCGTTGGACCTGAGTTTGCTTTGGATTGGTAACATATTAGGGTATGCTATGCATTTAGTAATTTATTCTAAGTGATAATGTTGCATATTAAATAGACAAAGCTGATGCTTCGAAACTAGTAGATAGCCCTTTTCAAGATTAAAAAAAAAAACTGAACATTCGAAGTCATGATGCTAAGGTTTACGTGCACGGGACTCGTTACTGAAAATTGTCACTTCATTGATTATAATTGTCTATCACATCATACCTGTAATTTGCTTGATTGCAGTTGGATATTAAAACCAAACTGTGCATAAGGGACAGTCTATACCGCTTGGCTAAGAGTGCTGAGCAAAGACATAACAATTCAAATGCTAATGGTTGCATTGGAGACAATGAATCATGCAAAACAATGATGGTGCAGGATGCAAGCAGGTATTGCTCACTACCTTCGCTTCAGATTACATGTTAGTAGTTTTGTATGCTACGTATCTTTCCTTTGCAGTGTTTCCAAAGATGTATTATTCTATTAATTTATTCACGTACTCACACATAATATTTTTTGGATGTATCTTAAAATACCATGTTTATGAATTAATGTTTTGGATAACACATAGCTTCATTCAGGTGTACCGGATTAATGGACATGGAAACTAACACAAATCCCATCGATCGGTCTGTAGCACACTTACTGTTTCACAGGCCCTCAGATCCATCAATGTTGCTTCCTAACGAAAATTTACCTTTCAAATCCGGTGCCACGGTATGCTTTCATGAATTTTTGACATTTTAGTAGTACTGTTTGGTCCAATTTTCATCTTCTAGTTTATTTGACAGATACATCATGGATCAGTGATCAATCTACCAGTAAAGACTGAGAAACAAGTCTGTCAAGAAGATTCTTCAGCCGGATTGGAGAATAAGTTTTCAGTGGGTAACAACACCAAATGAAGGTGAACCAGCACGTTTCGTTGTGCAATTTTTACTTTTCCAATCGTCGTCGTACATGAGGATGTATAATTATTTCGGGCTTACTCGGATCCCTTCGTTAATTTGTAATTCATTTTTGCATCGAATGCCATAATACTGATGTAAATTTGTGCTAATCGTCGTTATAAGGTAGCATATACTGTGATTTAGAGCAGTGCCACGCTCGCAAGTATTTTCATCCGAAATGTCACCATTATCGCGCAGCTATTAACTCATCAAATTAATCCGAAACTGGTGTCTCTTGATATTTAATTTTTTGCAATGAATCACTTCTCTGACCTTTTTCAAGTGGTAATGTTAAAATTATGAGACGAGAGGTGGACGAGAAGACCTTGAATAGTAACTTGACTGTTTCTGAAAGGTCTACTTATTCAAGGTTCCTGTGCGCTTTTTATTGTATGTGATTTTGTTATTTATTTCCAGATTACCAGTTATTGGACCCCTAGTGGCAACTTTCAATTAAAATTTTACTGGATTCAAATCTGTCTTCCACCCTTGAAAGTTGGAATGTAATTGGGTTGCAACTTATAAACTCGATCAACCAATTCAATAGAATTAGGTTAGACAACGTTTCATAAATTTAAAATCCAAGAACTTGACGCAATAAACATATCGTAAAAATATTGTGTAATTAGACTATAAAGAGATAATTTTATATTTTTATTTATTATAATAATATATAAAAGGAATTATACAAATTTCACTTTAATATACTTAATATTACTTTATTCATTTTTTTTTGTCTATTTTCTTGATCAAATAACTACCGTAAGTCTACTTTGGTCACGGCTTGTTAGCTGGTCAATTAGCTCCTTTTAACACGTGCACTGTGCTACTCGCCGGAACTCGGTCTTCACAACAAGCGTAACAATGGGAATAAGTGACCATAAGAAATGCGTTTTTTTTATGACGTTCGCACGTCTCAGTGGAGAAAACAGCAATATTAGAGCCTGGAAATGAGAAAACACAGAAAAGCTTCACCGTAGGAACACCTTCCCAATGTTTCCATTATTCGGCTCTAGCTGAAAAACATGCTTATAGTTACTCATTTTAAGTCTAGCGTGATCATATTCCCAACGTGTCAAAGATTTTACAAACCTACCTTTTCCCATGTGACAAAGCACAAAAGAAAGAGAAAAGACGGGTATACATGAGATGCATTAGACCAAATAAATGCAATTTCTTCTCTAGTAAATCAGAAGATAAAACTGGATTTAACAGTTTATTTTGAGAGAGAAACAAACATGCATAATGGTTTGTAACTTATTATGGATGAATGCACTACCTTCATGTTAAAACAAAGAGTAAAAGTCAAATGTGATCTAGATGAGATTTCAAAGCTCTCATAATCTATCTTTCATCTGCAATCATAGAGGTACTGGTTGAAAGGGAGTCATCAGTTAGGGACGACCTATCTCCAGACACATCATCATCTTCTTCAGAGATCACCGGGGCCTGTATTTTCTCCACTTCTCTCATCACCTCTCTCATCTCAGGACGCTTCTCAGGGAACCGCTCAATGCAACGCATTGCAATCTGCAACAACCTCAGCATCCCAGGAAGTGCACTCTTTTGGCCAGACATTTCTTTGTCAAAGATCTCAGCAGTCCATTCTTCCCTCACAGCTCTGTGAACCCAACTGCACAGATCCACCCCATTCGTTCCTGGTGGAGCCGAGTTAATAGATACTTTTCCGGTTAGAAGCTCTATCAGAAGTGAACCATAGCTCCACACGTCGGATTCCATTGTCACCTTTCTTGCATACCCATATTCAGGTGATTTGTAAACAACCATGTGCTGAGCTGCAATTGGTTGCGCTATCAAGGAGGCAAGACCGAAGTCAGAAACAAGAACCGCATCGTTTTCATCGAACAGTACGTTTGAAGACCGCAAGTTGCCGTGTGGAACAATGTTTTGGAACTTGTTGTTGAGGTGCAGGTACACCAATGCTCGAGCCACTCCTCTTGCAACCGACAATCTTGAGTTCCAACTGAACGGAGCCCGGTTTCCACCTCTATCTGAAATGTCAGGTTTTGACGGCACAAGAAGTATTAAGATGCACATATAGTTTTCTTGCCAATTCAATATCACCAAGTTGAGACAAAAAGCCAGTTTGTAACCATCTATACGAGGGGAACTGAAGAACGAAATTTTCAGAACTAAAGAACCCATAAAAAATATGTAAAATGGTTAAAGATGAAACCTTGAATGTGATTATTTATATTTTGAGCAAACAAGGATGAATCATAAAACATTCTGCTCTCAGACAAAGATCCTTACTTTGAGACCTTTTCTCTTCAATTTTGTTAAAAGAGGGATAATGATTACGAAGGGGAAGGAACTACACAGTGGAAAATGTTTGTAAATGCAGTAATGCTGACTAAGTTTCTGTATTTAGTCTTTGTTTTGCTGTCTTTTTTTCAGATATTTTTAGTCAAATATCACTAATGTACACAATAGCAAACTAAAAAAATGGAGCAATAGTTGATGTAAATCACCATGAAGTCGGGAGAAAAGATTTCCATTGGCTGCATAGGTGTAAAGCATGAGCTTCTCATCTCTAGAGTGGTAGTAAGCAAGCAATGGCAACAAATTGGGGTGCTTCATATCAGCAATCGCATTTAATATCTTCTCAAATTCCTCCTTAGTGAATGGCTTCAAGTCCCTTAGCCGTTTTACGACAATGGTAGATCCACTATTGAGCATGGCCTTATAACTATTTCCCAAGATTCCATGCCCTAGTGCCTCAGCAGAAGCTCTAAGAAGTTCACTCATTTGAAATTTAGGCTTATCATTAAAGAATATCAGTTCCTTTCTCTCTTCCACTGTCATAATCATTGTCCCCTCTCCTATCTCTATCTTCTTGTCAACACTGATCTCCACGTCATCCTCTTTTTCTATGACCGCGGGAATCTGCCCCTTCGCTATTTTATTCAGCTTCGTGGAAGTGTTATAGTAAAGCAGCAAGAGCAGTATAATTGCAAGCAGAAGAACCACATAGATAATAAATGAAATATTCATTAATGAAGGTGTATGAGAGTGGAGGTAGATGTGAAGCTTATTGAGATTGAAACGTTGCAGCTATGGTATGAGGATTTTAGGGTGGTGAATTGCCAGATGAAACCATGTGCAGATTCATCTCTCCAATGAATCAAACTAGGAACCGTTAAAGTTAAGGACCAAAACAATTCCTAGTTGCAGTGCAGACAATAACAAGGGTATCTACTTACTCATATTCTCCTGAGAATACTAAAATTCTTATCGATGTTTCCAGCAAGTGATGTGTAGGTATGAAGTTTATGATGAACCTTGGAGCTATCAAGTAACTTGGAATGTTAGCATGGCCTTCAAAAAAGGTTGTTCTTCTTGTAACTCACAAACTAAGGACGGCCAATATTTGTCAGTGAGAGAACTAGCCAAATTTCTGAGACATCACATGATTACGTATTCATACTATTACTTTGTTTAGAAAAATGCATACATCAAAGTCTATAAGATTCGATGCTGTTGCCATAATAGTTTATGAATTGGAGAAAATTAAAAAACTTTTTTGTAAGTAGAAATTGATGATTTATTGTCTAAAATTTTAACAAAAAATTGTTTAAAATGAATTGATCTTTATTTAAGATTAAAATGACAGTACATGTACAAATTAATTAAGATTAATATTTCATTAAAAACGGAAAATATATCAATCAATTTATTTAAGAAAAAGATCAAAATGTAATATTTTTACTCACAGAGAGTAAAAAATGGATGAAGTATTTAAATAATAATATAATTATTAATAATAAAATTATATGTTATTAAGACACATGCTTTGGTTAAGAAGTTATGACATTTTAGTACAGAAACTCCTAGAAAATCAAAGAAGGAAAAAATTAAATACACTTTTTGTGAGTTAAAATTAATTTATGGAGAACTTAAAAATAATTTTTAAAAAATTATATGTAAAAATTAGTTTATATATAAGTTGTTTTTAATTTATGAAGAAACTTATTTATTTATTTTTCTTAATTTTTTCGGTCTAAAAGTCGTAAACAAGTTTGTTCAATTGTGTTTAGATGCAATTTTTTTTTATTTGGATAATATTTTAATCCATACTCAAACCTTTATTTCTTTTTAATTTAGAACATTGATCAGAAATACATAGCCCAACCTAAATAATATTATAAAATTTAATTATATATTTAGAATAATTTAAATTTTAACCTTTAAAATAAATTTTGTCATCCGTAATGTATGAATTAAAAAAAATACTTAATAATGAATGAATGCCCTGGCGAAAAAGAAAAAAAAAAAAAACATTGCAAGA
>Ga0209700_105112_pt1 | contig 22590 bp, 33 predicted proteins | sample SiratroredBW_FD_187528 | JGI IMG/M metagenome (GOLD analysis project Ga0209700, IMG submission 187528) | Root nodule microbial communities of legume samples collected from California, USA - Siratro red BW (SPAdes) (version 2) | ecosystem: Host-associated > Plants > Roots > Nodule | place: USA... | reverse complement strand
GTTTTTCACAAATCAGTTATTTAAGTTCTGCCAGACACGAATAAATCGATTTCATGAAAACTGGAATCGATTTATTTTTGTCCAGTGCAGTGTATTTCAAACCAGTTTGCACCAAACTTTAGCTAGATCACTTTGATTAGTTTTTAATCACTCTTAGACCATTGTGCTGGTGGAATTCTCCTCAATTATGCATAGGTTCTTTGCCAATCAACCTCTCACTCACTCACACAAGACCAAATCTCAAATCTCCTCCAATTGCTTGCTTGTTGTCTTGCTAGTTTTGTCTTGTTTGGCTTCATCAAATCTTTATTCTTGTGAGAGTAATAACACCTTCAAAGTTATCCAAAGAGATATTTTGCTCTACATGAGCCCCGCTCAAAATTTTCATCAATAGCTTCCGATGGGAAGTAGAATGCATTAGCAATTCCAACAAGGAGATTCGGCGGCATGCGATTTAGTTGATCAACCACTTTGTATTCTCAAGAACTCACAAGCTTCCTCATGAGTGATTTCTTTCTTATTTTCCTCCTCATGCTCCTGATTAGTTTGCAAAACCTTCCCTCTCAAAAATGTCTTTGCTTTTTCTATAGACACCTGCTCTCTACTTCTTTCATCGTTTTTCTCCTTTCTTAGCTCTAGGGCTGTGAAAAGGCGACCACTCCTTAATATTTTCAATAACCACTTTTTCGGTATCTAGTGCTTCATCTATTTGTTCCCCGTTTTGTTCACCCTTCATAACACTAACACCATACCTCCAAGGAACGACTTTCTCGTTTTTATATGGAAAGGAGGAGGGAGCCTTTATCACCACGGGTTGCCGACTTAGAGACATAGGTGAGTTTTTATGAAACGAATCACCAATGGTTTAGGCCTGGTCATACTTAACTCTTCACCTGTTTGCACAAAGACTTCTTCTTCTAGGTTTTGATGATAAAATTGTAAGATGTGTCTGTCCATTAAATTTTGCAAAAAGATTTTAAAATCAGAACACTCATTGATAGAATATTCAGTGCTTGAATGGAACCTACAAGTGTATTCTGGCTTATATTCAAATTTTGATAAAAAAAACTCGTATGACAAATTGCTATGAAAACATCTTTCAAGGAACTCTTGATTCCATCTACTCTCCTCACCAAAGTTTGTCCTTCTTTATCCATGACAGTGTTTGTCGAGGCATTTGCATGTCCCGACAAGGGATTCTTGTCTACACTCGGTTTCTCCTCTTGAAAGGTTAGCCATCCTGAATCCATTAACGATTGCACTTTAAATTTAAGTGCTTGACAATTTTTAGTTGAATGGCCAATCGTCCCACCATGGTAATCACATTTAGCACTACCCTCATAGTACTTAGGATAAGGTGGTTGCAATGGCTTCATGGCATAAATCACAACTAGTGCGTTGCTGAGAAGATTTGGTAGGAGTTCGATCTAGGTCATTGGAATAGGAGTGAACTTCTTTTCTTGATCTCTCCTTATATTAAAACCCTGACCTTGAGCCTGATTGGGACTCAACCCTTCTGGTCTGTGCTGGTATGCATTACGAGGTGTAGGTAGAGGTCGATATGCGGGTTGAGATCGAGGAAAACTTTTCTAATATGCTGGTGCAGTATTCGCAACGTATGGGGAGGGCCTCTAATATGGCATAATAGAATCTGCCTGAACTTCCTCTTCATTTTTCTTACCATAATTGAATCCAGGTTTCTTGTCACTTGCGACCACGGACGAGCCATGTGTAATTTTGCCACTTCTCAACCTGAATTCAATCCTTTCTCCAATAGTAACGATATTAGCAAAATTAAAGAAGACACTCCCAAGCATATGTTTGTAAAAAGGAGATTGTAGTGTATCTATAAACATGGTAACCATCTCCTTCTCATGCAATGGCAGTTCTACTTGGGTAGCAAGTTCCCTCCACCTATGAGCATATTCTTTAAAAGTTTCAGCACTTTGCTTTGCCATATTTTAGAGCTGAATCCTATCTAGAGCCATATCAATAGTATACTTGTATTGCTTTAAGAAAGCATCGACCAGATCTTTCCATGAATGAATATGGGTTGGCTCCAAATGCTTGTACAAATTCAAAGCCACACCAGCCAAATTGTCCTGGAAGAAATGTATTAGTAATTTCTCATAGTATGCATGAGCTGCCATTTTTTGCAATACATCGTCAAATGGTTCTTAGGCCAGGAGGTGCCTTTGTACTTTTCAAATTCTAGCACTTTAAATTTGGGAGGAATTATAACATCGGGTACCAATCATAACCCTGCAGCATCCCCAAACCTAGAACTACCACTACCTTCAATAACTTTTAGTCTCTCTTCGAGTATTTCCAGCTTGTTTTTCGCTTCGTCAGCATGGAGAGATACCCCTTGAACCTTCATAGGAGTTGTGTTTTTTGCCTGTGGATCTTCACTCATTACTACTTGCAAGCCATGTGGTTGAGCCATTGTTTGTGGCTTAGTGAAGGCAGTCGTCCCGACCACATGAGTGTTCATTGGTACTTGAGTTGAGTCTTGCTTTCCCACATATATGAGAGGAGTAGGAGCAGAGGATGGTATCGATTCTTGCTCAAGATATTCCTCATGATGCAGTAGATAGCCTGAGGGTAGACCATAAGGAGGGAATTCTACATGATTTGCTTTATTCCCCTGAGTACTATTATGTACTTGTAAAGTTCCTTGTTGTGGAGCTTGAGTATAAGAGGATGTCGCTTCTGCATTCTTCATTGCATGAGTCTCAGTAGTGCTTTTTAGAGCGGCCAGGGCCTCCACAAGTTGGCTCATATGTTCTTTGATTAGGTTAAGGTTGGCCTTAATTGCCTCTTGTGCTTCGCCCCAGTTTTGCATTCTCTTACGGTTAGCACGGGTTCCGTACAGGTGTCGTGGAATGTTAGCCTTTATTACGTTTCTGAATTCATTTTATTTTCAAACACAAATTATATAAAAATGTAAAAGAGGAAACTAAATGCAAAGTATTTAAGTAGTAATCATAAAAATTGTGCGAATGCTCATGAAATCAACATGCGTTTGAATTGATCGAGAAGCCCAAATTGTCTGACATCAGAGTTAACTAAAATCTTTTAAAGAAATACAAGAGAGCAACTATTATTTTTTTGCACGGGTAATCATGTTCTTCATTATTCCCACCAACCACTTGCAACGCTCCAAGAAATTTTTGACTTCTTTTGGCGGATTGTAAAATGTCAACGCCACCTCAGCTTCGGGCAACATCTTTGGGATTTCATCGATTGTTCCATTAGCTAGAGCAGCCAATTGAGAAAACCACATCTTCCAATGTGCTACTGCATTTCCCTGTTCAGCTATGAGACGCTCTATTTGAATTATGGATTGGTGCTTCTCTTCTATTTCCACCCTTTGTTATTGCTCTTCTTTTACCCTCTCTTCATATTCCATTATTGTTTCCTTCATTTGTCGGTCCATGCTATTAATTCTATCTTGGAGATCACGTAACTTTTGCAACGCCTCCTGCTTATCTCTTTTGTTCTTCATATAAGCTTTTTCCATTGACGCTCTGAAGAAGAAGCTACATTCCTCTCTTGGGCTCTTCGTGTCAGCTCTGCATTAGCAGCTGCCAAGTCTTGCTTAATTCTGAAGGTATATTCTCTTTTGGCTCTTTGTTTTTCCATCAATTCTTCATTTGCCCTTGTTTTATCTTCACACTCCCTCGCGAGATCTACATAATCATGGCGAAGACTTTGGAGGTTGCTGCTCAATTTAGTATTTTTCTCTTTCAACCTTTCAATCTTTATCTTTATTTGTTTTACTTATTCTGACTCGTCCTCCGGTGTTGGTTCTTCTTTTGCTAGATTTGGAGAAATGACCCTGAAAGGTAATTTGGCCCTTTTAACCCTTTCTGCCATCCACTGAGGGTATGAAATCTCTTTTTTTACAACCCACGGTCTAGATTCCCTCTCCATATAATTTACACTCTTTTAGGCATTTCTAATCTTGTGTAGAATTTCTGTAGCAAAGCCATCCTCATAGTAAAATAGTAATGGAGCCAGAGTAGCGTATGTTCGAGAGCCTTTTATTGGATATCCAAATTGTCGTTGAGCTAGCACCATATTATAATTGATAAAACATTTGATTCCCACAAGTGGCACATTAGGATATTTCCCGTAATGGCAAATAAGTCGTGATCTCTGCTGCCAGGAAGGTTGCCATTGAATCTTTGTTTCATTCAAACCAGCTAAGAGTTGCAACCAGTCATTTTTTCCTCTTACTTCAAATCTTCGCTGCATTATTAACTCAACCGAGCAGTTAATGCCAACTACCTGTTCTTCGATACGAGAAGATAGCCAAATATAAAGGATAGGAAAACAACATGAAAGTTTCCTCTTTTTTCTCTCATGGCACAAATCAAGTGTCGTATAAGTGTATGCCAAGATCGGCATGACCGGATTTTCAGATCAAGTCTTAACAGCAACAAACACATCAATGCTGAATAATCCACAAAATCCTCGATGTTAGGAAACAACAAGACGCCATAAATGGCTAAAGTAAGAACATCCATGAATGTCTCCCAGTCCTCCCTGTTACTTAGTTGATGAAGATATGCCTCCAAAAACCTTTGGGGAAATCCTTTCGAACCTTTTCTGCTAACAAGCCTATCTTTTAGCTCTTTTGGATGCATCCTCATGATCCCAGCTAAGGTGGAAATAGAAGTGTATTGCTCAAGATACTGGTACGAAACCTTTCCTTCTAAAGGCATATCTACGATACGCTCACACTCCTCAATTGTCGGCACTAACTGAAAGTCTTGAAAAGTGAAGCATCTCAATAGAGGGTCATAATACTGAACCAGAGTAGTAATAATGAACTTCTGAACTTCAACTTCTAGCAATCCCAACAAATTCCCATACCTCTTCCTAAACATAACTCTCTAAACTGCTTTAAGCTTTTGCCCCAACTCCCTAATACCGATCAAATTGTTCTTTAATACTTTGGCATCTATCTTCTTTTTCAAAGTCTCTAATTCAAGCTCTCTTTCAGTTTCAAATCTCATGTTAAATTCCATGATCATATGCACACAACTTTACAATTTTACTGCTTAAAAGAAGAAATGATAGACATGTGAGTCCAAATGAAATAATATGGAATGCATGCAATGTATTAATGAAAAAGGGAAAACATGAGATTATCTCAGATCCTTCTCCACCAATTATGCTATGAGTACAAAATATGTGAATATGCATGTTGCAACATCAATAAAAAATAACACGATTCACAACATATTAGCAAAAGGTTAAAACACATGAACAACTCCCTTAGTGCCTTAAATGGTTCAATGTTATAACGTCTAAAGATCTAGGACTGTAAATGCATACACGACTCCTAATACCTAGAGATTCAAGGTTACTAGAGCTATGGCTCACTTTATTGTATTATCCACATCAGCTGGTAAACAACTTGCTATGAACAAACAAATAAAGAGAACGGACTCTAGCTGGGGTTCTCGCAAAAACTGAGAAAGGAAGCATATCCCATCAGCATTGCTACACAACCCCTATCTATTTCTATGCTTCCTCAGACCCGGGTATAGCGCCCCACTCATGATATATGCAAAAAGTAAATTTTTGTGTGTGTGAAGGGAGAATAATGTACCCGAACCCTACCTGCAAAAGAAACAGAAGATCCAGGCAAATATAAAACATGTCTTTTGCCCTAGGGTTCAATATTTCAATAACAAATGTAAAAGCAAGTAAATAAACAAACATATACAAAAATAAAGGGAAAAGATAAATATTCAAAAGACACACTTGCTTTTGTTCATTCAATTAAATTGGCCTGACTCTCAGCACGTCCCTCTTCCTTTTTTGTGAATCGGTGGTGTCTCCTTTATGTATGTCATGTAAGAGAAAAAAAACCAAAACCGTGTGTGTGAATGCGTGCCCTTAATGACGTGCCTCTGTGGCTTCATTTATGCATAACATGGAAGAGGGGTCACGTGTGTGGTAGGTTAGATGACCTGACCCCACCAAAGTGATAGATAAAAATATATATGTTATCTTTTATATTTATTATTTTTTTCTTTGATTTTTTTTGTAAAAATCTTAATGGGCTAGGCGCAAACTTTTTTATATAAACTAAATACTTTAAAATAAACAATTGTATTTTGATTTTAAAAAACATGTTTTATCATTATTTGGATAAGACATTTTCTTTATTCTTTTTTATGAAAACCTTATTTTTCTTTAAAAGAAAAAAGACAAAATTAATAAAACTTAAATCATTTTTTTTCTTTTCTTTTTTCACAAAAATATGAAACAACTCCAAACTTCGAAAAAACAATAAAATTTCAATTAAATGATTATTATTTTTAATATTTTTTTTTAAAAAATATTTTGTTTATTATTTCACCCGAACGAAATTGGGTGTTGACAAATGCAGATGACAGATTCAACGAGAACCAAAGGAAAACAAAAAGGAAGAGTAAAATGGAAAGACAAACCGTGGCAACGTAAGAGTATGAATGACAGCGAGGGACGACAGCACGAGAGAGAGCTTCAACCTTAGTTTGGGTGACGACAGCGAGGGACGAAGGCAAGAGATGAGGACAAGAGCGTTGCGTGAGAGAGAGGGAAGACGAAAACGTAAAGGAAAAAATGTGTGGGCTTCTAAAACAGAGGATACGACCGCGATTTTAAGGAGGAACCGCGGTCGTATCCACCTACCATCGAGGTTGCGGCTAGAACCGCGGTGGTATGGTTCCACTTAATTACAAAATTGCCACCGCAATTTTTTTTAATGTGGTTCTCTCTTAACCGCAGTGGTATCCTGTCGTGGAATGTGTTTTTTCTACTAGTGATTCAATTCACCCCCCTCTTAAACTCAGCCTGAACTTATTTTACAATTGGTATCAGAGCTAGGACTTGTATCCTAGTCAAGTTTTTCGATCCATGGCTGGGAACAAATTGCCTTTTGCTGAGGGAGCCTCTATACACAAGCCACCTATGTTTTCTAGAGTTAATTACCAGTTTTGGAAAGTGAGGATGAAAGTCTTTATTGAATCAATTGATCGTGGTATTTCAAATGCGATAGTGAATGGTCCTTATATTACAATGTCTGTTGTGAATGGTGTGCCTGTTGTTAAATCATTTGATGAATTATCTAAAGCTGAAAATAAGAGAGTGCAGAATGACTGCGTTGCAAAAAATATAATCACTTCTGCCTTGAATCTTGATGAATTCTTCAGCGTATCCCAGTGCAGTTCTGCAAAAGAAATGTGGGACATATTAGAAGTCACACATGAAGGGACAAATGATGTGAAGAGAGCGAGAAAGCATGCATTCATCCAGGATATGAGTTGTTCAGAATGCAAACAGGGGAAACCATTGCAGATGTCTAGAAACAATTCACTCATATTGTCAATCATCTGATTGGATTGGAAAAACAATTTGATAAGGAAGAGATGAATATCAAGATCCTTAAATGCTTGGATAGTAGCTAGAAACCCAAGGTGACTGCAATATATGAGACAAGAGACTTGACATGAGCTTGAGATGACGAGATTAAAAGAAATGGAAATTGTTGAGAAGAAAACGAGAAGTCTCGCACTCAAATCAAAAGCTGCAGAGGTTGAGTCTATTGAGGAGAGCTCAGAAGAGGCCAGTGACACTAAAAATCTCAACTTATTGACAAAGAGATTTCAGAAATTTATCAAGATGAAGGGAAAGACAAAGAATCTGCAAAGTAAAAGGTATAATAAGAAATCTGATTCAAATTCAAATAAATTCACCTGTTTTGGTTTTGTTAAATAGAGGCATATGAAAGTAGACTACCCAACCCTTGCTAACATGGAAAAGGCCAATGAAAAGAAGAGTCACAAAACTAGAAAAGGGAGAAAAGCTTATATTGCATGGGAAGACAATGTTTCCTCTTCAAGCAATTCTTCACAGGAAGATATTGAAGAAAATTTGTCTCGTGGCTGGAGAGAATTCAGAGGTTAGTAGTGAATACTCCAATACTTCTTTTAATGCAAACTATAACTCACTTTTTTAGACTTTCCATGAAAATCATAAAGAAGCTAGGAAATTAGCCTTATCCAACAATAGATTGAAAGGTCTGAATAATTGGTTGGAAGACATAGTCAAAGAACTAGAAGATGAAGTTTTGAAATTGAAAACTGATTTTGATCATTTAGAAATCATTTACAAAGATTCCAGTGATCATGACTCCTGCAAGCCAATTAATTGTGAAAATTGTGAAGCTCTACAGAAGAAAGTTAATTCTTTGATAACTACTGCTTCCAAACTTTCAAAGGGTACAACGAACCTCAATGCCATTTTAGGTTCCCAAAACTGTGTTTTTGAAAAAGATGACATTGGCTATCAAATTGGTTTTCAAGGAAAAGAAAGGAAATACAGTAGCTTCTTTAAAATGATTGAGCAACGATTTTTATCTCCACTGGCTTGTTTTTATTGTATGAGAAAAGGCCATTCTGTGAGAAATTGTAGGATTAGAAAGTTTGATGTGCCTAAGGGACTGGTTAGGTGGGTGCCTAAAAGGATCACTAACACTTGTGGACCCAAATTTAACAGTATACCAATGCCTCAAGCTGAAACTGTTTTGTAGGTCTGTTTGGCATCCAAGAAGCAATTGTGGTACTTTGACAGTGGGTGCTCCAAACACATGACTGGTGATGCTTCTCAGTTAATTAATTTGAAGTTGAAACCTGCTGGTTAATTAACTTGGAGTTGATGGATTAAAGCACAACATGCTCAGTATAAGTCAATTGTGTCACAAGGGTTACAAGATCACTTTTGAGCCTAATCATTGCCTCATAGCAAATTCAAAAACCAGTGAAACAATCCTAGTAGGTAAACAGGTAAATAATGTATACATGCTTAATGTTTCTTGCATAACATCCAATATGAATTGTTTGCTCACTAGGAATGATGAGTCTTGGTTGTGGCACAAAAGATTAGCTCATATTCATATGCTAAATCTCAATAGACTTGCATCAAAAGAGCTAGTGATTAGTCTACCTAAGCTCAAGTTTGAAAGGGACAGATTGTGTGAAGCATGAAAAAAAGGTAAACAAACTAAAAGTTCTTTCAAACCATTGAATGTGATGTCAACATCCAGACCTCTTGAGCTGCTTCACAGGGATCTGTTTGATCCCTTAAGAACTATGAGCCTAGGAGGTAATTATTATGGTCTTGTGATAGATGACGATTATTCAAGCTTTACCTGGACATTATTCATTGCTACCAAGGATGAAATCTATCATGGTTTTAAGAGGTTTGCCAAAGTTATCCAGAATGCAAAGAATTGTGGTATTTCTTCCATTAAATCTGATCATGGGGGAGAATTCCAGAATGAGAAGTTTGACAAGTTCTGTAGCAAATCTGGAATCAAACACAATTTTTCAGCATCAAGGACTCCACAACAGAATGGAGTAGTGGAGAGGAAGAATCGATCTCTGGAGCAACTAGCAAGGACACTATTGAATGAAATTGGGTTGTCAAAGTACTTCTAGGCTGATGCAGTAAGTACAACTTCCTACGTTCTTAATCGGCTGCTCATAAGACCTATATTGAAGAAGACCCCCTAAGAGTTATTTAAAGGAAGAAAGCCCAATATATCTCCTCTAAAAGTTTTTGGTTGTAAATGTTTCATTTTAAATAATGGTAAAGATTACTTGGGCAAATTTGATTTGAAAGGAAATGAAGGTATCTTCCTTAGTTATTCATTGCATGCTCATGCATATAGAGCATACAATAAGAGAACCATGCTAGTTGAGTAATCCATGCATATTGTAATTGATGAAACTAACCAGAATATGTAGAAAAATCCTAAGACAGGTGCAGATGATGAGGTTCCTAATAGACAACAAATTGATACTGGATTGGAAAATAAAATAGAAGAAGCCAGTAAACTACTAGAGACTCAACCAATTAACTAGATTCAATCAATTGAATCTGGAATTGGTACAAAAATAGTTAACTATGGACTAACAAGAGAATGGAGAGTTCCCAAGAAACTTTCACTAGTGGAGACCAAATCAGTAGCTGATGCACTTGAGGATAGCAACTGGATCAATGCAATGCATAAAGAATTAAACCAGTTTGCTAGAAATGAAGTCTGGACACTAGTTCCCAAAACTAAACAAATGAATGTGATTGGAACAATGTGGTGTTCAAGAACAAGTTGGATGAATAAGGAATTATTGTAAGGAATAAAGCAAGATTGGTTGCAAAGAGTTTCAACCAAGAGGAAGGAATAGATTTTGGAGAGACTTATGCACCAATGGCCAGATTAGAAGTAGTAAGATTATTGTTAGCATATACTTGCATGAACGGATTCAAGTTGCACCAAATGGATGTCAAAAGTGCTTGTCTCAATGGATACATTGATGAAGAAGTCTATGTGAGTCAACCCCCTAGATTTGAAGATCATAAGTATCCAGATCATGTCTTCAAACTCAAGAAAGCTTTGTATGGCTTGACACAAGCACCTCGATAATGGTATGAGAGGTTGAGTAGATTTCTTCTTTCTCAAGGATATGAGAGAGGAAAAAATAGATAAGACTTTATTCATTAAGAAAGCACACAATCAAATTATACTTGTTCAAGTTTATGTTGATGACATTATATTTGGTTTAACTAATTAAATTTTATGTGAGTAGTTTGTTAAAGCTATGCAGGGAGAATTTGAGATGTCCATGATGGGAGAACTCAATTATTTCCTTGGCTTGTAAATAAAGCAATTTCAACATGGTACATTCATTAGTCAACCCAAATACTGTCCAGAGCTGTTGAAGAAATTTGATATGGAGAATTACAAAAAAGCAGCCACACCTATTGCTACTGGATGCTACTTAGACAATGATGAAAAGGGAGTCAAAGTTGATCAAACAAAATAAAGAGGACTCAGGATCACTACTCTACTTAACTGCTAGTAGACCAGATATTATGTTCAGTGTTTGTTTATATGCAAGATATCAAGCCAGTCCAAGAGAAACCCATTATATGGCAGCAAAGAGGATACTGAAATATCTCAAAGGAACAATTGATGTTGGACTATGGTATCCTAGTGTGGTATCTCTGAATTTAATTGGTTATTCTCACTCAAACCTTGCAGGATGCAGAATTGATAGAAAAAGCACAAGTGGAACATGTCCTCTATTAGGATCAAGTTTAATATCTAGGCATAGTAAGAAACAAGCTTGTGTGGCATTATCTACTGTAGAGGCAGAATACATTGTAATTGGAAGCTGTTGTGCATAGAGTTCATGGATCAAACAACAACTTAGTGATTTCGGTCTAAATTTGTGTCAAATTCCATTAATGTGTGTAATACTAGTGCAATAAGTTTAACAAAGAATCATATACAACATTCCAGGACTAAAGATATTGAAATACGCAACCACTTTATAAGAGATCATGTGAGTAAAGGTGATTGCGTAATTAAATTTGTTAATTTTGAGAATCAATTGGTTGATCTGTTTACAAAACCTCTTAATAAAGAGAGATTTAATTTTCTTAGAAACGAATTGGGGATTATTGATTTGGAAAATATTAAATAAATCAATCATCCAATAAATAGTTGATTCTTAGTTATATTTTATGCAATATTGGTATGATCAATGAATAAAGACAATTTACTAAATTTTATCTGAACCCACTATAATTGATATGAAATATCTGATCCTCTTTAAATGCTTATTAATTGATTGGGACGAGAAAATGCTGAACAAGGAGGTTTATGATCCCCTGGGCAATACGTTGTTATGAGGAATATTGTTATATGGGGAAGGTAAAGATTTCACTGCAGATTCCAAGTCAAACGAAAAAGCTTGACCGAGCTGAGTTGGAATCCAATACGTAGCGCATGTGAGGAGTGATAAACCACTCAACACCATGTGTCATAAATCCCTTGGAAGTCAACAAGTCAAAAGCTGTAACAAATTCTGAATCTAAGTAAAATATGTGACAGTTTATTGCTTACTGAATTTAAACTGAAAAGATTTTGCTTAATTGTCTTTCAATGCACTGCATGCGTGAATTAACTACGCAAGAAATGGTTTGAATTTTCAAATTTGTCTTATATGTGATAGCTTGTGTTATAAATAGCATCATAAGCAGCCACTTGATCACACACATCACTTAGTAGCATTCTACATATTCAGTGATTGTAAAACATCAAATAAACCAATATTTACCATCCCTTGAAATGGCCTCCTCTTCAACACCAAAGAAGCACAAAAAAAGAGCTTGTGTCAAAAATGTTGAGCCTTTAGAATCCAATGAAACTGATTATCTTGAAAGATGGTTCATGGGAAATCATGAAAGCATACAAGGGCTTCGTAGAGATTATAGCAACAAAGCTATAATAGCTCCTATGTTTCTGAGGATGCTATGGTTAAAGGAGGAGAATCTGGACGAGGTTAGAGAAGCCTTAAGATTTCAGAAGTTGGAGAAATTTGTAAGACTATCAGGGAATGTCTATCCTAATTTAGTCAAAGTATATCTCACAAACATGAGGTATAATGAGGAAACAATCTATTCACAAATTAAGGGAGTCGACATTTGCATAAATCATAAAGTCTGGCTTGCTGTTGCTGGACTACGCAATGCTGGAATCCCAGTTGGAAGAAGCCATGAAGTTGGTCTAGAAGGATTCAATAAGCCACAGTTTTTCAGGTCCTGCTTGAGAAACCAGAACACTGAGTCTAGAAGTTACTCAGTTGGAGGGCTCTCTGTCATGCCAAGAATCTTTGCCTTCATTGTGATTTGGTTGCTGACACCAAGGGGATTCAATCATGTTGTGTTGACTAAAGAAGACCATATGCTCATGTACTTCCTGATGGGAAAGATCAAAGTTATTTGGTTCAGTGTCATTAAGGAACACGTTACAAAAATAAGGTGGAAGGTCGAATTCAAGATCCCTTATGTTGTTCTCATATCACACTTCATTGACTACTTTGAAATTGACACTGATGGAGAAGTGGTGGAACTGGTCAAAGCACAAAATGAAGTCACTACAGCAACACTTGACAAGATAGGACTTATCAAAGTCAATGATGATCAATGGATATGCAAAGTTAACTATGATAGTGCTGATGAACAACCTATTGAAGAAGAAGACGGTGATGTTGCTGATGCTGATGAGGGACACGATGATCCCATGATTGATGCTCCACCCAATGGATATGAAAACTACTTTGCTGGTTTTGAGGAATGAATGATGACATAGTTGCATACTATGCACGAAGAGGAAAGAAGCTATCATCAATACTACGAGACAAGGTTTTAGAACATCAAAGGCACCCTTGAGGATGTGCAATTTAAATTAGGCTAGATGTTCTACAGCCTAGACGAATGAGCTATTTCTTGCATATTTGGTTCTTCATCTCACTTGGATGAATGCAAAGGGGGAGAAGTAGGTCTGGTGTGTTGGTTGTGTTGGTTCTTGGTCTAGTATTGGTGGTGTGTGCATTAGATGCATAGGGTACTATTGTTGTTGTTCTGTCTATTTCAGTTTTGTTGTTTTTATTTCTATGCTACTTCTTGTGTCTCTTGCTGGTTGATCTAACTTCTACCTAAATGATCCTTTAATCTTGTTAGTAATCCATCCAAATATGGTGTAAATTCGGCTGATTAAGTCATTCTCATCTACTGCCCGGATATATATATGTATCTTTATATGAATGGAATGTGGTTTATGTGTTTAGTTTGAAATGATTTTGTTTTCTAACACTATTTCATTTTCTTTATTTTAAACGAGGCAATGGAGTATGGGGGAGCAATTACATGATTACAAGAAAGTCAGATCTGAACTGGTTGGAGAATCATGAGGAATTATAATTAATTGTTTTAGTTTAATCAGTCAGTTTTATTTTTTGCTCTGAACGTGATGAATTTACAGATTACTAATCATTTGTTCTAGAGTTTAGTTTATTCAAGATTGAAGAGATGTAACTTAACACACAATTGTTTACTTTCATCAAATTGGGGGAGATTGTTAGCACCAAGAGTTGTTAGAGGATTTCATGAAATCAACAAGTGAAAGAAGTCTAAAGAATCAAGAGGACTGCCAAGAGAACCATGAAGTTTGATGAAGCTTTTGGTCCTAGACTTAGGCTTTGTGATTGTGTGTGAGTTTTCATCTTGATATAAAATCATATGTTGCATGTTTCATAAGTCATACTAAGTTCCAAAGTTAAAATTGTTTAGTAAAATTAATCAAAGTTTTCAAATAACGATGTGTTAGAAAGAAATTGGTTAAATTGTTTTATTCTAAACATATTAAAGTTTTTGTTTCAGAGAAGTTCAATTGATTGAACAGTTATTACAATCGATTGAAGTTTTAACAGATTTTTAAAATAGTTTTTCTATATAAAGGAGAGGCACATGTTTGGCAATTATCGATTTTTATTCTATGCAAACATTGTGAAATTTTCACAGAGAAAAATGTGCTAATCATTTCATCTTAAGAACACTACTCTTGGATCATTACTTTGATAATGAATGCGTGTAACAGTGATGTTATGCAGAGCTAAGTGTTTCTACTCTGTTCTTGATATCTTTGTAATCTATCTTGAGTAGAATCACTGTTTGGTTTGGTATATTCATTAAACTTTCGAGTACTGTTAAGTTGTTGTTACATATTACATAGGTGTGTGATTGTAACTAGATAGTACAGTAGGTTCTATACTGGTTAAGCTGCTGTAGGGTTCAGTAGGTAGGTTACTACTAGGAGCAAGGTTTGCTTGCGGGGAGCAAGGTTTGCTTGCGGGGTGCAAGTGTTGTATTGTGTGAGACTGATCTTTAAGATCTTTTTAGTGGGAATCTTTGCCAGTTTACAAAGGACTGGACGTAACCCTTGAGGAAGGGTGAACCAGGATAAAATCTTGCGTTCTTGATCTTTCTTTCTCTCTTCTTGAACACTTCTTGACTCTATATCTATCAATTAACTGTGGTTACTATATATTTGCTTGCAATTCTGGAAGTTTTGTGTTCTTAAAACAATTAGTATTTCCTGAATCTTGTTTAACCAGAATTACTTTTACTATTGGTAATCAAAACCTTACTGAACTGTATATCTGATTGTTTTTGAATTTTCTTGAATTGAGTTCTTGATCATTCTTACTGTGTTTTAACAATTAACTGAATCTTTTTTAACTAAAGCGACTATCTGTTTGAATATACTATTTTCATGTTTACTCAATTGTTTTCTGAGTTTCCTAAAAATGTTTCTGGTTTCAGTTTATTGCTTCCGCATTTGATCTGACTGAATTTCTATCATATCTTGGCTCAATTAATTATTTTTGTTCTGGAATCTATTGAATGTTTACTGTACATTTCATAATAATCGTTTTTCAATAGTTTTGATAAAGAATTTTCATTCAGTTTTGAAAATTGTTAATTGTTTGCAAAAATTTTCTAAGTTCAATTCACCCCTCTTTAACTCAGCCTGAGCTTATTTTACAATAGCAGCAGGTGCTTGAGGAGATTCAGTGTTTTCTCTTCTAGCTTCATGCAATGCTGGGCAAGTATCAGTAGGATGGTCAACAGAAATGCAAATTCCACATAGTTTAGCAACTGTTTGAGTCTTAGATAGTTGTTTAACTAATGTTGCTAAATAATCTAGCTTGTTCTCTAGTTTATTATGATCAACAACATGAGAGGTATTGAACTCCTCTAGGTAAGGCAACTAAGTTGCTTCCGGTACCAAATTGTTGATTATTAGAAGCCATGTTCTCAACCAAATGTCTTGCTCGAGTAGGGGTCTTGTCTATGAAAGCTCCTCCACTAGCTGCATCTATCATTGTCCTATCCATGAGCATCAAACATTCGTAGAAATACTGAATAAGCAGTTGCTTGTGCATCTGATGATAAGGACAACTCGCATAGAGTCTTTTAAACCTTTCCTAGTATTCATCCAATATTTAGGTGGAGGTTGATAAAGATCATGGTTATGATGGCTGCTCTCTGCAAATTTCACATGTGAAGGAAAATCTTCATAATTTCTCTCTCTTCATAATTGTTATATTAAAGTCCGAATTCATGGTTAAAATTGGGTTATGAACTACTAAATACATCCCTTATTGTTAAACGTTGTCTCATTTAATTTAAAGCCCAATTATGTAATTAAAGTCCAATTTGATGGTTAAAGTTGGGTTATCAAGTACTAAATTCACCCCTAATTGATAAATGTAATTTCACATACTAGAAAGCCCAATTTTTATATTAAAGTCCAAATTGAATTTTAAAATTGCATTATGAACTATTAAACACACCCATATTTCATAAATGAGTCCCGTTTCATTCTAAGACCAATTCTAGAGGTCTAAATTCATAGTTAAAAATTGGATGATGATGTATACATCAAAATCATCAATTAGCAATTATACTTAAGTCCAAATTAGCACAAAACTAATTTCAGAAAAACCACAAAACAAATTTAATGAAAACTCACCTTACGATGTTCTTGATATGGTGATTCTTATAGAGACCAAAATGCATTCACAAAACAACCACCGTAAACGAAAATATTCAAACAAAAGAAGCTCAACTAAATGAAAATCAATGACCACCATCCAAGCTGTATGGAGAACCACCGTCGAAAATCAAGAAATGTGACCCCTCTGGAAAAAACTGATTTGGAGGCAAGGAGCCAATATAGGGGAACTTTTGGAGAAATAATTGACAGAGACAAACTTCTAGAGCCAAATGAAGGTACTGTGAGGTGGGATTGGAGATTGGGAGGCAAAGAAAAGGTATTTCAAGGCAAAGAAGAATGGAAGTTTCAGAGATGAGGTACGGTGCAAGGTTGGAAACAAAGGTGAAAAATGAAATTGGGAAAGTAAAACCTGTTACCACCAGGAGATGCTATATTTATTTGATGAAGCCAAACCAATTACAACTAAAGCTGTTGAGTTAATCTGAAGAAACCAACCAAGTTGACCAAGTCAAGACCAAGTGCTTTCAAGTAAAGATGCATGGAGTTTGCATGAAGATTGAAGATTTTGGGTCTAGGCTTTAGGTGGTGTTGGTGTGTCTAGATTGAGGTTAAAATCTGTGATGATGAATGTGTTGATCATTGATAAGCTCCACTATGAAAATTGACTTTAGCAAGGTTTTAAAAAAAATCATTAAAATCTGATTTCAAATTTTGATAAACCGTTTTAACTGTCTTTTAAAATTTAGTTGACTGAGTGTCAAATCAATCAATTAGAATTTGACAGTTGTCACTACAGTTGTTTATAAATAACTCGTGCGTTTTCAAAAGATAAAACACAAAGAGAATTTTCATACATACTACACTGATTTGATTTGAGATTTTTCAAGCAAGAGAAAACGGTACCACACTTTTGAGATCAAGATCATTTGAAGTTTTCAAAGAATTCATCAAGAACTGAATTTCTGTATTCTGCTGCAGCTTTGGAAACTGACTGCACATTTCTAGATCATTGATCTGACCTCAACCTAAGCACTCTATACCTATTTCTTCTTACATTTCTGATCTGTTGTATAGAGCTGCTATTGTTAGTTGATTTCTATGTAAATCTTTCAATTATATTAAAACTGCTACTGAGTACTTGAATTACTGGAGTGTAATTCGTGGTAAAGTGAGTTTGTACTGGTGGTTTGCCTACTGCGGGGAGCAGTGTGAGGCTTTTCTTGGTTATACAGTGGATTCTGTATAACTGTGACTTGCTGTAGGTTTCAGCAAGGGAGTTCTTGGAACACACAGTGGGTTTCTGTGTGGTTTTTTGTTCTGCTGTAGGTTCAACAATGGTCTGCTGCGGGGAGCAATAAGACGTTTTTGGGTTATACAGTGGATTCTGTATAACTGTGACTTACTATAGGTTTCAGCAAGGGTGTTCTTTAAACACATACTGGACTCTGTGTGGTTTCTTGGTCTGTTGTAGGTTCAGTAGTGGTTTGCTACGGGGAGCAGTGTATTCTTGTTGTGGGCAAGTGATGTAAACTTGATCAGTTTGATCATTTTTAGTGAAATCCTTACTGTGTGTGAGGGACTGGACATAGCCCGTTTTGTTGGGTGAACCAAGATAAAAATCCTTTTGTTCTTGAATCTTCCTTCTCTTTCTTGATCACTGATTTAATTGATTTGTTCACTGTGTAAACTGTTTTCAGAATCAATAACTGGACTCTATTGGTTTAAGACTTAATCATCTTTTAATAATTGTTTCTTTCATAAAAAGAATTTTATTTTTGATTGGTTCTTAATAATTCAAAACTGTTAACTGAATTGAATTTGACCAGTTCATTCTGTGCAATTAACTTCTGTCTGTTTCAGTGTAGTTAATTAGATCGCTTCCGCAATTACATTCGAATCAAGTCTATCTTAAAGCCTTTGAACTCTGATAAATCTGTTTGGTTTGCTGCGTTGTGTTGTGTTTACTGATTCATTCTATCGCACTGATCAGTAAAGTCAATAAAGATCCAATCTATTAAACTGACTTGCATTTTCTTAAAAGTTTAAATAGTTTTGAAAAAGATTTTGAAATCCAATTCACCCCCCCTCTTGTATTTCAGCCAAAACAGTTTCTTACAATTGACATCAGAGCTAGGACTTGTATCCTAGTCAAGTTTTCGATCTATGACTGAAAACCATTTACCTTTTGTTGAAGGGGCTTCAATAAATAGACCTCCAATGTTTTCTGGTGTGAATTACCAATTCTGGAAAGTCAGAATGCGAATCTTTATTAAGTCTATTGACAGAGGCATTTCGAATGCAATAGTAAATGGACCGTATGTACCTATGCGTGTTGTTCATGGTGTGTCTACTATGAAATCTTTTGATGAACTATCTGATATAGAGAATAAGTTGTGCAGTATGATTGTATTGCCAAGAACATTATAACTTCTGCCATGAATTTGGATGAGTTTTCTAGGGTGTCTCAATGCAGCTCTGCAAAGGAGATGTGGGATGTGCTGGAAGTTACTCATGAAGGCACGAATGATGTGAAACGGGCAAGGAAACATACGCTGATTCAGGAGTACGAGTTATTCAGGATGTAACCAGGAGAATCAATTGCTGATGTGCAAAAATGATTCACGCATATAGTTAATCACCTGATCGGACTGGGAAAACAGTTTGATAAAGAGGAGCTGAACATCAAGATTCTCAAATGCTTGGATAGAAGTTGGTAGCCCAAGGTGATAGCAATTTCAGAAACTAGAGATTTGACAACTCTCACAACAGCTGTATTGTTTGGCAAACTAAGAGAGCATGAACTGGAGATGACGAGGCTGAAGGAAATGGAATCTGCTGAAAAGAAATCCAGAAGCCTTGCACTGAAATTAAAAGCTGCTGAGATTGAAACCAGTGCGAACAGCTCAAAAGAAGATAGTGATACTGAGAACCTCAGTCTGCTGACAAAGAAATTCCAGAAATTCATCAAGCTGAAAAGTAGGGCAAATAATCAACAATCTAAAAGGTATACTAGAAAACCTGATTCAAATTCAAATAAGCTAACCTGTTATGGTTGTGGCAAACAGGGACATATGAAAGCAGACTGTCCAAATTTGGCTAACAAAGAGAAGAGCATTGAAAAGAAGAATTACAAAGCTGGAAAGGGAAGAAAGGCATACATTGCATGGGAAGACAATGGATCTTCATCCAGCAGCTCTTCACATGAAGACATTGAAGCAAATCTGTGTTTCATGGCTGGAAAGAATTTTGAGGTTAGTAGTGAAGATTCCAGCACTTCCTTTAACATACAAATTACAGTTCACTGCTGAATGCATTTCAAGAGACGAATGAGGAAGCAAACAAGTTGTCTCATTCCAACAATAGACTGAAGGGTTTGAACAACTGGTTGGAAGCCAGAGTTAAGGAACTTGAAGGTGAAGTTTTAAGACTGAAAACTGACCTTGAACACTACAAAACTTCTAGTAACTTAGACTCCAGCAAGCCAGCAAACTATGAAAACTGTGAAGTTCATCAAAAGAAGGTGAACAATCTAATTACTACTGCTTTAAAGTTGACTATGGGAACAGTTAATCTGAATGCCATTCTGGGCTCTCAGAACTGTGTTTTTGAAAAGGCTGGAATTGGACATCAATCCAATTTCCCAAGGAAACAGAAAAAGTACAGTAGCTTTTTCGAAACCAATACTAAACAGTTTTCACAACCTATTACCTGCTTCTATTGCATGAAAAGAGGTCATTCTATTAAAGACTGTAAGTTTAGAAGATTTTTAGTGCCAAAAGGTTTAGTTAGATGGATACCTAAAAGCATCACTAACAAAGATGGACACAAATTTGATAGGTACCAATGCCTCAACTCTAATCTGTTTTGCAGGTCTGCTTTGCATCCAGTAAGCCGATGTGGTATCTGGATAGTGGATGCTCACAGCATATGACAGGAGATTCAACTCAATTGATTAATATCAAATGGAAATCTGCAGGATATGTGACATATGGTGACAATAACCGAGGCAAGATACTTGGAGTTGGTGATATTGGAGGAAATGACAGAGTAATCAAGATGTACTCTTAGTGGAAGGATTAAAGCACAACTTGTTAAGTATCAGTCAACTGTGTGATAAGGGGTACAAGATCACGTTTGAGCCTGCTAAATGTCTCTTAACAGATTCAAAATTTGCTGAAACAATTCTTGTAGGTAAAAGAGTGAGTAATATTTACATGCTTAATGTTTCTTGCATAACATCTAGCATGAATTGTTTGCTTACCTGAGATGATGAATCTTGGTTGTGGCATAGGAGACTTACACACATACACATGCATCATTTAAATAAGATTGCATCTAAGGATTTAGTAATTAGTCTCCCTAAGCTTAAGTTTGAAAGGAACAAACTATGTGAAGCATTGTTAAAGAGGAAAACAAACAAAAAGCACTTTCAAATCTATAAATGTGGTTTCTACTTCTAGACCACTTGAGTTGCTTCACCTAGATTTATTTGGTCCTTCTAGAACCATGAGCATAGGTGGTAATTTCTATGGACTTGTAATTGTTGATGATTACTCACGTTTTACCTAGACCTTATTCATTTCTTCGAAAGATGAGACTTACCATGTGTTTAAGAATTTTGCCAAAGTTTTACAGAATGAGAAGAACAACAACATAGTGTCTATCAAATTAGATCATGGCAGATAATTCCAGAATGAGAAGTTTAACAGATTCTATAGTAATTGGAAATCAAGCACAATTTCTTAGCACCAAGAACTCCACAGCAGAATGGAGTTGTAGAAAGGAGAAACAGATCTTTGGAGGAACTGGCCAGAACGATGTTGAACGAGACTGGACTACCCAAATACTTCGGGGTAGATGCTGTCAGCACAGCGTGCTATGTACTAAATAGAGTGCTGATCAGACTCATACTGAAGAAGACTCTATATACACTGTTCAGAGGAAGAAAACCGAATCTGTCTCACCTAAATGTCTTTGGCTGTAAGTGTTTCATACTTAATAATAGGAAGGACAACCTGGGTAAGTTTGATTCCAAGTCTGATGAAGGTACTTTTCTAGGTTACTCACAACATGGTCATGCTTATTGTGTCTATAACAAGAGGACTATGCTGGTAGAAGAATATGTACATGTGAATTTTGATTAAACTAACCAAGTTATATAGGAAAGATCTAAGACATGTGTAGATGATGAAATTCCAATTATTCAGCAAGCTAGAACTGAACTGGAAAATAAGACTGAAGAAAACAGTGTGCTACCAGAAATTCAGTCAACAGAACCAGAAGATCATTTTGCTGAACAAGAAGTTGTTACTGACAGGATCCGTTCAGAATTGCCTAAGGAGTGGAGAGTTCCTAGGAATTTGTCATTGGATAATGTAATTGGACAGGTGCAGAAAGGAGTTTCAACCAGAAGTACACTGAATCAATTTTGTGAACATATGGCATTTGTTTCACAAACTGAACCAAAGACTGTAGTTGATGCACTGGAAGACAGTAGTTGGATAACTACTATGCACGAATAACTGAACCAATTTGCTAGGAATAAGGTCTGGACACTTGTTCCAAGAACGAGTGGGATGAATGTCATTGACACCAAGTGGGTGTTCAAGAACAAGTTAGATGAACATGGTGTTATTTTGAGAAACAAAGCTAGATTGTTTGCAAAGGGTTACAATCAGGAAGAAGGAATTGATTATGAGAAAACCTATGCACCAGTGGCAAGACTTGAGACCGTGAGATTGCTGCTAGCCTATGCAAGCATGAACAGATTCAAATTGCACCAAATGGACGCCAAGAGTGCATTTCTTAATGGCTACATAGATGAAGAGGTGTATGTTAGTCAACCTCAGGGTTTTGAAGATCATAAGCATCCCAATCATGTCTTCAAGCTAAAGAAAGCACTATATGGCTTGAAGCAAGCACCTAGACAGTGGTATGAGAGGTTGAGCAGTTTCTTGCTATCTCATTCATATGAGAGAGACAAAATAGATAAGACTTTGTTTATTAAGAAAGCATGTTCTAATATTATTCTAGCTCAAGTCTATGTAGATGATATTATCTTTGGATCCACTAATCAAAATCTGTGCAAGCAGTTTGTTGCAGCTATGCAGGGAGAGTTTGAAATGTCCATGATGGGCGAGCTCAACTACTTCCTTGGATTG
>Ga0209700_105111_pt1 | contig 22593 bp, 15 predicted proteins | sample SiratroredBW_FD_187528 | JGI IMG/M metagenome (GOLD analysis project Ga0209700, IMG submission 187528) | Root nodule microbial communities of legume samples collected from California, USA - Siratro red BW (SPAdes) (version 2) | ecosystem: Host-associated > Plants > Roots > Nodule | place: USA... | reverse complement strand
GATCAATCAGGTTTTATCTTTTTAACTTAGATTTATTTATATTGAGTGTGATATATATTATAATTTTTAATTTATATAAAAATATACAAATATGACAACTAGAAAATTTGAATCAGGTTATTCGAAACTTCAAAAAAAAAGAAGAGTTGAACTTTTTGTTGAATCACAGAAAGGGGCTATGGATAAATTTATAAAAATAAAAATAAAATGAATTAGAAAATACAGGTGAGTCTTCTTTGAATGAAGAATATAACAATATAAATTTAGATGAAGATAACAATGTAAATATAGGCGAAGACAATAATAAAGTAGTCAACGAAGATAATAATTTTGATTCTCAAACTCAGGATAATAATTTTGATTCTCAAACTAATGATAGTAATTATAATTCACAAACTCAGGATAATGAGAATGAAATTGCAAGACAAAATGATTCTAATATTAAAAATATATATGATCCAAGTCAATGGAAAGATATTGATACAAAATTAAGAGACTTATTAGTAGAAAAAGGCCCTATTAGGATAACTGATATAGATTTTCCAAAAGATAAATACTTAAGACACTTTTCTGTATCATATTATATCCAAAAATTGTCTAATGGGGAGAAACATGAAAGAAGATGGCTCATTTATTCTACAGATTTAGATAGAGTATTCTGTTTTTGTTGTAAATTGTTTAATGTTATTAGTTGTACTAGTAAACTAGGTAATGAAGGTAGTAGAGATTGAAGAAATCTTAGTGCTAAGTGATGAACACATTATTAATATGAATGCATGGATAGATCTGGAAATGAGATTGTCAAAAGATAAAACAATAGATAAACATGTTCAAGAACAAATAAATAGAGATAAAGAACACTGGAGAAAGGTGTTGTTAAGAATTATTGCTGTTATTAAAACCCTTGGTAAAAATAACTTAGCCTTGCGTGGAAAAAATGAGAAGATCTACCAAGAAAGTAATGGAAACTTTTTAAGTTTGATAGAAATGATTGCAGAATTTGATCCAATTATGCAAGAACATATTCATCAAATTAAAAATGATGAAATTCATAATCATTACCTTGGACATAATATTCAAAATGAGTTGATAAATTTGTTAGCAAGTGAAATAAAAACAAAAATTATAAAAAAAATTATGAATGCAAAATATTATTCCATCATACTTGACTGTACTCCAGATATAAGTCATCAAGAACAAATGTCTTTTGTATTACGATGTATGGATATTTCATCCACTCCAATACAAGTTAATGAGTATTTTTTAGAATTTTTAAAAGTAAATGATACAAGTGGAAACTGTCTTTTTAATGTTATTATAGATGAACTCAAAATCCTTGGACTTGATATTAATGACCTTAGAGGACAAGGATATGATAATGGGTCAAATATGAAAGGAAAACACCAAGGTGTCCAAAAAAGATTTCTTGATATTAATCCTAGAGCATTTTATACCCCTTGTGGTTGCCATAGTTTAAACTTAGTACTATGTGATATGGCAAACTCTTGTCTTAAAGCTACATCTTTCTTTGGAGTGTTACAACGTATTTATTATTTTCTTCTTCTACAAAAATATGGAAAATTTTACAGAATCATATACATAACTTAACTCTTAAATCATTGTCACAAACACGTTGGGAAAGTCGGGTTGAAAGTGTGAAAGCTGTAAGATTTCAAGCTCCACAAATAAGAGATGCTTTATTTGAACTAGTTGAAACTAATGATGATCCTAAAATAAAAAGTGAAGCTGAGTGTTTAGCAACTTATGAACTTGAAAATTTTGAATTTTTGTTAGGCATGACTATTTGGTATGATATATTATTTGCAGTTAACTCAGTTAGTAAAAATTTACAATTAAAAGATATGTGTATTAATATGGTCATTGAACAATTAAAAGGTCTTATTTCATTTTTTGAAACATATAGAGAAAATGGATTTGAAAATGCATTTATTTCTGCCAAAGAAATTGCTTCTGAAATGGATGTAGAGCCTAAGTTTCGTAAAAAAAAGCAATTTGATGAAAATATTGAGAATGAAGTTATTAAATCACCTCAAGAGTCATTTAGAATTGATTATTTTTATATATTGTAGATAAAGCAATTACCACACTCCAAAATACATTTGAACAATTTAAAATATATGAAGATATTTTTGGTTTTTTATTTAGTATTAAAAATTTAAAGTTATTGGATTGTGTACTTTTAAAAGAAAAATGCTTAAACCTTGAAAAATATTTGAAACATGATAATTTATTGGATCTTGATGGCTTAGATTTATTTTCAGAATTAAATATCTTAAAGGAGATTATAGGATTGGAAAATGATAAACCAATTGACATTCTTAATTATATAAAAAGAATAAATTCTTTTCCAAATGCATATATAGCATATAGAATAATGTTAACAATTCCAGTATCAGTTGCTTCAGCTGAAAGGAGTTTTTCTAAACTTAAACTAATAAAATCTTATTTAAGATCAACAATGTCTCAACAAAGATTAAACGGATTAGCTTTATTGTCTATTGAAAAAGATTTTTTGAATGAAATTAATTATGATAATTTAATAGATAATTTTGCATCACAAAAAGCTCGAAAAATAAATTTTAGATAAAAATATCATAAATTTAATTATTTTATTAATTTAAAAAAGGCCTCATTTTTTTTTATTAGCTTTAGGCCTCCTGAAGCCTTGAGCCGCCACTGCTTTTACATTGCATAAAAGGAGTTTGGATCATGGGTGTATGAGATGGGAACTGCATGGGTGTAGGAGACATGCTAATATAAAAGTTTGTGAAACATAATAAGGGAGTATTAAATTGTGTTTTATAAACTTTTTGAAAATTTTCAGAGTACTATTTGAAGGTGTAAAATCAAAAGATAGGTTTATATTAGTCAAACGAATAGACAAAGATTTTCACAAACTTAGTTATAAGAAATCTCCTTCTTTTATTAGTGCACAAATGATAACATGCAATATAAAAGTATAAGGAGTGAAGAAATTATTCAAGATGTCTTTATATTGGTTTATTTGATAATGCAAGTTATGTCTAATGTTGCAAGATACAACTAAGTATTCTTTTGTCTCGTAGCCACTTCTGGCTAACCTGTTAAGTATTCTTTAACACTTAGCCACTTTTAACTAAATATTGAGTATTATATCAACAAGCCACTCCTAACTAAGACAAAGAAGTTGTCTATGGTTTGATAAAAAAAATATCACAAGGTTGTTCACTTAAGACGGGTTGCGTCTTTTGACATTTATAAAGTTAAATACTCTCTTCTAGTTTGCTAAATGAACATTATTTTGTTCTTACAAAGCTATTTAATGAACATAAAATGTTCGTAACATTTTAGTATATTTGCAATTCGAACTTGTTGCTCTTCTTCTAGAAGGATAGTTTTATATAAGCATTGAAGAAAATAGTCATTGCAAATTCTTTTCTAGTTGTTGAGCTGTTTCAAACTCACTTGAACGTCTTCCTTGCATTTAAGCAACTTGGAGGTAGAAGAAAATGTAATACATGCATGCATTAAATGCCTTTCTCTTCTTTAACCAACATGGAGATAGTTGTATATACTTAATCTCTTCTTGGACAGAGTGTCTTTACTTGAATTTGTGTAAAGCATAAAGTCATATGAAGCTTATAGTCTTTTCTATGGTTGAAAAAACTTGCACTAAGGAGTTGTTGCACCAAAGTCGCTTTATCTCATGTACCAATAAATCGTTGATATGACATATTCCTTTTGTGTGGATCTTCTTGGTTAGACATAAGAAAGAGACATTCCCTACAATATAGAATAAGCATAAAGATATTCGTGAATTACCATGTTAGGTTAAGACTATGTGTGCATCGTTTGAGCATATTAATGCTTATCAGACATAAAAACAAGATTGCATGGTATTTTGTCATCTAATAGACAAAACATTTGCGTCTTACATGATCTATTTTGAACAAAGGCTACCATCTTACAAATGAAGCATGACCATGTTTTATGCTTTGTTGTTTCTAGCATGTAATCAAAATCATCGGTGTTCGATTTTTCTCTAACACTCTCCCTTTTTTAATGTTGCTTAAAATAATAAAGTTGAAACATGATAGTTTTAAAAACTAGGTTCAACAAATTAAATTTTAACAATAAGATTTTCAAAAAGAAACTCATATATATGTATATATATGTATGTGTATATGTATATGTATATACACATATACATATATGTATATAAACGTTCGGGTTTGATAGGTGGTCAAACCGTTAAATTTTAAACTAAATTCTCATTAGGCAGATTACATAAAGAAGATATAACCTTTTATCATTTAATTACAAAGCAAATCTAGTATAGATTATAACAAAGAAATATAAGCATTAAATAGAGCAATTTTAGTACAAAGTTTTAAAACAAAAAAAAATTGTTTTGTACAACAAAACACATCTAACTTTTATACATCAGTCTATTATGGTTTAGCATATGAACAAAACAACAAAAAAATTATGAAAACACCTTTTCCCAGGCAATGAAAGACGAAATTCTTAAAATTTTCTCAAGTTTCTAAAAGAAACTTGAATTTCTCCTATTCCAAGGTGATGCAAACCCATCTCCAAGACTGGAGACAAGAATAAAGAGGTCACTGGGTTAGAGTCTTGATCATGAGATTATCATAAGTATGGGTTTAATTAGGCTTGTTTGAACCTCCAAACAAACTTTTGAGTCCAAGTCCAAAATTGGAGAAGGTCACTCTATAGATGACTTCAAGATTACAAGAGATCAACTTGTAAAAATTGTATAAAATAGTGTATAATTTATTTTGGGCCAAGTAGTACGGATTTTGGGCCAATTAGTGTAGGATTTTGGGCCTTGAAGCATAAGAAAAAGTTGACAGTCACCTTTGAAAGAAGCTTTCAAGAAGGTGCCACTTAGGAAAAATGAGTCCAAGAAGGCACCACATGCCACTCCAAGTAGGCGTCACATGGAGCTTCTTCTCCTAGCTTCTTTTGCCATTTGTCCACTTCTCATTGGAAAGTATTTGAAGCTTGGGCTTCAAGATACCTTTGTCACATGTCACTCTCTCAATTGAGAGGAACCTATCTAATCATGGCTTGCCACTTGTCAAGTTCTTATTGGAGAGTTTTTGAGAAACTTGCAAGACAAGTTATCTTTTAGTCTATAAATAGGAAGCTTATGTAATTGAAAATTTAGCTTTGATATGAATAAGAATTGAAGTGTTTTCTAAATGCCTCTTCTTGTTCTAGAAGCTCTCTCTAGAGTAGTCTCAATTTTCAATACTCTCTCTATTTTCCTCCTAAGAGTGTTGCCTAACCTCACTCTTCTTCACTTTGTACAATATCTCACATGTCTAAAAATGTTTTACTTTTGTTGTATTCAACTTCCAACTTCAAAAACCTCAAGCATTCAAGGAAGAAGTAAAGATGAAACATACAATTGAAGCTAAAGTTATCAATAAGGAAGGATCCATGAAGAAGAATTAGGAGAAGATCATTCCCATGTGTGACCTAAGATAACAAGAAGAAGCTTTCATAAGCATTTCAATTCTCATCAAAGAAGGTGAGTTGTACATACACCAAAAAGTCTTGTTTATAGATGCCTAACCCCTTGACACTTTAATAAACAAGAGATGTGAAACTAAAAGGGCTGAAAAGTGGCATCTTAAAGGTTGCACCAACCCTTAAATTCAGTGCCCCAATCATGCCTGTTTTTGGTATCTTTCACATGATGTGAGACTTCATCCTTCAAGCTTCTCTTTCTTCATGCCTTTGTCAAATTTGAACATGTTCCTTAGGGTTTTTGGTTGAGTTTTCAATTCCATATTGAGGCCCAATTGTGGTTTAAAGGAGGCCCACCTATGTCTCTACAAATTCCTAAAAGAATACAAAGAATAAATTACACCTATACAAATTGTATAAGTCTAAGAAGAAAGAAGAAAATTCTAGTGGTTCTCCTCTTCAAATATAGAGTCTTCTTCCTTGAAGCTTCATCTTCTTCTATCCCCTTAGCTAATGGTTTTGTGACTAGATAATTTCTATCATACCCCCCTCTTGAGAAGGATCTATCCTTAGATCTAAATGATACTCAGTGACAACAAAATGGATTGATTCATTTATTATTATTGTTAAGCCAAAAGTTCAACACCCTATAGTTTTGACGAAATTCTTAAACTAACAAAAGCATGTAACTTCATCTAATAAGACGAAGAAAAGATCATATTAGCACATTGTTTATTAGATGATAAGGGATTATTGATCAACCACAACATCCATTAGTTGAAGATTGAAGAATAGACGAATGATCATTAAGCAAACCTGACACTTCATCTGCTAAGTATTGATGAACGTTGGACAAAAAGAACATCATAAAGACCAACAAGAATGTCTGATATAGAACTGAAAGAGCATCAGATGATAAGCTCAATACAGACTCTAAGCTGACACGAGATCAAAGAACGTTTTTGACTCTTGAGTCTATGACAAAGATTACCTCCTACATTTGTTCCTTAGAGGACTCACACGAAGCAACAATATTGAAATATCACTTAGGACATGAGCCAAGGTTGCAAGGACAACTAACTCTTCTAACACACTACTTTCAAATTTTAGCCTAACTACTTGCCCAGTATTGTGTGCACTTTTACCATGAGACGATACAAAAGGCTTTGCAACCGAGGAGTTGTGTATTGCCAATCATCTATGATGTTTCTTATAGAAGAATATTTAAATCTGAATAAGGTGCATTAAATGAAACTGTCATCTTAAAGGTCATCAAATGTAAAGAGGACATGAAAGAATAAATGAAGTTGCTCAATAGCTATAAACGACATCTCAATTGTTACCTTCTTCCAACCCCTATATAAAACCTTTAATCAAGAAAAAGAAATAGATAGCAAAAATGCATTGTGCCAAAATGTTGTCAAGATGATAAGCAATCCTCAAAAGTTTTAGAAAAAAGGATCCTAAAGCTAAAAGCAAGAGCACTACAAAAATGTATGGATCCATTTGAGCTTAGACAAGAACACTAGAAGTGTTTCTTTAATCAACTAGGAGAGTGGACCTTCATCTTGTATTCGTTGAAACACATAACCCCTCCTTAGAGTGTAAAATAATTTGTATTAGGAGAGAAAGTCAAAATTGTATATTTGTTTGTGAGACACTATCACTCTCCATTAGTCATATAATTGGATTATATGATCAACTAAGCTTACAATCCTTGCATGTTATCTAGGAATGGCAAAAGGACAAAGACTACTCGATTAAGCTAGAAGTGAATTCGTAAAGAATACTTGGTCAAGTTAGGAGTGACTTGGAAAAGAATACTCCTTGGCGTGGTCAATTAAGAGCGGCTATGATTTGAAAGAATAGTCATTAAGCCAGACTGGAATCAAGTATACTCGGTATCAACCAAGAGTGGCTTAAGGGAAAAAATATTTAAGGGGTTAGTCAAAAACGGCTATGATTTGAAAGAATACTTAATTAAGCCAGGAGTGGCTTGTGTCAAGAATACTCAACGAGTTAGTCAAGAGTGGCTATAAGCCCAAAAAACATTCTAGTGTACTTTGCAGCATTAATCTGCCTAGTTGAACTTGGCTTGTTGGCCAAGAACTAGATGTACGAGCGACAGACAAGCCAATATAAACTATTGCGTATACTCTCGCTCTTTCTTGTCTCCATTATTTTTCATATTATTATCATCTACACTAACTCAAGAAGGAAACTTATTGTGAGAGTATCTTTTATGTTTCCTTGTTTATATCTTGTAATCATATGTGGGGCTTCAACACCAAACCTATCCTTAACATGTTTAAACCATACAAGAGTTGATGGTTAGGGTTAAGATGTTTGAGGAAAGAGAATTACTCCACAAAAGTGGAGAAGCCACACATGATGACAGAGATCTGCAACTCCTTCGTGTTATGGTGATCATCAAGATGAAGACGACTACCTCCATAGAAATTGAAAACATGGAGATATGCGCAACATGAAAAATGATCAAAATTAAATGTAAAATTTCCTAAGTTTTATCAACATTGAGACATTGAGCTTTACTTTATGATTTTGATGAGTTAACTAAGGAAAAATTAGTAACCTTAAAATTTGGACAATATGCTTGGTTTGGTGGAACCAAATCCAAAAGAACATTGTACCTAGTAAACCAAATCCTCCTCCTCATCCTCCTCATCCTCCTTCTTCTCTGAACACTCAAATGAAAATATTTGATTGAAAATCAATTTAAATCGATAAATTTTATTAACATGATTTTTAGCTGATTGATTTATAAAATTAATCCTTTAAAAATATCAGTTAAACAGTTTTACTTACGAACTTCTATCAAATCAGTTTCAGTTAGATTTTAAAACTCTTATAGCTCATTCTACTGATTTGTGATGCATGCACATGAATCATCAACACACCAACACACTAACTCTAAACAAACAATTCTTCAAGTTGATCTTCTATTGGCTTGACTTCACTTTATAAAATACCAAACTGCATTATTGTTAAAATTATCGTCATATTGTGATTTCCTTGTTTGATCTGCTATCCGAAGAGAAAAGTATCTTTCTTCCTGCATATTGTTAATTACATGCACAGGAACAAAAGATCCATTTAAGATAACGTCTCAAATTCCTCTATCAATATATTCCAAAAATATTTGCATTTGAACTTTCGAAAAAGGATAGTTTTCCCCACAGAAAAAAAATCGAGGCTTATTACTAGCAACACCTTCACAAACATTTGATTTTACAAAGCCACATAAAACTTTCAAGATCTTTGTTTTGATTAACTTTTAGAAACCAACCCTAAGACCAATTGTTAGAAAATAACAGATTCTTTAGCTAAACCAAGAGCGGCCGAATTGTTTTGAAACTTTTTCAAAAGATTTTCTCCTTATTCAAGTTATTTCAGAACTAATTAAATTTCAAAACTTGGTGCAATTAATTTGGGAATCATGATTAATAAAAGATTCGTTAACAATAATATAAAGAACATAAAGGCAGAGAAATATTGCATAAGAAAATTGTACTGGTTTAGATCACAAGTGATCCTACATCTAGTCTCATTTATTCAACCTTAGAATAACTATATTTCACTATCTTCAAAAGTTTGTACAAGCAATCACACAAGCAACTTACAAACTCAAGACAACAAGCAAAAACTAGATCCACTCTCGAACACAATAGGGAATATCAGTCTAATCAACTCTTGATTACACAAGAAAATATAAATTGAAACACTTTGCAACAAGTTTACAAAAAGAAAAGAATATACCGTAATTCATAGTAGAAGCAAAACACAAGGTTGTTAGAATCAACACAACATAACCTTTTTTCTTTTCAAAAACTTGAAAGCACTCTTAGCAAATGAAAATAGTTCAAATGATTTCAATAACATTCGTCTTTCTTAATAATATTCATTGTATAAAAGAGTAAGACCAAGATTCTATTTATAGAATTAAAAAACCCTAATGTTTAATTGATTATTTCAAGCATTAAATCAATTATTCTTGCTAATTTATTTTTTTTAAAAATACAATGCTTTCTATTTTAATCGATCATGACATGTGCTAATTGATTATTTTCACTTTGCACTTAAACCAAAAAAAGAAGTTAATCGATTATACGAGATTCTATTCAATTAAACTATGAGAACATTGAAAACACTTAAATCTACTTTCTAGTTTTAACTAAATTGATAATCAATCATCCTGTTCTAAAACATCTAATGAATATCGATTACTTAAAAATTTAATCGATTAACAAAGCCATAAAACCTTTTTCTCACATTTTTAACTTTATAAAAATTTAATTCTTTTAATTGATTTTAGTATAGATTGTGTGCTTAATTAAAAACCTTGTGTGAAAGACTTAACATCATACAATGAAAGCTAAAAACTCTCAAAGCATCTTCAACATCTTTATCTTCAAATATCATCGTCAAAGCATCTTCACTAGGGGCATAAGTCTTCAAGTCCAACATAAATAACATTGAAAATACACGTACAAGCCTTTAGAATTATATATTTAATTAAATTTAATTTAGATTTTGGATTAAAATTTATTTTTTAGATTATAATTGAAATTAATTAAAATTATATCATATTTGATAATATTGCATTGGATTATGAGGTATTTAAGTAGTTCGATAATATTGCATTGCATTTGAATAATATTAATCATGTTTGTTTCTAGATAAAGGATTTGGTTTGTCCTGCACATATTGATGAGGTATTTAAGCAAAGTCGTATACAAAAGAGTAATAGCCAATTTGCTAATGCAAAATCAAGACAAACACATGTGAGTTTACTTTTTCTTCTATTATATTTGTTTATTTTATATGTGTACTATATAAAAGAGATAATTTTCATTTGTGAATAACATGAAAAATTTCATAGTCGATTTTCTCAAGCTAGATTGAAGGTTGCATCTGTCAACATCCAATTTCGTCCGGGCAAATAAAATTATTTCAAAATAAAAAATATGTAAAATTAAAATAAAAAATTTGTGTTATGTAGTTTTTATCAAACTTTGTCATTTAAATAAATAAAAAAAATAAGAAAATGTTTTGATTTCATTTTTTATTTTAATGAATAAAGTTTTGAAATAAAATTTATAAAAAAAAAGAAAAGGAAAAAAACAACAAAGTAAAAAAAAAAAAAAGAAAAGGAAAGGAAAATAATAATAAATAAAATAGGAAAATAAAATAAATAAGTAATGAATAAAATAAAAAATGGAAAGTATAGAAAAATAAACAGAAAAATAAGAAAAAGAAGTGTTGGGTCTGTTTTAAGTAAACTGCAGAAAAACAATAAAAAAATAAAACCCATTAAGAGATTTAGTCAGAAAATAATTTATCTTTGAATAAAGCCCAAATTAATAAAGGGTTCATTTTGAAAAAAATAAAGTAAATTAGTTTGTTGAAGTCCAATCCATTAAAAGTGTGTTGAAAAAAAAGGAAAATAAAATTGATATTTTGCATCTCTTCTTATTAAAGTGTTGCCATGTCATACTTTCTCTCTCCACTGAATAATCTGACTGTCTTTTCAGGAACCCATTTTTAATGCACGAATATTAATTTAAAATTTAAAAGAAAAAGGTTAATTAATGAAAATTTGAACAGATTGGCTAAGGAATCTGATAATAATTGGTGATTATTTTGCTTATTTACAAATAATGATATTAATTAGATATTATTCTGCTTAATTGCAAATAATGGTAATAATGGGTGATTATTGTGCTTAATTGCAAATAACTCTGATATTTTGATTTATTCTTCATCATCAAACTGAAATTAGGGGGCAGATTCATTGAATTGATCAAGTAGAGCAATTGAGCGGTCTGAGGATTTTTATAAAAGAAAAAGACCAAAATAAGGAAGGGGGATTGACTCTGAGCAGTATTTTACACCCATCTTTACAAATATCAGAGAATTACACACATTTTACACATGTTTTTGAGAAAATACTAGAATTACACATGGAAAAAATTACTGAAGGTCTGAAGGCTTGCAATTAGAAAAATGGGGTGAATTTTGTTAAAGTTTATCTTCAACTAGTATGTCTTGATTGCTCAACCTCATGTGATTGTTTTATTTGTTCTTATTCTGTTTGTCCTTATTTTGTTTGTCTTGACTTGTTCAAATTTCAATATCATGAATATTAGTATTTTTTATTGCTTGTAAATAAATTTGCATTATAAATTTGATTTTGTTATACCGAAGATGCTGCTGTAAGCACGTCCCATATACCGGATGCTGCTCTAAGCACGTCCCGTTGTTTAATTTAATTTTTTCTATAGGTTGTTGTTTCACACGGTCTCAGAAGACCCCAAAATAAAAAGAAATCTAAATCTCAGTAGATCATGGAAGTAAGAACATCAGAGTACTCAAAAGAGACTCTAAACCATTTTTATTTTTATATTATTATTATTGTTACTTTTTTTTTCTTACCAAATCAATAAATAATGTTTTATTTCAAGTAAATTTTGTAAAGATAAAAATATATTAAACATTTCTAAATTTTTAATAAAAGAAGAATAAATGTTTCCCAAAAATAAATAAAATATATCATTTTTAAAAAATTCTATAAAATATTTTCCAAAAGTTAATAAAATATCAAAATTTTGAAATTAAAAATATATAAAAAAGTTTCCAAAATAAAAAGAATAAATAAATCAGCTTTTAAAAATAAAAAAATATAAACTTTCACAAATAAAAATATTAGATTCAAAATAGTTTTAAAAATAATTAAAAAATAAAATATTTTCAAAAATATATGTTTACTTTTTAGAAAAAATAAAAATGTAAAACAGTTTCAATAATCTACAATTTTAACAATAAAAAAATATAAAACTTTCTCTTAAAAACAAGATTAAATGAAATTTTCAAAAAAAAATAAAAAAATAAATACTAACAATCATAACAAACCAATTTCAAAACTAGAACTACGTAAACTCTGATTTTCTATCATGGATAGAGATATGTAGGACCAAGGTCAATCCTTGTCGGGCCCAAAAAATAAAAAATATATGTTTATTTGTTTTATTTTTGCTTATTATTTTTATTTGCATAATTGTTATTATTTGTATTATGTTTATTAACATGTTTTCTTTTTCTTATTTATATATTTGTTTTGTTTTTTATATTTGTTTGTTTTGTTATTTTATTTGTCTTTATTTGTATTATTATTGTTATTATTTGGGAAAAATAATATTTTGTAAAACCACACTTATTTCTATTCATTTGATTAAAGGTACTGTCTTAGGACGGGCGTTGTGGGATGCTAATACCTTCCCCACACGTAACCGACTCCCGAATCTTTGAATCTGGTTCGTAGACATTTTTATTTTTGGTTTTTCTATAGTTTTCCATAATAAACTATGGTGGCGTCTCCAATCTCAATTTAAATATTTTTAAAAATAATTTTTGATCTCCCCGTTGTGATCCCGGTTGCGACAATCTTATACTGGACAATTTGAAAAATCCCCAATAGATGCCAGATCTACAGGGTTGAAGAGTTTGCCCATTGCTTTAAGTTTTGATAGCCTCACACATCATGGAGGTTTGACTTTCTCTTGTGATTCACAAGACATTTTGTAGTTAAAATAACAAGTTTAGAATTATAGGAAGACAATAACAGACTTAGTCTGTAATTGAAATCATTGGTTAATGTGTCATTCCTTAATTTTCCACTTCGTGCACGAAGAACATTGTAAAGATTTTTAGGTTAAGTTTAAAAGGGGGTGAATTGAACTTTCAAAAAATTTCGCAGAACACTGATAGAAAGAATAATTACTTTAATTGAATCAATTTATTGCAGTTTCACTAGCCACACAGCAAAAAAATAACCAATTAAAATATGAAAACAATCACTCTATATTTCAGTTTGTACTACCTAACAAAAAATCAATCAATTCAATTAAAAAATCAACCAGATTATTTTCTTGTTAGAAAATTTTAGAAAATCCAAACAAAGAAGGCAACTAGTTAGATTTTCAAAATAATGAATTTAATTTTCTCATATTCTATTTGGAAATATATAATGAATTCAATCTACATAACAATCAATTTAATTTTCAACAAAATAGAATAATAGAAAAGTAATGATTGAAACACACAATTAACCAGCTGAATTTATCAAAGTTATACAACCATCACTAAATCTACCAGACAACACTAGTATATGTAGATCAATCACACAAATTGAAAGATATGTCACAAAATAGTTTAATTAGTTAATCACATATAGTGTAGTACAGTAAAGAATAATAAGTTGTTTTGAAAAATCAATTGATTGATTTGTCGTGCATATACAAAAAAATGCAGAAAATGTAACATGAGTAAAGATCAAAGGGCAGAGAGCAAAAACACAAGATTTTATACTATTTCACTCTTCCTCAAGAGCTACGTCCAGTTTTCCTCCCAACAAGCAAAGAATTCCACTAAAACAAGTCAAATGTACACACAATACATTCAAGACTCAATCTTGCACCCAATAAGAATCACTAAGACATTGTGCAACACCCTGTTGCACCCCTATAGATGAACACCCTATTCAAATGTAGACCAAAACCACAATACAATCAATGTAAAAAGAAAATACACCCAATTTGCGACCAAACTAGTACAAGCAAACGAAAATGATAGGTTCTAGTGAACTTCCCTGAATGAAAATAGATAAAACACAATGTAGTACAGTTCCAAATCAAAGAAAAAGCTTCAAGAATCCCTCTTTTTTGAATTCCTTTGATAAAAAACACTTTAAGCTCAGAAAAAGTTTGCTCTCTTTACATTTCTAGATCTCACTGTTCAATCACATCTTTCGTTTATGAAAATATTCTCTTATTTTATATGTTTTCACAAGCATTTGTAAAAGTCAGTTATACTTTAGTGAAAACAACCGATTGAAAAACAGTTTGAGTCGATTGAAAAATAATCCCTTAAAAAGGTCAATAAAACATTTTTACTTGGAAGCATTAGTCAAATTAGTTTTAGTTTGATATTTTAAAACTTTTAGAGCTCATTCTACTGATTTGTGATCATGCACATGAACCATCAATACACTCAGACCTAACTCTAAACAAATGATTTCTTCAAGCTTTCCTTACACTTGGCTCGACTTGTCTTGATCAAATAACAAACTTCATCATTACCGACACACATATGAACAACAACAACCACCCAACAAACAATTAAATAAGCACGGACAATAATCACCTAACCAACACCAAAATAAATATGAACAATGTCGAGATGGAGATACCAATTATGCAAATTATTAGGAACTTCAAAAAATTGGACTTCATTTGGTCTATGTTTCTACTTTGTTTAGATTACATTTGAATAAGTTTTGGATCTTGGCTTATGTTTCAATTTCATTTGGATTGTGTATTATATTTCAAGTTCATTTGGATTTAGAATTATGTTATGATTAAATTTGAATTTGAAATTAATTTTTATTTTTTTATGATTTGGATTGTATTGGACGGTGTTAGATTGTGATAATGAATATTATATGTCTAATGCATAGTATTGGTGTAATATATTATGTTTGAAATTAATTTGTATTATATATATTGGGTTTGGATTATGTTTGAATGTTGAATTGCATTGCACAAGTGTATATGAATAAAAACAATAATAGCATGGATGCCTACAAGATTTACCCATAGATATACCAACAAAATTTGGTTTAGAAGTACATATGATGTACCTAGAAATTTGTATCTATGAGTACATATGATTGTATTCTACTCAAAGGATCATTTATATACAAGAGTATCGACAAAACTCAGGTTATAAAATAGGTAAAACAATCATGCTAATTAACTAAGGATACTAACTAGCCTAATATAAAAGTTTACAAAGAATATTAAAAATATTTAAAAGAATATTTTCATATTCTATCAAGTATGCTTCCTTTACTTTGATTTGTTTATTTTTTTTATTAAAGATTATTTAATAAATATTTATGTAGTTATATGTATAAATATAAGCATACTTGTTATGTAATGAAAATAAGGATGAAAGACAAATTTCGTACCCATTACATATTAGAAATTGATATGAATATAAGTTTTACTTCAATAACCAGAAAGTAGAGTTAAACTTGTTGTAGGATGCATCAATTGTCCTGTGGCGTACACCTCGTGAGACAAGTTACAATCAATTGTGATACTTGGACTATTACGCTCTTAAGTAAAAAGAGTTGTGTCTAACTCTAAGCTTTAGATAATTTGTATCCAAAATTGGTATTAGAGTCAAGGTCCTAGGTTTGATTTTCACTGGAATTGTACAGGGGGCATTGTTGCAGGCTGTATATTTATCCCGTGACATATACCAAGTAGGCCAACTCACAATTGAAGAAATCAATTCTTAATGAGACAATTCTTGAGGGTAACATTGTTGCATGATGCATTAACTGTCTCGTGGTGTAGTTCAAGTAGACCAAGTCACAAAAATTATGACACTTGAGATGTTCTACTCTTAACTAGAAAGAGTTATACTCTAACTATAAGTTATAGTTTTTGTCGTATTGCGTTTGATCCAACAAAACATATACTCACTTTATCCCATTGTCATCTTTTCCTATTAGAGGCAAAAATAATTATGAGATTTTATGTTGTTTCAGTTTTTTGAGTAATGAATAATTATGCTTGGGGTTATGATAACTTATTAAACTAAAACTATAAAAGTATAAAGGACAATTTAGGTTTTCCATTCTATAAAAAAGTAGAATAGACTTTGAATTGTTTTTGGAAGTTTGTTTTACCACAAATAAATAATATAGAGTAATTAGAAGTTAATTTTAAATTATATATTTTAGAATGTAATATAAAATTAATATATAAATATCTTTACTACATTTTAGAGATAATATTTTTTGACAAAATATAAACATTTTAAAATGTCATTTATAACAAAGAAAGAAGAGGCCCAAGAGGCCCAAGCCCAACAAAATTAGGGTTCTACATAACAACATTGTCCTAGAATGTTCTAGAACCTAATCAATGTTTAGGGTTTAATTGTATTAATTCTTAATGTATGTTTCACAGTACATCAATGAATCATTAGAATTGCCAATCAAAATGATGTCATCAACATAGATAATGAGAGCAGTGAAACTAGAGTCAACACTTTTGATAAATAAACTATGATCGGCATGAGCTTGTTGATACCCACAAGAAAGAAGTAGGATAGAAAATTTTTCATACCATTTTCTGCTAGATTGTCTCAACCCATAGAGAGATTTGTGCAGTTTGCAGCATTTGGATGAACCGGAGACAGAAACACTCGGTGGAACAGTCATATAAACATCCTCTGAGAGGTCGCCATGTAATAATGCATTGTTGACATCAAGTTGTTGTATAGTCCAACGATGAATGGAAGTAAGAGCAAGTACCACTCGAACAGTGGCCATCTTCACGACAGGAGAGAAAGTCTCGAAGTAATCCACATCTTCTGTTTGAGCAAAACCCTTTGCTACTAAACGAGTTTTGTACCTTTTTGTGGACGAACTAGGCACACTATTGATGTTTGTTATGGCAACCATGGCTATCCTCCTGGTCACCCTAGGTATCCTGGTAAGCCCCGAGTTTCTCGATCTCAAAACTCCAATTTTGCTTCTATAAATCATGTTGCCATCAAGCTAGAACATGAGAATGTCATAGCGCAAGGTTCAAAGAACAACACTGATGGGTCGGGTCTCGAGATCACTCGAGCCCAATACCAAAGCCTAATGGCTCTTCTGTAAAACATGCTAGGTGCTACTTTTTCAGGATCCATGGAAAATTCTCAACCCAATCAAGTCAACATGACATACTCAACACAAAATGGACCAAATACTAGTTCTGGTCCATCTCCTAGCAACATACACCAACATGCATTCACATCACGTATTGTTAATCATTCATTTATTGACATACACTCACAAAATTCACACACAAATCCATGGATAATTGATTCCGGAGCTACAGATCATGTGGCTTCATCTTTGCATTGGTTTAAAACTTACTCCAAAATAGATCTTGTTGTCATACATCTCCCTAATAGGACCACTATTACTGCACATCACTCTGGGACTGTTAAGTTATCACCATATTTTGTTCTTCATAATGTTCTTTGTGTACCATTCTTTCATTTTAACTTAATCTCTATTTCCAAATTAGTTTCTACTCTTCGTTATTCACTCACTTTTGACTTTGATTCTTGCAAAATCCAGGAGATGAACTCATTGAGGATCATTGGTTTGGTAAATTGCGGAAGAGACTCTATTACTTAGCAGATAGCAAGATGAGTACTCCTTTACCATCCAACAATGTCGTTATTAACCACACTACTATCACTCCCATTACAACCTCCAACTTTTGGCATTTAGATTAGGACATCTTTTTGGAAACAGATTGAACATTTTGTGTCAAACTTATTCTTTTATTTCAAGACATGTTAATGAAACATGTGATGTTTGTCATTTAGCTAAGCAAAGAAGATTATCTTATTTACCTAGTTTGAACAAAGCATCCAAAATTTTTGAGTTGATCCATTTAGATATTTGGGACCTTTATTCTAAATAGTTTGTGCATGGTCATAAATACTTCTTAACCATACTTGATGATTTCAGTCATTATACTTGGACAATTTTATTGAAATCCAAAGCCGAGGTCCAATCAAAGGTGGAACATTTTATCAATTTTGTTAAAACTCAATTTGAAATTAAAGTCAAAAGCATTCGTTCTGATAATGGACCTGAATTCTTTTTGAAATCTTTTCTGGCTTCAAACGGTATTTTGCACCAAACGAGTTGGGTTGAGACTCCTCAACAAAATGGTAGAGTTGAACGTAAACATCAGCATATCCTTAATGTGGCAAGGGCTTTAATGTTTCAATCTCATTTACCCACATATTTTTGGTCCTATGTTATTAAACATGTTGTTTATCTTATAAATCGGGTTCCTTCTCCTATCATTGGTAACAAGACTCCCTTTGAACTTTTATTTAAAAAACCACCCGACTTTACGATGCTCAAAGTTTTTGGATGCTTGTGCTATGCATCTACACATGTGTCTCATCGCCACAAGTTTGATCCAAGAGCCAAACGTGGTATTTTCCTTGGGTATCAAACTGGAATTAAAGGATATTTATTTTTGATTTTGACACAAAGGAGTTCTTTGTTTCCAGGAATGTTCAATTTAATGAGATGACCTTTCCTATTAAAAATCATGGTCCAACACCACCACCAAGCTTATCTCTCTCTCGTGGCCTAAACACTTCTCTAGCAGATCCTTTTTCTTTAGAGCCTATGACTTTGTCTTTAGCCCATGAACATCATCCAGCCGCTGACCAGCCCATTAATCATACTATCCACTCTCCCTCAACCTCTCATTCCACAGCTCCTTCTTTCCCATTCAAAACTCCATCACCTAGTCCACCGTTAAACCCAACTTCTCAACTTCCTCCACGATAGAAATCACAGCGCGAATCGCGACCACCTACTCATCTTGCTGACTACTATTGTAATTCTTTTCTTCCAGAACCAACCAGTTTATCTTCAAAGTGTTCTCATCCTCTTAGTTCTTTTCTCTCATATAGTCACTTCTCTTCTCCCCACCTTCACTACCTTATGTCTCTCTCCACGGATTCCGAACCAAGTAGCTACCAGGAAGCTAAACATCATATTTGTTGGCAAGAAGTCATGAAAGTTGACGTAAAGGCGTTAGAGTTTAACCATACCTGGTCCATCGTCAATGTTCCCCCAAATGCCAAACCTATTGGTTGCAAGTAGGTTGACAAGATTAAGCGACACCCAAATGGTTCAATGGAAGGTACAAAGCTCGTTTAGTAGCAAAGGGTTTTGCTCAAACAGAAGGTGTGGATTACTTTGAGACTTTCTCTCCTGTTGTGAAGATGGCCACTGTCCGAGTGGTACTTGCTCTTGCTTCCATTCATCCCTGGACTATACAACAGCTTGATGTCAACAATGCATTCTTACATGGCAACCTCTCAGAGGATGTTTATATGACTGTTCAACCGGGTGTTTTTGTCTCCGGTTCATCCAAATGCTGCAAACTGCACAAGTCTCTCTATGTGTTGAAACAATCTAGCAGAAAATGATATGAAAAATTATCTATCCTACTTCTTTCTTGTAGGTATCAGCAAGCTCATGTCGATCATAGTTTATTTATCAAAAGTGCTGACTCTAGTTTCACTGCTCTCATTATCTATGCTGATGATAGTTTATTTATCAAAAGTGCTGACTCTAGTTTCACTGCTTTCATTATCTATGTTGATGACATCATTTTGACTGATAATTCTACTGATGAGATGATTCATATTAAGCATGTGCTTCATTCTAATTTTTGTATCAAAGATCTTGGCATACTCAAGTATTTCTTGGGTATTGAAGTTGCTCATTCAGAAACAGGTATTTATCTTTGTCAACGCAAATATTGTCTTGATTTCATTCGTGACTCAGGGTTGTTGAGTTGCAAGCCTTGCTCTACACTCATGGATAACTCTCTTCGGCTACATCAGGATGATAGTGAATTACTCACTGATGTTCTCTCATATCGCTGATTGGTTGGGCGCTTGTTATATCTGACCACCACTCGTCCAGATATTTCATTTGCAACTCAACAATTAAACAATTTCATGTCCAAACCCACTCGTTCTCTCCTTGTCACAGCTAAGAGAGTCTTAAATTATCTAAAAGGTTGTCCAGGACAAGGATTATTCTTTCCTCGTGATTCTGAAATTCGACTGACTGGCTTCAGTGATGCTGATTGGGGTAGTTGCATTGATTCACGATGATCCATCACAAGATATTGTTTCTTTATTGGAAGTTCTTTCATCTCGTGGAAGGCAAAGAAGCATAACACAGTTTCCAGATCTTCTTCTGAAGCAGAATATCGAGCTCTTGCCTCGACCACTTGTGAACTACAATTGCTTACTTACTTGCTCAAAGACTTGAAGGTCTTTTGCTCTCGCCCACCTGTTCTTTATTATGACAATCAAAATGCTCTATACATCGCTGTCAATCCTATTTTTCATTAACGAACCAAACATTTGGATATTGATTGTCATTTGGTTCGAGAAAAGTCTCAAGCTGGCCTGATGCGCTTACATCGTGTCTCATCTTCCAATCAATTGGCTGACATTTTTACTAAAGCTCTTCCTCCACGAGCTTTTGGCACTTTCCTATCCAAGCTGGGACTGGTAAACTTATTTGACCCTCCAGCTTGTGGGGGTAACAAAGAAAGAAGAGGTCCAAGCCCAAGAAAAATTAGGGTTTTACATAACAACATTGTCCTAGAATGTTCTAGAACCTGATTGATGTTTAGGGTTTAACTGTATAAATTCTTAATGTATGTTTCACATTACATCATTGAAGAATCTTTTTCACAAAATTTTCATTGTACTTGCTTCTCTGTTTTTAATAATTTATGAGGTGAAAAAGCAAGTCATAAAGTTACTGACCCATATAAATTCGGAAAATGTTTGTAAGCATAATGATTAGTTCGGAATGTACTAATCGCGATAATCAAATTAAAATCTGATGAAAAGCGTTATGTCCAAAAATTTCTAACCTGAGTTATCTTATCCCAAACCTAAAATGGAATTATATGAAACTGGTTAAAAGTAGGAGACTAGGTAACAACTATATTACTGAAAACAAGGGAAAACATACCAATCTGTCTCTGTTCTGAGAAAAATTGTTCTTAGAAAAATACGAAGAAGGATAAAATGAGCACAGCTTTGGCCCTGTTAAAAATTAGATTGATTGAAATTGGATAAGAGGTAAGTGAGCCAGGTTTGGCAAAAGATATTCCAAAACCTTGGGACCCATTTATTTCCCGTTGATATTGGACATGTGGTGGTCACCTACCTAGAAAGTAACCCTTCAAAGAGCCCCATTTGTAATTGCATTGTACACAACTTCTTGGCCTTTTAGTGCGACTTAACCACTTTTCCAAATTCTCTCGACACTCAGATAGAGGGAATGCCTTATAATCTCCATATATGGTGTAACTTATCTGCACTTTATGATATCTTACTCTGATTTTTTTTTTCATCTTATCTCCCTATATATCTTGTTAAAGGTCTCTTTTAGTTGACTCAGCAAGCACTATCATAGCCCAGCCAATAACATGTATTTAATTGAGGGGAAAGTGAGCGATTACGTGATACTTTAGTTTCTTTCCTTTTTAAAATGTTAAGTGCGATGGTAAGTTTGATGATTTTGCTTGAGAAAAGCAACAACATCAGTGTCTTGTATTTATTTGTGCGCAAGACTAAGGGCGAGGGATTCCATGGGACCATGGTGGTCATGTAGCCTGAATTATGAGGCAGAACCAAACAAACGTTGGAAACAAAGACACCAAGGGCTTGTGGTATGAGGGGGTCCGTCGCACGTAGCTTTCTTCACAATTTGGTTGTTCTTGAGGTTTCTTAGTGCTCATTTTGGTGAAAAATAGTAGTGACGTTTGATGCGTTTGCTGGTAGGAAGAAAAGGTTGATGTTATTATTGTGGCGTGTATGATTTCTTTTATTTTGTTCTAGTAAAGAAAAATCCAAGTTAGAGCATTCAATCTATTTTTTTTCCATTATTTTTCTTCATTTTTCTCATGATCGTGACTCTTGATTTTACTACAGTGATAACATTGATAATTATATTATTTAATATGATGATTCGTGTTAAAATAAGTTAAATATCCTAACTTATTTCTATTAAATGCTTGTATGAATTAGCACACAAAATATCAGCAATATTATTAAGATTAGGTTTAGATGATTAAACTTGAACCATTACTTGAGCTTAAGGGTTAAAATGAACTATTCCTTTAACTCGACTATATGTTCACCGTTAATCGACAAGCGATATTATTAATATTAAGTCTAAGACGATTAGATTTGATCTATGACACTATAAAAATAAATTGATTCTTTCTTAGTCATGATCATATTCAATTAATATATATATATATATATATATATATATGAAAGGAGAAATAACTAGCTAGTAGAAAATTATAATTTTATGTAAATTTTAAAATTGGTTTTAATCTACCCCTCAAACTAAAAAAAATAACATGAGAT
>Ga0209700_105110_pt1 | contig 22601 bp, 22 predicted proteins | sample SiratroredBW_FD_187528 | JGI IMG/M metagenome (GOLD analysis project Ga0209700, IMG submission 187528) | Root nodule microbial communities of legume samples collected from California, USA - Siratro red BW (SPAdes) (version 2) | ecosystem: Host-associated > Plants > Roots > Nodule | place: USA... | reverse complement strand
TTTTTTTTTGAGAAATATTTTTTTTAATTGTTTTAAACTGTTGTTAAATTTTGAACCTAAAGTTTATTAACTAAAACGCATGAGGATTTTTCTTAACTGTTAGATGTTGGAAATAAATTTTATTTCAGTTTATTTATTGTTTTCGAAGTTTAAAATAACGTAAGTTTTTTTTTATAACTACATATCTTATTTTTATTGTATTTTAATTAATTCATACTTATATATTTATCTTAAAAGTTAAGTTTCATATTTTATTAAAACTAGTGAAAAATACAAATCTTATCGCACATGTTCACGGTTTTTTTAACCGTTATCACAATTAAAACAACATTTTTATTAAAAATAACAAAATATTTGTTAGAGTAAAAGTAAAATTGTACGTTTACAACAAAAATAAAAAACTGTAAAAAAAGTTATATTGTTTTTATACGTGTAAGCATCTAGAAAATAGTTTTAGATTAGAAATAGTATAATTATTGATATTTTATTATTAAAGTAAAAATTTTATATATATTGAGGTCTCATTTTAGTATAATCATTGTCTTTCTAGAAAAAAATTCTTTTTTTCTGTCTTTTTTCTAGATCTATGACTCTGTTTTTTATCAAACTGATGATCAGATATCATCGTTGAACTCGTGATAGTGAATAGATTAAAGTTGTCCAATCAGAAGTTTGATTTAGATAAGTTCATATATGCTCCTTTTGAGTATTAAGTTTTCTTTCTTATATTGGTAAATGTGTTTGCATGTGGTGTCTGAGACTTCAGGATTAGTATTTGTTAGTTCATAGTCCTAGTGATGTGTTCTAATCGTTGATCATAACTCTATGGTGTACGTTAGGCCATCCCTACTGTTTTAGGACTTCGAATAACCACTTTATATATGCAAGACATGTGGCAATTTCACTAGCAAAGGTAATGAACGTCAAAGGTAAGTATGAAAACAGCTAATACTTCGTAACTAATTTCTATTATAAAATCATAACTGAATAACAGAATGAATAAGCCCAAACTGTTTAGGCCCAATGCAATGCCTATAAATACAGGCTCTGTCACCTCAAACAAGGTACTTCAAAACTCTGATGTGAATTACCTGCACTCTCCACCCAATCCTAAGTTGAGCGTCGGAGTGCCTGCAGGACCCCCTTCTCGGGACGATGGAATTCAGAGTGTTTGGAACACCAAGAAAGGAGCAACACCAGGTGCAATCAAAGAGCCACTAGCGAAGATATTGTTGTTGCTGGAGTCAACCGGTCTCTTGCGAGAACATTTTGATGTCCATTGTGGCGCTGTGATTGGTCTAGCAGCGATGATGACTACTCGGAATTAGCAGAACAACAACGATGAGAGCTTTTCATTCATATTGGTCGAAATGAGAAGAGAACTTAAAATGATGAGGAAGTTACGAGAGGAGGACCGATTACGATGCCCTCAGAGAAGAAAACGAAAGATTATGGCAGAGACTCGAAAGAGTATAGCAGGAAAGAAGCAATAGGGAAGTTCACATGGAGAAAGAAGGCTTTCGGCAGGACTGCCGAAGAGAAGAACCCCGACTTGAGAGAAGGAGTGAAAGTTCTCGGCGTGAAGAACGAGAAACCATGTCACACCCGATCGTGAATGACTCGTCCGGACAGTCCCCCTTTACGCTTAAGATTATGGTAACCAAACTACCTAGCAACTGGAGCAATCCCATATTAGATCGATATGACGACTCCACTGACCCGGATGAGCACATTGATGGGTATGTTTCCTAACTAACCCTATTCACAACGGACGACCACATATACTGCAAGGTCTTTCCAACCTTTCTTAAAGGAGCTGCGCTTAGCTGGTTTACCCAACTGCCCCCAGGGGTAATAGACTCCTTTGCAACCCTAAAAGCCAAGTTTGTCGCTTAGTTTGCGACCAGTAAGCCGCATTAGATGTCGTATGTAGCACTTGTGAACATCCGGCAGGAGAAGGGAGAATCCCTAAAGACGTTTATGGCCAAATTTACTAAGTTCTCCCTAGGGATCCAAGAATTGATCTCAGAGGTGGCCATGGACTGGCTGACCATTGCACTTCGACCCGGACCGTTTGCGGATAGCCTCGCTATGCAGCCCCCAGCTAGTATGGATGACCTAAGGCGTAGGGCTACTCAATACATGCAGGTCGAGGAACTGCGAGAACTTGCCAAAGTCGAACAAAATCAAGTAAGGCGAAATGATCGAGAGCGAGACCAAAACCCCCCGAGGTACAGGGAGCCACCCCGGGGTCAAAGGTTTGCGAGATACACACCTCTTACTGCTGGCCGGGCTCGAATTCTAGAGGAAGCCTTGAACACTGAATTGATTCCAGAACTGCGTAAATGCCTCTCGCCTCCAAACGCCGATCAATCTAAATATTGTCAGTATCATAGGAATCACGACCACAAAATCGGAGAATTACAACCCTCAGAGATAAAATTGAAGCACTGATTCAAGTTGGGCACTTGCAAAAATTCGTAGCAAGAAGCGACCAACAACAGTACGGATGACACCGAGATAGAAGCCCTAGGAGTAGGAGCCCTAGAAGGAGATACTCCAGAAGAAGCCCAAGAGCGAGAAGCCGCGACGGAAGAAATAGAACTCCCGCAGAAAGATAACGTGAGGGTAGAACAAGCAGAGGTCAGTCGAGGGACAAAAGCCCCAGGCACCGCGAAGATACCGACAGAACAGTTGTAAATACCATTTCAGGAGGATTTGGCGGAGGCGATCCTTCACATTCAACCCGAAAAAAACACTTAAGAGCTATAAGAAACGTCCACTTGATTGGCTAAAGGAGGCGACGTAGTATGTCGGATATCACATTCACCGACAAAAATTTTAGGGGAATCGACACTCAACAAGACGATCCAATGGTCATAACCATTGAGCTTGCAAATTGTGAGGTTAAGAAGACACTCGTAGACCAAGGGAGTTCAGTAGACGTCCTCTACTGGAGAACTTTCAAAAAAATGGGGCTGAAGGAGAATGAGATAATCCCCCTAGATGAGCAAATAGTGGGATTTTCAGGAGAAAGAGTAGATATCAAAGGGTATATCGACCTCCATACCAAATTCGGTGAATCCGACCGAGGACAGAAGATAATCTTTGTCAGATATATAATAGTGGATGTTAACACATCCTACAATGCATTGTTGGGATGACCGTCCTTGAACAAGTTAGGTGTTATAGTATCCATCCCACACCTCACCATGAAATTTCCATCAGAAAAAGGAGGAGTGGCGACCGTCCATGCTGATCAGAGAATGACACGAGAATGCTATGTAGCCAGCCTGAGGTTAACACTAACCGAGACAACGGTAAAAAGGAATGTCAATCAAAGAATGGTGGCGTTAACAGACCTTGACCCCATAGTCAATGATGAAGTCTGGATGGAGCCAAGGGGGAATGTGATAGAATGACAATTAGGAGGAGAAAATCAAAATACCCACTTGGGAGAAAGCACGACGGAGGATGAAGCCAAAAGTATTAAGCAAGTACTAACAGAAAACAAAGACCTCTTCGCTTAGATGGCCAAGGACTTGCCGGGAATTAACCCTCGCATAATGTCTCACAAACTGTCAGTCTGCAAAGAAGCCTGACCGGTAGCCCAGAAGAAGAGACGAATGAGAGAAGAGAAAAGAGCAGTGACTGCAGTTGAAGTGGAGAAATTGCTAGATGAAGGATTCATCAGGGAAGTGCAATACATCACATGGCTAGCTAACGTAGTGTTGGCGAAAAAGAGCAATGATCAATGGTGAATTGCGTTGACTAAATAGACCTAAATAAGGTTTGTCCAAAGGACGCATACCCGCTTCCCAGCATAGACCGCTTGGTAGAAGGGGCGGCGGACAACAAAATACCCAATTTTCTAGACACATTTTTTTGGCTATAATAAGATCCCAATGCACGACTGGGACGTCGAAAAGACATCATTCATCACAGAGACATCAAACTATTGTTACCAGGTGATGTCTTTTAGTTTAAAAAATGCAGGTGCGACCTACCAAAGGTTGATGGACCGAATATTCAAGAATCAAATAGGTCGGAATATGGAGGCCTATGTGGACGACATAGTTGTAAAGTCTGGGGTGTTTGATCAACACCTAACCGACCTAAGGGAGATATTTGGACAACTTCGCCTCTTCAACATGCGTCTGAACCCAACAAAATGTGTGATTGGAGTAGAAGGAGAGAAGTTCTTAGGCTTCATGTTGACTCAAAGAGAAATAGAGGCCAACCCCGACAAGTGCTCAGTAATCTTGGCAATGAAGAGTTCCACAAACTTAAAAGAGATACAAAGTCTTGTCAGAAGATTAACATCTCTCTCCCAATTTTTACCCAGATTGGCAGACAAAATAAGGCCAATAGTAAGAACATTGAAGAAGGCCGACAAGTTTGTGTGGAATAGTGAATGTGAAGCTACTTTCCATGCAGTCAAGATGACTGTATCATCAATGCCCATTCTTGGGCGGCTAAGAGCAGAAGGCAAGCTCCTACTGTACATCTTAGTTTCAGAAAACGCCACCAGCGCCGCATTAGTCCAATATGAAGATCAAAAGTCAGTTTACTTTGCAGAAAGAGCATTGTTGGATGCAGAAACCAAGTATCAGTTAATTGAGAAGGCCACCTTGGCGGTCATATATGCCGCCCGACAACTCCAACCTTATGTTTAGAGCCATCCCATTACGGTTAAAACCGACTATCCGGTAGGAAAGATTCTTCTAAAACTTGAACTCGTAGGATGAATGATAGCCTGGTTAGTCGAGCTCTCAAAATTCGGATTAATATTCGAACCAAGAGGGCCTATCAAAGTACAATGTCTGGCCAACTTCATGTCAGAACTTCAGGTATGAGAACAAGAAGTAATATGGGTTCTCTATGTAGATGGTTCATCCAACAACAAACGATGTGGGGCTGGAGTGGTATTGGAAAGCCTAGTCGGGGTAAAAGTGGAACAATTTCTTCGCTTCAACTTTCGGGCATCAAACAATCAAGCCGAGTACGAAGCCATTATAGCCGGCCTGAACTTGGCCGAGGACATGGGAGTTAAGCAACTGATATGCTTAACAGATTCCCAACTAACCATCGGACAACTCAACGACACATACTAAGTAAAAGATCCACTATTAACAAAATACTACCACAAAATTACCACTCTCCTTTCAAATTTCGAGTCTACAAAGGTGGAACATATCCCTAGATGTCGGAATACAAGGGCAGATGTGTTGTCAAAACTAGCCCTAGCCAAGGGCAAGGGAAGATTTGATACTATGATCCAAGTAGCCCTCAATGGGCCGGCCGTTTCAGAAGAAGATTGCTTAAATATCGAAACAGTGGAAGACTGGTGAACTCCTATTATCAATGCCTTAAAGACCTTAGCACAAGGGCAAGTCGTATATGACAAAGCCCTTGCAAAGAAAACCGCCCGATATGTCTTTGTAGGTGAAGACTTATACAAAAGGGGATTTACCACCCCACTTCTGAAGTGCATAGGCAACGAACAGGCCGAATACGTGATGAATGATCTTCACAATGGCGTATATGGAACGCATTGCAGCCATCGAACACTGACAGACAGAGTTGTGCGGGCCGGTTACTATTGGTCGACCATCCTTCAAGACTGCGCAGATTATGTGAAACAATGCAAGAATTGTCAATAGAACAGACTGTTGATCCACTAACCGCCGACCGACCTTCAAGTCATTAGTGCCCTATGGCCTTTCGCCAAATGGGGTAATGGATATTGTAGGACCTTTCCCACCGGCGACCGACCAAAGAAGATTTCTTATTGTGGTAGTCGACTACTTTACCAAATGGATAGAAGCAGAATCGCTCGCAAAGGTTATAATCGCCAATGTGCAAGCTTTTACATGGAAGATTATTTGCAGATTTGGCATACCCCACACCATCATAACTGACAACGACCGACAATTCATTGATTGGAAGTTTGAATCCTTCTTAGCCGAATTGGGGATAAGATACATCACCACCTCAGTCGAACACCCACAGACAAACAGTCAAGTCGAGGTAGCAAACAAGGTAATCTTATCGCAACTTAGAAAAAGATTGGGGGCAGCCAAAGGAAAATGGGTTGATGAACTTCTAGAGGTACTATAGGCGTATAGGTGCACCCCACAAACGTCTACTGGAGAAACCCCATATAACCTCACATACTGAACGCTATAGCCGATCAAAGTAGGAGAGACCACTACACGACGTCAGTTAAAAGACCTAGCACTTAACAATGAATGCATGAAGACAGAATTAGAACTTTTCAGCGAACTCAGAGAAAAGGCAAAGATAAAAGAAGAGGCCTGTAAGCAAAGAGTTGCGTGACGATACAATGCCAAGGTCAAGCCAAGACATTTCTAGACGGGCGACCTGATATGGCGAGTAATAGGAAATGCCCGAAAAGACCCAGCCGAAGGCAAATTTGCACCCAATTGGGAAGGACCTTATAGGGTGTCTCAAACCCTAGGAAGTAGAGCGGTCAGATTGGAACATTTAGATGGCGAACAGATTTCGAACACCTGGAATGCGCATCATCTCAAGTTTTATTTCAGTTAAGTTTCATGTAACCTAGTGTACACTTTCCTTTCTATGACATTTTTTCCTAAGGAGGATTTTGGCCAAGTAGGTTTTAACGAGGCACTGTGATAAATAAATTACAATTTGTTACTACTGCATCTTTGGCGATTTTCCATCTTTTGTAGGACTCACACCTCACGTGAACTGATATGCTTTATCAGCTTTCAACCAAGAAAGCCACCCACACCTCACGTGAGCCGACCGTGAGGTGTATAAGTTATCAGCTTTCAACCATCAAAGTCACCCACACCTCATGTGAGTTGACCGTGAGTTGTATATGTTATCAGCTTTCAACCAAGAAAGCCACTCACACCTCATGTGAGCCGACCGTGAGGTGTATAAGTTATCAACTTTCAACCAAGAAAGTCACCCACACCTCACGTAAGCTGATCGTAAGGTGTATACATTGAACTACACATTCGACCAAGAAAGACACTTCTCATGAAGTATGACACGTCAATATTTCACGCAACCGACCGCGAGGTATAGCTCTCAGCCTCAAAAACACTGATCAGCCTTGAAAGCAAACACCTCGCACGGCTTACGTTTTCAACCGCCCGTACATTATACGATAAAAAATTATTAATATTTTTTTTTTCTATCCTTTTATATATTTTAAAAATAATATAAAATAATTAACTTAAATATATTTTAAGTCTCTTTAAAATCACGTCTTTTCTTATTTGACTACGTGTCAATTTTGTCTACTTTAAAAAAAATTTAAATTTTGTTAGTATTGTTTTTTTCCTTATTATTAACTATTATAATTTAATGTAAAATGTAGTTTTTGACTTGAAAAAGTAAAAAAAAAAGTGAGAAGAAGAGAAAAATTTATCCTAAATCAAATTCTCATTCACTTATTTAAACTTGTTTTTTACTAAGGAAGGAAAGTAATATTTGTTTTTTAACTTTTATGAAGAAGATAACTGTTATTTTTCATTTAAATTTTATTTTTTTCTCCTAATACTTAAAAAAATACGGTCTTATAATCCTTTTAATTTTTAATATGTTATTTATAAGATCAATCTATTAAGGTTAAGGTTAGGAGATATTGTTTGAAGGAAATGGTGAATGAAAGTATCTTTTAAAAAATATTGTTTATAAATAGATTCAAAATAATTCTTTCTTTATTTTAAATTTTATCTTTCTAAATTTCTACACATTTTACACTCTATTTAAGATTCTCAGTTCATCAATCATTTTTTCTATAATCAAATTATATTAGTGAAGATGCAACAACGAGTAGATCAAGATATGTTATCCTAAACATATCCGTTTACTCTTTTCTTTACCTTTTTTTTTTTTCTGAGTTTGAAAAAGTTTATATTTCGCGGGTTTGGATTAACTAAGGAGTAAGAATGTCTTAGTAATATAACCATATGGAGATGTTGGGTGTATAAATTGAAGCTTTGAAGTTTCTATCATAATATTTTAGAAGCTTGTTGACACTGTAGTTGTTTTTCTTAGGAGACAAACGAGTTACTATCTTCAATTATTTAAGTTCAAATGTGGTGGAAATAAGTTGATTGTAGTAGATTTAGAATTGGTAATTTTATGAATGGTGAAATATTGATATTTTTTTTAGAGATGTTGTATAATTAAATTATGATAATTTGACTTGTGGGTTGAGAAGTCACAATTAATGCGTTGATACATTTTTTTATTTTAAATGAAAAGAAAATTCAATTAGTGTTTAAAACCTATTAAATTCTATATCTCTATAATTTCACTTTAACTAAACTCTCTAAAATATATAACAAAGGATACTATTATTGTGCCGGTAGAATACAATTTCAATGAGGTAGCAAAGTAAAGATTAATTTGAGTTGATAAGATTCTTGATTCGTGTAAGTAGTTCAATTCCATGCTAAGGATTCATTTATCTTTCTTTTTTTTCTAGGTTAATCTTTAAGGAGATATGTTGTTAATGTAGAATTTGCTACTTTTTATTATTGGAATATTGTGGGAGACATTCTAAAAGTGTATACAAAAGACTTTGCTTATAGGTACTACCACTACGTAAGGAGAGTTAATTGTACTATCTATTCATTTTGTATTATTATTTAAGTGTATGAAGAACACGTTGTTGATCGTATTAGTACATTCATATATGATTGTTGATAAATTATTTATGTTAATGTGAGAATTATGGATGATTAGGGAGATGATTGTAAGAAGAATCATGTGTTTTAATATAGTGATATTTTATGTTTTATATATGTCTTCTGAAATATTTATCAGAAATTATATTACTCAAGCACTAGACTATGACTCAAATAATGCCCAAGCAATGAATCATCGTCATTCAATGTAACACAAGTGTTATCATGGAAGCTCAAACAACAAAGTATATAGCTCAAATAATGACTTGAGACTTGAGCTAGAGAGGTCGAAACAATTCTACCTTATTTAAAAAAAATGACACTTAAGTGACGAAGAAGTCAGTCCTGCATTGATAAGTAGCTTGGTGCATGAGATTTTAGAAACTATGAGACCATGTTGTTACATGTTAATGCTCAAATGATAATGTGATCACTCAAGTGTGATAAAGTGGTGAGAGTGATGATCTTAAACTTTTTAGGTTATACAATAAAGTAGCATGGCTTAAGTGTTGGTCTAAAAGTGTAAGTGGTGGGAGCTTAAGATTTGAGTGAGAACTTGAACGAAAAAGACAAAATAAAATATCTTATTTGAAGATTTTGTCAATAAAGCCAAACGACGCATACTTAATGATGAGATGATGTTGATGATGGACACGTGATAATATTTATATATGAGATTGATGAGTAAATAAACATGTGTGATATGATTAATAATGATGATATATGCATGCATGTGATGTATTATATTGTATATTATATATGATATTTATAAATATAATGATTTTTTATAAGTTTGTTGTTCTCTATAAGTATTTGTTAAAGAATATTTGGAAAGAAAATGAGAAATTTTCTCATTTGATACACACTTAATAATAAAGTTGAGATAATAGTTTTAAGAAAACTACTCGTAATGTTAAAAATTGAATCAATTGAAAAATTTGAGATTGAAAAAAAAAAAAAAGAAAAATAATACTTGCATATTTTATTTTGAAGTAAAGATTCTCTCTAATAACTTATTCACGGAAATAGTCTCTTGAATCGCTTTTTCTTCTTTGATACTCTTGCTATAAATCATATTCTGAAGCCTTTTTTCTATAGAAAGCGTAGAAAATAATATAGCATAAAGTTTATTAATTATATATAATACATCTTATAGTCACGCACCTTGATTGCTATTGAAGACACTTTGTGTTTGTGCAAGATCTCATGTTCCAACTAAAAGGTATTTAGAAAATAAAACTAATAAGGTAGGTAGTTGTTCGTTTTAGAAATGATAGTTACTTGATAATAAGATTCATACTTAAGAATAATGTATTCAAATATCAAATTTTTAATAGAATGAGTTTTTAGGTAGGAGCTTAATAAGCACTTTATATTTATACAAATAAATTTTGTATCAATAAAAACATTATAATATATTAACGATTTATTATTAGAATAACCTTTTTTGGGTAACTTCATGGGAGCGTTTACTAAAAGTACGAGACATCCTATAAAATTATATTATCTTTACGATGCATATATATATATATTTCAACGTATTTGTGAAAATTAGTTAGTTAATTTTAATGATTTAATAGTTTGATTTATTTAACTTTTAATTTAATTATTTATAGCGCATTAAAAGATTAATATTGTATAATTTGTTATGATAAGTTGTAAATACATATAATTACAATAATTGTGATACATTTATTATAAAAATTAATTATTTTTCTCTTAAAATAATTAACTTTGTTTGCTTGATTTAAATATTTGATTTATATAAATTATTCACAAATTAATTTGTGATAATTAGTGTAAGTATACACATGCTGATATTCTTTTTATGGAAAACATCTTTCTATTTCATTTTTTATGTTTTCTTTTATTTTTCTAAGATTTTGAACTTGATTCTCATCTTTCTTTTATTAAAATGTGTTTCATTTGTTGGTTGTGTACGTTTCATTAAGTTGATTATTAATATGTTATCATTATTTTACTTGTCATTTTCAAAGCCCTTAAAAGTGTGTGTAATCAAATCTAGGAAAATTTAGACAAAGATTTTGTGAAATTGAGATAATGAAGGTAGGAGAACAGTATAGGTGAGTTGAAAGAAAGTTTGTGCTACACGAGAGGAGGGAGGATTAGATGTTAAAGATGTAAGAAAATTTAATATGGCGTTGTTAGGTAAATAGAAATGGAGATTAGGGTTGAAAGAGAGTGAGTTGTGGAAGGAGGAAGTTGAGTCTAGGTAAGGTTCTTGAAGAGAGATGGATGTTTAGTAATCTGATCATAAGAAATCATGGTGGTGGCGAGATTTGTGTTTTGTATATGGAGGGAGTAATCTGTCTAACTAGTTTGATAAGAATATCAAGTGGTGATTTGGAGATGAGGCTAAAGTAAGGTTTTGGCAGGACAAGTGGCTTGGGGATGTATAATTAATAAATAAGTTCCCTAGACTTTATTCAATTTCTCAATGTAAAGACAATTTAGTTAGGGACATTGGGATCAAGTCAATGGTGAGTGGAAGTGGAACTTTAGTTAGAGAAGGGAAATATTTTTATGGGAAAAAAAAATTGGAAAATGATCTATTGTCCCTCTTATCTAATGTACAGTAGAGAAATGAGAGTCATGATGCTTGGGTTTGGTTAGGAGACAATCTAGGAGAGGATATAGTTAGGTTGGGGTATACTGCATTGTATGAACCTAGTTTTGAGTCAGACACGTATAATTTTCAGAGTCTATGGGGACTTAAAATGGCTCCAACAACATTGTTTTGTGTATGGAGGGTTGTATTGGATAGATTACCTACTAGAGGAAATTTGTTGATTAGGGGAGTATCTTTAAGGAGCATAGTGTGTCCTCTATCTATAAGTCAAATTGAAATTGTTAACCATTTGTTCATCAGTTATAGGATAGTGTCACAACCTGGATCACAATAGGACGATGATCCGAAAAAGAAAAATGAGAATTGTGTGTGAAAAGAGATGGAGTCGCCACCATAGTCTATCATGGAAAACTATGGAAAAACCAAGGTATGGTTTGCGAAAAAGAGTTGGATTCGGGAGTCGGTTACGTGTGGAGAAGGTTTTAGCAGCCCCACAATGCTTTTTCTAAGACAGTACCTTTAATCAAATGAGTGTAATGAGTGTGATTTTATAAAATGTTAGTTTATTTTCCAAAAATATATGAAAACGTAAATAAAAACAAAAAAAAAATATTTTTTTAAATTAGGATATTCGATAAGGATTGACCTTACTCCTACGTATTTCCATCAGTGATGAAAATTAAAGCATACGTAGTTCTAAAAGAAAGTTATTTTTTTGGGAGTTTGATATTTTTTTTGAATTTTTGAGAATTTTGTATTTTGTATTTTTTAGAAATTTGATATTTTAGTAGGAATTAAAAAAAATATTGGATAGATGCAAAATCTGTTATCACCAAGAGTTGCTAAAGGATTTGATGAAATCAACAAGTGAATGAAGTCTAAGGAATCAAGAGGATTACAAAGAGAATCATGAAGATGATTGAATATTTTGGTCCTAGACTTAGGCTTTGTGGGTGTGTGTGTGAGTTTTTACTCTTGTCATAAAATCATATGTTAAATGTTTCATAAGTCATAGTAAGCTCCAAAGTTAATCTTGGTTAATCACATTAATCAAAGATTTCAAATAAAAGTGTTTTAAGAAGAAATTGATTAAACTGTTTTATTTTGAACATATTAAAGTTTCTGTTCTAGAGAAGTTCAATTGATTGAACAGTTATTAGAATCGATTGAAGTTTTAGCAAATTTTAAAACAGTTTTCTATATAAAGGAGAGGCACGTGATTTTTAGAGATAGAATTCATTTAGTGCAAACCTTGTAAAATTTTCAGAGAGAAAAAATGCACAAAACACTTTGAGAGCTTTAGACACATTATTTCTGTTCAAGAACTATAATCTTGGAGCATTACTTTGATAGTGAATCTGTGTAATAGTGATCTTATGCAGAGCTAAGTGTTTCTGCTATAATCTTGATATCCTTGTAATTTGTCTTGAGTAAAATCACTGTTTGGTTTCGTCTATTCATTGAATTTTCGTGTACTGTTAAGTTGTTGTTACATATTACATAGGGAGTGTGATTGTAACTCAATAGTACAGTAGGTTATGTACTGGTTGAACTACTACTATAGGGTTCAGTAGGCAAGTTCCTGCTAGGAGCAAGGTTTGCTTGTCGGGTGCAAGTGTTGCATTGAGTGAGACCGATCTTTGAGATCCTTTTAGTGGAAATCTTTGCTAGTTTGCAAAGGATTGACGTAGCCCTTGAGTAAGGGTGAACAAGGATAAAATCTTGTGTTCTTGATCTTTCTTTCTTTCTTTTTGAACACTTCTCGATTCTGTTCTTGCTCACACAATTAATTGTCTTTCACGTATTACTGATTGTTATTATTTTCTGGTGTTATCTTTGAGTCTTGACTGAAACTGTTTTATACATATCCAGTTGTTTGCATTACTTGTTGATTCTGCATCTATCAGTTAATTGTGTTTACTGTATATTTGGTTGTGTTTACTATATATTTGGTTGTGTTTCTGGAAAAAGAAGTTTTTCTTAAAACATTTGGTATTTCTTAAATCTGGTTTTAATTTGTACTGATTCTTTTATAACTGGAAAAATCATCTGTTTGAATATACTGTTTACTCAACTATTTTATGAGCTTTTTGGAAACATTTCAAGTTTCAGTTTATTGCTTCCGCATATGATATGATTGAATTGTTATTATATATTGTTTCTGTTTTGGAATCTATTGAACATTCACTGAACATTTCATAATAATCATTTTTCAATAGTTTTGATAAAGAATTTTCATCCAATTTTGAAAATTGACAACTGTTTGCGAAAATTTTCTAAGTTAAATTCATCCCCCTCTTGAACTTAGCCTGAACTTATTTTACAGAATCTGTTGAGAAAAAGAATTCGGCCAAAAGAAATTAGAAAAAGCATTCGACAAATGCATTTAGTTGAGGCATTCAAAAAAGGCTCTCGGACAACGCATTTGGCTCAGCTTTCTGAAAAGGCTTTTGGTTCTGCTTTGGGCATTCGGCACCACTTTGGTCAATCGGTGTCACTTTGGTATTCAGTGCCACTTTAGACATTTGTTTACGTCATTTGGTTGTCATGCTGTATTGGGTTTAGGAAGTTAATTACGTCATATGTTGTTGGATGACGTCATTTGGTTATGGATGACATAATGCAATTCTAAGTTTATGAAGATTAGTGTTGAGGTTCTGGATGATGTCATTCGGCTCCAAGTGATGTCATGCGGTATGGAGTTTATAAAGAAGAGATTTTGTGTTTAGGATGACGTTATTAAACTTTGAGTGATGTCACACGGTATGGAGTTTATGAAGAAGTGATTTTGTGTTTAGGATGACATCATTCGCCTCCGAGTGATGTTACACGGTATAGAGTTTATGGAGAAGCGATTTTGTGTTTAGGATGATGTCATTCGGTAAGATTAAGAGGAAAATGCTTATGTCATGCAATGTTGTTTATGGAGAAGTGATTTTGTGTTTAGGATCACGTCATTCGGCTTCGAGTGATATCATGCATTTCTGTTTATGGAGAATCGATTCTGAGTTTAGGATGACGTCATTTGACTCCAAGTGACATCATGTGGTTTTAGGTTTAGGGTACTCTGTAGAGGTTTAGAGCAGTAAAGTTTTATGTCTTACGGAAAAAGGATTATGACAATAAGGTTCTGGATCTTTCAATTTAGGGTTATGGGCATAAGGTTATGGTTCGGAATTATTCGATAAAGGTTTATATCTTTTGGTAAGATTAAGAGGAAAATGATTACATCATGGGTAAGATTTAGAGGATTAGGTTTATGTCATTCGATGTTGAGTTTAGGAAAATGCTTACATCATGAGGTGTTGGGTTTAGGAAGATTCTTACATCATTCGTTGGGTTTAGGAAGATACTTACGTCATGCGAGTCTGGGTTTATGGCACTCGGGTAAGGTTTAGAGGATTAGGGTGAACATTCAAAGGCATTCACGTAAGGGTCGGGCCATTCGGAATTGGTTCAAAGGCATGCAAAAGTGTGTTCAAGGCATAAGATTCTGCGAGCGACTAAATAAGCAATGATTCGCACATTCTTACATTGTGCCCATGACAACAACTATTCATAAATAATTACAGTGTCATTGTAACAGGGTTTTCAAGATTGGATATATTCTGCACTCTATTCTCTATATTTAATTTCTCTCAAATATATTTTTCTAAAGAGAAAATTCTTACTGTTCTTGATAAGTACCATTTTTTTAGTGTTTTTATACATTATAAATTTGAGTATTTGTGGGCTTAAGTGATCATTAAGATAATAATCACCTTTGAATTGAAAGTTTTTGGATTTACTTTGTTAATTTGAGTCATGAGTCAAGAGAAGACATTTGATCTTAATTATTTTGAATTTCAGGTGATAAGAATGAAGGAAACTAGAGCTTGGAAGTCGCATGAGAAGAAGAAATAGAAAAGATTTGAAAAGAAGAGTTATTCAAGCTGCAGAGGAAGATTCGCCCAGGCGACATTGGAGCGACGCAATCTCGCCCGAGCGAGGATGATTTCGCCTGGGCAAGATCAGTCCAGAGAGCACATCAAAATCTCGCCCGAGCGAGGATGGTTTCGCCTGGGCGGGATCAGTCCAGAGAGCACATCAAATTTGCGCCCAAGAGAGGTGTTTCCACCCGAGCGAAAAGTCACTTATCTAGAACCCGAAAGAACGCATTAAAAGGGGATTTTAGGGTTTTAGAAAGGGGATCTAGATTGGGAGGAACTGGAGGGCCGGAACGAACAAGAACTACTGAGGATTCCTGCTCTTCTTTGCAATCTTTCTTCTTTGAAGTGTAATGGCTACTATGAGTAGCTAAGTTCCGCAACTTTGGGATTGAATGTAACTTCTTGAACTCATTTGTATTTTGTGATTTTAAATATAATATTCAGTTTCTACTCCATTGTTATTTTCATCTTGTGCTTAATGCTTGATTTTATCTGATCAATAGAGTCTCGATTTTGATTCTTAAACTTAACTGGAAAGTACTTTTGAGTTTCTGACCTAGATGAAAATAGTCGATATATTGGAATACTAGGGATATGTTTCGATATATTGATTACGTATTACATCCGTTCTTAACGCTGGGTAATTTACTAAATAGCTGAGGAATCTGTGTTTAGGATATTTCCTTATGAATTTCATATCAGAGGAATCGGTGTGAATGATTTTTATATGTGCATCAATTGAGAGTAGTTACGAATATTGTATTTTATTATCAATTCCAAAATATGAATGAGGGAAAGAGATGAAGTTCAATCCCAAAGTCCTTCTAGATCTTGCAAACTCCGTTTTATAATTGTTACTTGTTTTTAATTGTTCTTTTACATTCTTGACTCAACTTATCATCAAATCTTCGTAAAACCTTTACTTACTTAGTGAGTAGTGACGCTAAAATTTAAAACAAAACTGTTCTCTGTGGGATGGACATCCTTACTTTATAAATTTATACTACTTGTGACTCGGTACACTTGCCGAATAAAAGTCTTAACAAGTTTTTGGCGCCGTTACCGGGGAACAGTATTGTTTTTGAATTTGAGAACATAGCTCATTAAGTACTGTAAATATTGTTTTTATTCTATTTTTGTTATTTATTTTTATTTTTGTCTTTTGTTTTCTTTTTGTTTTAGTTAATTACTAATCCTCTTGTGCTAATTCTTGCTTAAGTTGTTCCTGATTTATGTTTTTGAGAGGATAGGTTCCTAGAGATCAACTGCAGTTTGATTCAGAAATAGAGAAGACAGCTCGGAACAACCGTAGAAGGAAAAAACAGATCGAAGCAAGGAGCAAGAAGAGAACCTTCTGCCAGCCCTCACAGAGATATTCAAGTAAATCAAGAAGAGGATATGGCTGAAAGAGACAGAGCTCCACCACCGCCTCCACCTAGAAGAACTCTGGGGAACTATGCCATACAGCAAGGACCAAGACATTTCTCTAGCATAGCAATGCCTGTTACCACTCGACATATAGAAATGAAGGCGGCTTCCTCAATCTGATTAGTGCCAACCAGTTCATGGGAATGGATAATGAAGATCCATACTCTCATCTTGCCACATTTTATGAGCTTGTTAGAACTATGGGGTTTGAAGAAGGTGATACTGAATATGCTTACCTTCGTTTGTTTCCTTTCTCATTAGCAGGTAAAACAAAAGAATGGTTGAAGTCCCATCCCAATCAGAGTCTCACAAGCTGGAATGATGTAGAGGAGAAATTTCTGTAGAGATTTTTTCCACTATCCAGTTTTATCAAGGCCAAGTCAGACATTTCCACATTCAGGCAAGGGTCAGATGAAGCATTCTATGATGCTTGGGAACGCTTCAAAGTGATGCTCAGAAAATGCCCAAACCATGGCTTGGAAGACATAGCACAACTGACCATTTTTCACAATGGTCTGAGGCCTGACACTAAAATGATATTGGATGCAGCAGCTGAAGGTACCATGATGGATGTGGATGTAGAGCAAGCAACAAGAATCATTGATGCTCTAGCTTCTACAGACTATCAGGCCCAACATGACAGGCAAGTTGTTTAAAAGAAGGGAATGCTTGATCTTAGTACATCTGATGCACTTTTAGCTCAGAATAAGATCTTGACCGAGCAGATGGAGGCAATCACAAACCAATTATCAAAGTTGCCACAGCAACTACAACTGTGCAGTCTTCTACCAATCAAGGCCAAACTATGAAGTGCGACTTTTGTGGAGGTGACCACCCAAACGGACAATGCTCTTTTCAAGTCAACTCTTCACAAGAAGAGGTTCAATATATGGGAAATCAAGGTAGACAAGGTGGTTTTTTTGGAAATTATCATAATAATGCATCTCAAGGGTGGAGAAACAATCAAAGTCAAGGTTTTGGGTGGAAACAGGACGCTGGTCCATCTAATAGGCAACCCCCTTTTCAGCAGCAACAATTCTCTTCAACTCAAGATAGAACAACCAAGTTGGAAGATACTCTGGAAAAGTTCATGCAAGCCTCTATAGCTAATCAGAAGAATACAGAGGCCTCTATCAGAAATCTTGAGACACAAGTTGGTCAGCTAGCCAAACAGTTAGCAGATCAACAAGGAAGCCAATTCTTAGCCAACACCCAAACCAACCCCAAGGAGCACTACAAGGCAATTACACAAGGAGTGGAAAGGTTGTGGGAGAAGACATTGGTGATAAGCTTAATGTTGAAGAGAGTGGAGTGGAAGAAGAAAAAAAATGAGAGTGAGGGAGAAAAAGAAAAGAGTAGAGAAGAAAGTGGGAAGAGTGAGAAAAAGAGTGAGAAAAATTACAAGAGTGAAAATCAGATGAGAAGTCCCCCTGTGAGGGATGTTCCTTACCCATATGCTCCCTCAAAGAAGGATAGGGATAAGCAATTTGCAAGGTTTACAGATGTTTTGAAAAGGCTGCAGATTAACATTCCATTCACTGAAGCCCTGGAGCAAATGTCGACTTATGCCAGATTTATGAAAGAGCTATTGACAAAGAAGGGAAAGATCCCTGATCAGGAAACAATTGAATTAGAAGCTAGGTGTAGTGCCATTATTCAAAAATCCTTGCCATAGAAATCCAGAGATCCAGGAAGCTTCACCCTACCTGTTATCATAGGAAATCTCACTGTGGGAAGAGCTCTATTAGATCTTGGAGCTAGCATCAACCTCATACCCCTCTCTATGTTAAAGAAAATTGGAGAAGTTGAAGTGAGACCCACAAGGATGACACTACAACTGGCTAACAGGTCAATAAAACATCCCTATGCAATTGTTGAAGACATGATAGTGAAGGTAGACAAATTCCTATTCCCCGTTGACTTTGTGGTTATGGATATGGAGGAGGATGCTAAAGTTCCTCTGATCCTAGGAAGACCATTCATGAAGACTGCAAAGATTATCATTGATGCTGATAAAGGGAAATTGAAGGTGTGTGTGTGCAGGATGAAGAAGTGAGCTTTGATGTATTCGAAGCCATGAAACATCCAAGTAGTGCAAGAGAGTTCTTCAGAGTAGATGTTTTGGATGAGATCTGTACTGAACAACAAACAAGGCTATGTACATCTGAGCCTTTGATGAAAGCTCTCATCAATAACCTTGAAGAGTTGAATGAATGGGAAGAAGAAGAGGTGAGAGAGTGTTGGGAAAAATTGGGGAAGGCAAAGGAGATTCTTGAAAGCAGTGTTCAAAAGCCAGAGAAGATTGAGGAAAAGAGCTCTAAACCACAGAACATAGAGTTAAAACAGCTGTCACCTCATTTGAAATATGTTTTCCTTGCTGAAAATGGGGAACAACCGGTTATCTTGAGCAGCTCATTGACAGCAGATGATGAGGAAAAAGTGGTTGAAGTTTTAAGAGCTAACAAAGGAGCAATTGGATGGACTATATCTGATCTAAAGGGTATCAGTCCTTCGTACTGTATGCACAAGATCCACATGGAGCAAGATTTCATACCAGTGGCACAACCTCAGAGACGCTTGAATCCCACTATGAAAGAGGTTGTGAAGAAGGAGGTGCAGAAATTACTGGAGGCAGGAATGATCTACCCTATCTCTGATAGTGCCTGGGTTAGTCCAGTACAAGTGGTACCAAAGAAAGGTGGAATGACAGTGATTCATAATGAGAAAAATGAGTTGATTCCCACCAGGACTGTCACAGGATGGAGGATGTGCATAGATTACCGGAAGCTAAATCAAGCTACTCGGAAGGATCACTTCCCACTGCCCTTCATGGATCAGATGTTGGAGAGGCTTGCTGGAAAGGCCTACTATTGCTTTTTGGATGGGTACTCTGGGTACAACCAAATTGTGGTAGATCCAGAAGATCAAGAGAAGACAGCCTTTACTTGCCCCTTTGGAGTGTTTGCTTATAGGAAGATGTCATTTGGGTTGTGCAATGCCCCCGCCACATTTCAAAGGTGTATGCTTGTCATCTTCTCAGACTTGATAGAAAAATGTATTGAAGTGTTCATGGATGATTTTTCTGTATTTGGATCTACCTTTGATGACTGCTTGGAAAACTTAGACACTGTACTGAAGCGGTGTGTAGAGACCAACCTGGTGTTAAATTGGGAGAAGTGTCATTTTATGGTGAAGGAAGGGATTGTCTTGGGTCACAGAATATCTGGCAAGGGAATTGAAGTTGACAAAGCCAAAGTAGAAGTGATTGAGAAGCTGCCACCACCTACCAACATCAAGGGTGTCAGAAGCTTTCTGGGGCATGCCGGTTTCTATAGAAGATTCATCAAGGATTTCTCAAAGATCGCCAAGCCTCTTTGCAACTTACTGAATAAGGACACTTCTTTCCATTTTGATAATGATTGCATGATTGCTTTTAATTATTTGAAGGAAAAACTTATTTCTGCACCTATCATCACTGCTCCTAATTGGAATTTTAATTTTGAACTTATGTGTGATGCAACTGACTATGCTGTAGGAGTAGTACTAGGACAGAGAAAGGAAAAAGTTTTTTGTGTAATACACTATGCAAGTAAAATTTTAAATGATGCTCAAAGTAACTACACTACCACTGAAAAGGAGTTGCTTGCCATAGTATATGTACTGGAAAAGTTTAGATCCTATTTGATAGGTTCTAAAGTTGTTGTTTTTACTGATCATGCTGCTATTAAGTACTTGTTGAATAAATCAGATTCCAAACCAAGACTTATCAGATGGATTTTATTGTTGCAGGAATTTGATCTAGAGATCAAGGACAAAAGGGGCTGTGAGAACAATGTGGCTGATCACTTGTCACGGCTTGCTAATGAGGAGGTGACAACTCTTGAGCCAGAGGTGCTGGCTGAGTTCCCTGATGAGAAGCTCCTAGCTGTATAAAAAAGACCATGGTTCGCAGACATGGCAAATTTCAAGGCTGCTAGAGTTGTCCCAGAAGACTATGATTGGTGTCAAAGAAAAAAGCTCTTCTAGGAGGCCAATCAGTATCTCTGGGATGACCCTCACTTATTCAAGATCGGGGCTGATAATCTATTGAGACGATGTGTCACCCAAGAGGAAGCCAACAAAATTCTTTGGTACTGTCATAACTCACCATATGGCGGTCATTTCAATGGAGAAAGAACAGCTGCGAAAGTCTTGCAAGTTGGATTCTATTGGCCCTCCCTTTTCAAGGATGCAAATGAGTATGTCAAGAGCTGTGACAATTGTCAGAGAACTGGGAGCATATCCAAAAGGCATGAAATGCCTTTGAACAACATCCAGGAGGTAGAAGTCTTCGATTGCTGGGGGATTGACTTCATAGGACCACTACCATCTTCGTTTTCAAATGAGTATATCCTACTAGCAGTGGAATATGTCTCTAAATGGGTGGAAGCCATCCCTACTCAGAAGGTTGATGCCAAAACTGTCATCAAATTCCTCAAGAAAAATATTTTCTGTAGGTTTGGTACGCCGAGGGTCCTCATTAGTGATGGCGGTTCTCACTTTTGCAATGCCCAGCTCTGGAAGGTACTAGAACATTACAGTGTCAGACATAAGGTAGCAACAACCTATCATCCTCAGACAAATGGTCAGGCTGAGGTATCAAACAGGGAGATTAAAAAGATTTTGGGGAAGACTGTGGCTTCATCTAGGAAAGATTGGTCACTCAAGCTCGATGAGGCTCTGTGGCCTTATAGAACTGCTTTTAAGACTCCTACAACTCTTTCTCCTTTTCAATTGATTTATGGGAAAGCATGTCACCTTCCTGTAGAGCTAGAACACAAGGCTTACTGGGCTCTAAAGCTACTAAATTGGGATACTAAAGCTTATGGAGAAAAGAGAAAGGTGCAATTAAGTGAATTAGAAGAAATGAGGTTGAATGCGTATCAATCATCTAAATTGTATAAGGAACGTGCTAAGGTCTACCATGACAAGAGAATTTTGAAGAGGAGCTTCTATCCAGGCCAATCTGTGTTACTGTTCAATTCAAGATTGAGGCTTTTCCCTGGAAAACTGAAATCTAAATGGTTAGGTCCTTTTTGGGTCAAGCAAGTTCTACCTTATGGTGCAGTGGAATTGGAAGATCCTCAGACTTAGAGGAGTTGGACTGTAAACGGTCAAAGACTAAAGCATTACTTTGGTGGTGAGTTTGATAAGCTTGTCACTGTGATTCAACTGAAGGATTATTGATCACCAGGGGTCAAGCTATATGACGTTAAACGAGCGCTTTCTGGGAGGCAACACAGTGTTTGTGAGTTTTCATTTTAGTTTGTGCATATTTTGTTTTGTTTTAGTTTTAACTAGCATGCACCACGAATCATTAATAGAAGTATTGGAAAAAGTTTGGGCTTGAAAAGAGTTACAAGTATTTTGGTTGTGTATTGTGCAGAATTTTTTTTAAAGAAAAGAAAAAAAAAAAGAGATTTGTGTACTACAACTCTCGCCTGGACGAGAAAGGAGCCACCCAGAGCGAAAATTGAGGGTGCTTACTGGAGTTGTCTCGCCTGGGCGAGAAAGGAGTTGCCCAGAGCGAAAATTTAGGGTGCTTACTGGAGTTGTCTCGCCCGGGAGACCCTATCTCGCCTGAGCGAAGAATAAGGGTGCTCTCTGGAGTTGTCTCGCTCGGGCGACAAGATCTCGCCTGAGCGAGAATCCACTTAAACAAAGTGCCATGTCAGCCTCGCTCGAGCAAAAATTTCTCACCTGGGCGAAAGTTTCGCAAAAGGGTTTTTAAACAGAGAAACCCAAAGCGAGGGGGTCGCTCGCTTAGGGTTTCTTGATTTTCAGCGCCTCCTTTGCTCAATCCTTCTTCAATCTTCAATTTCTTCTATTTATTTATGTTAAATTCTTGAGGTAAGTGATTCTTGGTCTCTATCTTTAGTTTCTACCGATTGATTTTGTTTTTTTTTTTTTTTGTTTCTTTTG
>Ga0209700_105107_pt1 | contig 22609 bp, 11 predicted proteins | sample SiratroredBW_FD_187528 | JGI IMG/M metagenome (GOLD analysis project Ga0209700, IMG submission 187528) | Root nodule microbial communities of legume samples collected from California, USA - Siratro red BW (SPAdes) (version 2) | ecosystem: Host-associated > Plants > Roots > Nodule | place: USA... | reverse complement strand
TATCTTTCTGAATGATAAAATAATTGAGCCTCTTTTTGTTTATCCTACCTATCGTTAGTCAACTAACGTACGGACCAAGACAAATTTTAAATGCAAAAATATATTCCGTTTTCCTTTTTTTTTTTTCATTTTGAAAAAACATAACATGATTATTACTTAGCACTTTTCTATATTTTAGAAGAGTTTTTTTTCACCGTTAATTATCTTTGTTTTTTTCTTTAAAATAGACTTTGATTACTTTAATATATTAACTTTTTCATATAAATATTTACTCGATTTTCCTTTTTATTAAAATAAAAACTGTCTTTTAAATCATTTTTTTTTTACTTTTTTATTTAAAATAATTATACAAATTTTATACACTCTTCTTTTAGTTTATATTTAAAAATATTATTCAAATTAAAGATTACCCTTAAAACACAGATTCCTAATACCAGTACATATTTTTTCTCATTACCATTGGCAATCTGGCTTTCTGTAATACGAGATACATTTAGTAACATCTATAATTTTATTGCAACAGTCAACAGCAGACAGGTAGGTTATAGAGACATGAGTTTTCGTGAATTTAAACCCGATCATAAACATGAACAGCACCTTTAAATGATGAGAAAATCATCCTAGAAAAATCAAATAACAAATTCCCAAAAGCTATAATAATGTTGAAAGCCCAAAAGAGCCCTAAAGCCTCTTTCCTTCATCTCTGGATATAAGGCAATGAATTTGCATGTGGACAAGATCACAAGAATGATACACCTCCATTGTGAATCATCTAACATGTTACAGATTAGAGATTAGCCTTTCAATACACTACAACTTTACAGTGGAAAATACAAACGCCTGTAGCAGGTTTGCCTCCTGCCTCAAGTGGTGAAAGAACCAGATAATTCTAGAAAGGTATATGCTGAGCCACAATGTGAAAAAAGAAAACCACCTGAAGATACGGTAGTGATGATTCCGTTAGCAATTTTAAAGCCAGATAGATCATCATATAGTTTAGTCAAGCACCCTTGGATATTCGTTAAGCTTCTTAGATCTCTATTGAGCTTTTGCAAGACTTCTAGATGGGCCATGCAACAGTTTGACAAACCCAAGGAAACTTAATTTTCCATCAGTGTGCCGAATCCAATCATGGAGAACAGCATGAACAGGGACAGATGGACCAAGCCCAAGCTCCTGGTTATTTACATAAAACTAAGTTAAATCGCTGTTCAACTGAACCCAAGTTAAATCAAATTATCACATAATAAATAGGCAAACATGGACAATACATCAACTGAATCTGAAACTAGTTTCATGCCTTATACCTACATTGATATTGAAATTGCTGTTCTATTGATTCAGAAACAACTAGGCCTTGCGTAAATGTAACTCATTATCATAAGGAATGAAGAAAATTAATATATTAAAATACACTGCAACACCGTGAAAGTTTGAAATAGGTATGTATGCATAAACTATATCATCAATTCATCATGGTCAAATAAAACATACCGAAGCTAGTTCGTCAATGACTATGGCCTTGTTTCCGTCCTTTTCAAAAAGTTCGTAAGCATAACGTGCACGTTGCTCCCACTGCTCATGTGTTTCAAGTTGATGAACACTAAGGGCAGCCGCACAAAACTCATCAAAATCCATCCTTCTAAATTGTAATGCATTAAGCTGCCAACCATATTATATTCGTATCAATTACCGCTACAGGTACAGAATGACATGTGAATAATTTCTATGGCTGAATCATAGTACTTAACTGATGTCAGAAAGTCAGGTAAGCGTGACTCGTTCATAGCATCTGTTGCATTCACCATCAAGACCTGGGCCAGCCCAAAGTTGTGAGATGACAAATACCTTCCCTTAATATCTTAAAAAAAATTGAAACAAAACCGACCGATTTGATATTTTCCAAGCCAATGGAGCCATTTTTGCTTGGCTCTAGAAGTGCAAACTGCTCCCTCAAAGAAGATAACTCATCCACAGTTAACGTCTTGGACAGAGCCTGATCCAGTGCCCGGGAAGAAAAACTCCAGTAAGTTATTCAGAAGCAAATATAGTGTGATTAATTAAAAAAAAGGCAGCAGGAACGATCAAAATAACTGAAAGAACCAATGCTCTTTAGTGACGCCATACATTTTAGAAACGAAACTGTTACAGTTATGAAACAGTTCCAAAAATACACTTCATCCATGAAAAAACCTGGGTCTGCCTAGTTTGAAACACTGTAAAATAATTGACAGGGTTGATGCTGAGATGATTTGAGGAACAATAAAATCGCTTATCCAGAAACATTAACTTTAAAACAAACTCTTAGATAAGTAGTATATCTATTAATAGGTGAAGAAGATGAGACCATGGAGAACAAAGTCATAGAAGTGAAAATCAATAGAGATGATGACAAAGGAAAATGGGACATACAGTTCAACAAGAGGCTCAGTTTTTTTATCAATATCAGTTTTTAAAAGCAGTCATAATTTTACATAAATTTTCATACCCTTAAAGCCGCTTTACGTAGAGATGAGGAACGCATGTATGCCTTCATGAGCTTGAATATTAGAATATCCAGAGGTACTTTCACATCCTTGTTTTTAATCCATGGATGACCTACAGTTCCCAATTGTTGTCAGTAACAAATACAAATACAGACACAAGAACCAGCAATCATTGCTGAGACAACTCACTTAACGCCTGTGCTGCAGACATTCTTTTCCGTGGATCCTTATTTAGTAATCGCATAACAAAATTTGTTGCCTCATCTGACAGAGAAGGCCAAGGAGGTTCATCAAAACTTGGATCAGCTTTTAATACCGCATGGAAGATACCAGACTCAGTCCGGGCCCAAAAGGGACGACTGCCACATAATAAAATATATGCAATCACTCCAATACTCCAGACATCAGCTTCTGTACTGTAAGCTCTATGTAGAACTTCGGGAGCCACATAGTATGCACTGCCAACAATATCATTAAGTCTTTCATCTGTAAAGGACAATGAAAAGTCAAGAAATAAAGCAACTCCAGGATAATAAATAGCACAACATATTTAAAAGGAATCAAAATATACCCGGTTTAACAAAATCTGACAACCCAAAGTCTATGGCCTTCAGGTTTGAGTTCTCGTCCTTGGATGTGAACAAGAAGTTCTGATCCAAAAATTAGCCATCTTCAAAAGTTGTTCTTGATAAGAATCACAAGACAAGTCCCATATGCCAAATCAATCAAAATCGCAGGCATCTTATTGCCTATTTGTACTAGATGATTATGAACACAAACCAACGTTGAGTAAAACGAAAAGTATGCTCCTTCTCACAAACGCCATCCAAAAGCTAGGAATGGAGCATCAAAATTTGTACTTTCCCCTTTTGCATTTGTTTTGAAATCATAAACAAACACAAGATAAATGAGAAAAGGACTATATTTACAGACAATACAACCTTTCCCATAGCTTCCACTTTGTTTTTTTTTTCTACCCCTTACTCCCCAAAAAGATAAATAAATTTTCAATCATAAAAGTAAAAGGTCGTTCTTTAATGCAAAAGATACTCCAAACATCTGACTACTTAGGCTAAGCAGCTGAGTTCAATATTGTAAAACAGAAAAGGGTGGGGTGGGGAGAAGAAATCTCAAAAAAACTACACATATATTTCACCTCAGGTTTAAGATCACGGTGCACGACACCCTGAAGATGGCAATAGGCAACAACATTCAGTATTTGTCTCAGGACAACTTTTGCATCTTCCTCTGTGTACTTCCCACCTCTGAAAGAGCAAAGAGATATCTTACACTCATTAAACTCAAAATTTTGCCGCTAATAACTACCATTCAACCCCAATTGGCATCAGTGACATCCAAATTTTAAACATTCACATGTACATTTTAAAAAATAAATGAATACCTTGACAATATTCTGTCTAACAGCTCTCCTCCTTCACACAACCTAGAAGATGCATAACAGTTTAAAGAAAAAACTGTAAATACAAAACTCATTACGCTTGTCCTTGCTTAATTATTCAATAAATGAGGACAAATTATCTTCATATCATAAATCAAATTGCCAAAAACAGTAACTAAAGGATTTAACTTAAACAAGCAACATAATTGAAGCTTACTCCATTACAATATAGACATTATCATGGTCTTCATATGCATCATAGAATTGTACTAGATTCTTGTGCCCAGTCAAAGCTCTCAATATTTTCACCTCCCTTCTCACATCTTCAATAGCAATTGCAGTGGTCATCTACAATTAAAATAAATATTATGTACATTTAATAAGTATTTATGTGTATGACTTTGCTTTATTCTCAAAAAATAAATGTATTATATAATTCAAAGAGGCTGGAGAGGTTTACATCAATAAATTACAAGTAAAAGGAACATAGACAACATAGATCACAAATTCTGAGAGATTGGACATGGATCCAAATCTCATGTGTTAAATTTCCGTAACAAAGTTTATGTCTACATCTCTCTACAAAAGTATTCACAAAGTTGATAAGGCACTAGTTTAATGCATAGATCCATTCCCATTAAAGATCCAAAAATCATGGAACTGTGTCAGTAACAAAGTAGCTTAAAGGAAAATAATAAAACAAAGATAAGAATAAGAAAAGTAAGAACTTTACTCAACTACGACTGTAGCAAACTAACAGATCCATACTTGACTATAAGCTATTGAACCATTCAAGTGGAACTCTCTTATACATTCCAAGTCCAAACTAGCATTGGATAATTTCAGCCGGTCATTTTCTTCGCCTCAGCATTTTATTATATATGTTTTAGAGAGCATAAACTGATACATCACCCTTTCATGACACAATTTTCCCTGTGTTATGGAAAAGTAGAAATGCATGACCATCACAATTGAAAAGCCCCATGCAACCAGTGAAATCCACAATACTAACAACCCAAACTAAATCACTTACTCACAATACAAACATCAATAAAACTAACAGTTAGCAGCAAGGTTTTAGAAAACGGTCCCCGACCATGATTTCGGCCACAAGGTTTTTAGATTCTCTACAACCACAACTGCATCAGCAACATTTCTCCGCAATTTCCCACATTGTCAAGGATAGCGACACAATTCAAAACCTTAGCTAGGAATGACAATTCAACCACAATTTTCAAAAACTAACAGTGAAAAGCTGAAAATCATTAGGGGTAATAAAATGATAACCATAACTAAGCTGATAACAAGAAAACCATAACTAATACTACTTATGAATTGCATATGAATTTTGGTGGAAACCTTGGCTTTTGGAATGACTTTAACGGCCACTTGTTGTCCCTTCAACTCTCCTTTTTTCACCTTAGCAACAAGAGTATATCCAAAATGCCCCCTCCCAACCTCATCTCCAACTTCATATTTATTTCCGAAATGTTTGGAGAATCCGAAGTTCTTGTCGAGCCCCGCGACCGCCTCCGCCTCCGGTATGGCCGCCTCGTTGGGTTTCACCGACCCGTGCCGCCGCGCCAGCGCCGCCCTTATGTGCTTCGCCGGCGAGGGCGACAGAAACGATCGCTTGAAGAAGCGGCGCGGCGAGACGGGGAACATGTAGCGGCCCGGACTCGGACTGTAGAACGGGAAGAAGGGAGATCTCTTACCGTTCTCCAGCTCCTTAGGGTTTTGGCTCTCGCCATTGGTGCTGCGCACGTGCGGTTCGGCGCTGTGACTGTCAGTGGTTGCGACAGCCACGTTTTGAGAAGGTAGCGCCGGGGAGTGAGTGGCGGATTGGGGAGAGGAGAGAGTGGGTTTGGAAGTGCAGAGACCCATTTGGTTTTTCTTGGTTACAAAGAGAACACGCACTGTGATGATGCAGTGAGTCGAGGTCAAAGCATTGCATGTGATAGTGGTGGGGAATGGATAGTGGATGAGGTTGAATTGGGAAGTTCTTCCTTCGAAGATCTTCGAGTTCAGTTGAAATGTGAAGTTTGTGAGAATTAAGGTTTGTTCTGTTCGTTGATCTTGGAGAGTGTTCGTTTAACAATGGTGGTGGGGACTGGTGTGATGGAGAAGAAGAAGAAAACAGAGAGAGAGAGAGTGTTTCGTACAACAAATTTACTCCCAGTTAACCATTCAATATATTATTATTTTAATCATATTTATTTTATATTTAATATAAATTATTAATATATATTATTATATTAGAATAGGTTGTGAATTAAGAATATTTTGTCTTATATGAGGTTAAAGTATAATTTTCAAAGAATGAAACGCAAAAATTTCGCTTTCTTTCCACTTGATTTTGGTGTCGGTTAACAATAAAATTAAATTAAATAACTGTGATGCAAAACTATAAAGTTTTAATTACCACATTGAAATTATATTCCAACACGGAATAATATAAAAAACAGGGGTTAAAATCCAAGTGGTCCTCGTGGTCTTATTTACCCTCCTTCTGTCTAATGTACTAGTATTTATGTTCACCGTATTTTTTATCTTGTCCCGTACATTATACTGTAGACACTTATTTTTAAATTTACATAAAATATGAAAATAAAAGTCTATTCTTCAAGATTTTTACAACCTTTTAACTAATAAAAAAAAAATCACTCATTTGATTTTAAAATAGTTATTATAAAAATAGTAAACTTTCCGTCACCTAATAATATTGAGTTGTTGACAATATGACAATACACAAAGGTCATGTTCATCTGGTATTTTACAATCAAAACTTTGATTTAGAAAAATAGGTAGCTTTTTTTATAAGTAATAAACTTGAAAATTTTGTAACTAATTTATTTTTGCAAAAGGACATGTATTTAGAAACTTCCTATTAGTGTCAAACGACGGAATTATTAGGGACAGGGCCAATGCTTTTCATTTTCACCTGATGCGAAAATATGCATCCTATTCCATATTTAATTTTCTTACCTTTTTCTTTTAATTTTTATCATTAGTTATTGGATAAAACAATAAAGATGTCAGACAAAAATTATAGAAAAATAAATTTGGTTAAAAAAAATATATTTTTCACTAATTTTTTCTTTAACTCCCAGCCCTGTAATGCTACTTCTTTTTCATTTGGTTCAAATATTTAGGCGAGTTGAAGGTCAACTAGTGATTAAGATTATGACATGTCTTAGGGTTTAAGTAACACTTAAAAGAAATTCTTATACATTGTATATTAATAAAGTCCTTAAATGAATAGTGAGATTGAATCTGCGGACCTATAGACTGTAATTTAGATTCTTGTACTAGGTATACTTTTATTGCTTAATCTATTTCAGATAGAAAGAAAAGTTTTGCTTCAAGTTAATAAATAAAAAACATTCACTTTATATATTATAGACATGATTTTTTTAAAAGATTATTTTTAAGAAGTTTCTCTTTTTCTTTCAACCACTTTTTTAAATTTTAAATATTCGATCGTTTATGTCCAATTAATAAAATAATAAAAACATAATAATTTTCAATTCGCAATCTTATTCTTTATATTAAAATTCGAATTCTAACAACAAAAATATGTGTTATTACATTTAACTTACGATTATACCATTATTTAAACACCTATATAATACACAATAATAAACTTGATAATTTGCTGTTAAAGTAGAGAAGAAACAAAGTTTTCCATTATTTTGTCGTGTACATAACATCCAAGATATGCCAAATATCTCTATTTATTTTAACAAACAATATTATGTTATGCTGTGATGTCTTATTTGTAAAGAAAAAGATTTTAAGGGGTGATTTGGTTTTAAAAGTATTTTCTATTTTTTTAATTTAACTATAAAATGTTACTTTTCATTGTCAAAATTCGTGTAAGAAGAGGTAAAATAACAATTATTATAAAATGGTATAATAATAAAAAGAAAGCATTTTATACTCTTTGACTCAGAAAATGGGAGTGAAATGGGGTAATAAAAAAACATGTTGTACTCTTTTTTTTTAATGCACACTGAACTAAATAAAAAAAGAAAGCATTCTTATGTATATGGATTCATCCCTATGTCGAATGTGCATTATCCTCCACATAAATAAGATTTAAATTGCTTTCAGTGAACTTGAATATAAAATACTACCAAAGAGTGTCAACGTGACATAAATAAAATTATTAAATTTTATATTATAGCGCGCTGTTTCATGATGTAACTTAACATCACGAAGTTTATACCTTTCTTTTCGTCTGAATCTTAAATTCTATGGAATGAATCATCCTTTCGGTATAAATGACAAACAGAATAATCCATTCGCCCACTAATTTCAATAAATAACCATTATTTTTTTCACGAACAAATAAGAACCATAGTTTTTCTACATGATACCAAATGCAACTAAAAATAATTTAATGTGAGTTATATGGTGATGCCACCAACTCGTAAATGCTCCCGTCAGCATCTCATAAAATAAAATGTGACATTACTTAATGAAGTTTAGTCTATTATTATTCTTTGTGACAAATGAACATAGTATCTGGTTTCTGCAGGATAATAAAAATTAATTGTAACAACAAATGTGTATACTAAAAATAGATAATGATTATTGTGTTATGTTTTCGTTTTGAATGGAACCTCGTGGGAAGAGTGGTTACAGATGCATTATGTTCTTGCTGCCCACTCACTACGCCATCAACATGATTCAGCTCCCCACGTACGTAAAATGTTTCTCTGCAATTTCATTTTACTTTAAACCACACAAAAAGTAGCATCACCTATGTCTGACTTCAACCCTGTTTTATGTTTCAGCACTCGATGATGATCACCTAGTATTACTATCATTGTTGGAACATGTTTTTCCTAAAATTTCAGTTCTCTTGGCACCGCTTAGGTTCAAATTTACTATAATGAAGAGGTTGATTAATTAAAGATGAAGTAACACTGCGTCATTTATAGAAACTCGTTCAACTGTCTCTGATTCTTTCTTTCGTCTCTTAGAAATTTAAAAGCGACAAGTTACCTTCTGATAATCACCTCACCAATGTTGGAACAGGAAAACAAACCAACGTACTTGTAGAGTTTTTCTTTTAATATATTATTCAAAATGAGAAGAATGATTATTTATTGTAAGATTCATATGATTATGTTATTTTCTGCACTTGAATTTTAGTTGACTTGTGTTTGATATTGATTATGCTGGAAACTGATTATGGCTCACTGAAACACAATGCCGGTGGCATTTGGCGGCAAATCCTGAGGTAATTATTGGCACTCCATGTATTCTGATGTTTTGGAAATGAGTAGAGTCAAGAAAAAAAAAAAATCTATAGTTTCTAAATCAAATTCAAATTCGACGAATAAAGTGTCAAGAACTACTCCAATCCAAAAATCACCAACTTTTTGAAAATGACAGAATTTCCCTCTTGTCTTAGGAATTTAATTGTTATTGTTTTTTACAGAGACAGACAAAATGAGTGTAATGAAAAGATGAAGACCATTTATCGTGATGATGTGATATGACTTAAGAAGCACATAATATAATAAACCACTCCTGATTAATGCAATATTTTGATAGCCAGTTTCCTTGTCACTAATTCATTACATTGTTCCACTGTCACTTTCTTCATTACTCTGAAAGAAAAAGTTGCAACAAATTGGTACGTCCTTCTGATTTTCTCATTCAGCACGCACGAATTCGTGGTTTTTGGTATTTGCTCCCAAAAGGGATGTTAAGGTAATTGATTCCTAACTAGATAATTAAAGTCAGATACATTTTATATTTTTATCAAAGTGCAAATTGGTCTTTATAAAGTTAAACTGAATTTACAATGTAGAAAGTTTGACTTGGTGAAACTTTATATAATAGGAGTAATTAAAAAGACATTATTGTAATGATGGTAAATAGAAATGTTTGATGAAATTGAAAGAGGGAAGTGATGGAGGAAGAAGAGGTGGTGGTTCACGCATTGATGAGTACCTACCACAGAATTTCGTATGAGAGAGCCCCACTATTGATGCGCATGCTTACCCTCTTTGTCCCCAACAAACAAGAAAAGGAACTAAAATTAAATATTCCCTCCATTTTTTTTATCCAAAGTCACCGTCATTTTCCTTCCATCTTACCCTAACCAAACCCATGAGAAATTCTATATATTTGTTTATTTAAACTGCAGGTAAAGAAAAAGATAGATAGCGAAATGAAGATTAATTCTTTGTCAGTATTCATCCCATCAATTTGATTCCTTCTTGTGATAAATCAGCGTCAGAAATTCAAAAAGTAACTATATCACATGTCAGTTTTAATCTTTCGGCTCATAAAATATGTAACCTACAAATTTAACTTCAGAGCTACCACATGTCAATGATTCTGCATATCACGTAAAAGTTTGGAACCCAAATGACTGGGTATTTTTATTTTTTTTAATTTAAAAATAATTAATAACACTAAATTGTGTGTCATGTAAAAATTATTAAAGACCATGTTATTCTCATATGGTCTAATTACTCTTCTGAATGTGATATTGTAATCTGAAAGATTCTATGGGCTTACCGGCCCAACTAATATGCAATACTTAGTTTTCTGTTCTGGGCCTCTTGTTGCCTTTCGAATAAAAAAAGGAGAAAAACTCTAACATTGTGTATGAATCCAGTTCTGTTCATCTGAATGGAAAAAGAAGTATGAGATAGGTTTGAATTAAATGATTTGTGAGAAAATAAGAGCGGAGAAATGCAAGAGAAAAAATTGTGATGATCCTTTCAAAGTTGTGAAAAAAAAGAAAATAGGTAGCATTGGTAGGGAAGATAAAATTACCGTCATCTTCTTTTTTTTATTGTGCATGCTGTGTTATGAAACAATAACCTTTTCCTTAATTTAAAGAACTTCATTTTTCATTTTCTTTTTCCCTAAAATCATTTTTTCCTTTGGCTTATCCACTCTAGTTACTTTACTCTCGTTACTTTTCAAAAAGAGTCAACCACTCTACTGACATCTCTGAATATGTGGCATAATTGCATGCCATTAAGTCAACCACTCATTTCTAACTTAACTGTTAGTCTTAATTTTATATCTATGACTTGTTTTTATATTCAATAAGAAAATGGTATACTATTTTCTTTGTGCATTTCTGTGTAATTCTTCTAGGTTATCATCATATTATCATTTTTGAGTATCAAAATGGACACATTTACTCAAATTCTCCCTACTTACATTATATAGTCAATTTCATTATATTTTTGTTTAAGTTATGGTCTTTATTAGTCCTATAAAGAAGGTGTCTTCCCTCTTGATATTTAAACTAACTGCACATTTTTATCTTTTTTTTTTGTTGAAAGTTGCATGCATTACTTAAATTCAAACACAAACAGGCTCCTAGAATTTATTATATATTTGTAAAAGCAAATGTGCAAAGGTTTTCAAAGGCAAGAGCAACACAATATTCAGTTGACAACCCTACAGTTTGCCCTTATTTGGCCTTGTTGTCCTGTAAAGACACCTATGCGTCCCATTTTCTCCATAGATACTGCAAAGTCTCTAAAGAACAGACCAGGCCACTTGCTATAGTTCTTGACCAATGAACCAGTTGTATTATCACCCAAAAGAGCCTGGTCTGACTGAAGCAACCCCGAATTGTTCACAATATTTTTGTAGTAAGTGTTATCAAATGTGTTAGTAGTCACGGGATCCAAGGGAGCCAAATTGGTGTCAGAGTCAGCTTGGTTTGGACACACTCTTTGTAAACTCTGTAGAAGTGAGTCATCTAGTGCCGGATCAGATTTACCAGACCCACCAAAGTCGAAGAGCCTTGGCTTGAATGTGAAGCATTGAGCAAACCCAAAAGTGTGTGCACCTGCATTCGTGACATATATAAACATGAATATTCTAACTAAAAATATGAATAGAGGTTTTCTTGTTTACTTAATCATTTGTGTTTAACATGTAAAAAGTTTTATACTAATTTGACATACAAACCTGAGAGTACTGCAACATCCTCCTTTTGGAGACCCTTGGATATAAACTTGGCCGTAATATTTTCTAGAGATTCAAAGGGTGATGGCAAGTTATTTGCCTCGCTCTCACTTGCTGTGGTACCATCTCTACGACCCAGAGGCACAGACCAAAATGGACCTTTGCTCTGAAAAAATTACCAAACACTTTTAACACAGGTTGATGTATATACACATTCAATAATCAGTTATGTTCATGTATGATTGAATCATCTTAGTCCAGATCAAGAAAAACTTTTTAGCCATAAATTAAGAGTGGTTACGATGAAATAAATAATTATGGAGTGTATTTTTTCAATATAGTTTGATTATATTAAACAGTATATTCCAAATAGTGAAAATTCAGTCTCTTACAAGATAAACAGCCTCTCTTGCTGCTAGGGTTAGTATATCAGCACATGACACAGTGGAAGGACAAGCCTTTTCCAAGTTAGCCTTGATTGTGTCAATGACTTCAAATCCTCTGAGTGAATTTTTATTAGGCAGTGCATTTTTCTCTCCCTTTAGAGCATCCGTGTCATCTAGTAGCACCGATGCATCACATCCCTGTGTCACGAAAAAGAAAGCAGCAGCACGTGTAGTCAATTTGAATGACAATTAAAAAATTCTTTGAAACATTTCCCAACTAAAAGAATAATTAACTAAAACTGAGAGAAATTATTTACAAGAACGAAACAATCATGAAAATGAAGGCGTAAGAGAGAAGCAGCAATTCTTGCGTCCTTGGCCATAGCTGACCACACGTTGTATCGAACAATCCCGGTGAGGTTTGGACACGTTGAGTCATAGAAGTTATAGTAAAGTTGACAGCACACTAGAGGGCTAAGAAACACAAGCCAAAACATTGAAACAAAAGGAATCTTGTTAGAGGCAAATGACTCCATAAGTTGACACCAGAATATGACAACAGGAGAAATTAGTTAAGAACTCAATTAGAATTGGTTGTGACATTAAGTTGCAAACTACAACCATTTATAGGAAAAAAACACACTCACTAGCTTAGTTTTTATGGAGAGTGGCATGGCCACTATCCTTGTCCCTATCACTGTTGTTTGGTACAAGTCCAAATTGTCTGCTCCTTTTGTTTTGGTATAACAAGTGAGTCCGTATTTGGTTAATGGAGTGAAGAACTTATTGCATAGACCTATCTCATAGTTAACAATTGCTCTAAGTGGCTACATGATGTAATGTGATAATGTATCTCTGATAAAACAAATTATCGAAGACTACACAAAGAAAAAAAATAAATTGGACATGGATATCTAAATTTCAGTTTGAGTCTAATCTTACGTTAAATAAAAATAAAAAAAAATTATAAATTTATTGTCTTAAGATTTTATATCAATTTTTATTTTATAACTCAAATTTTGTTTTTATTTAATATTTTCGATGTTAGATGTGTTTTTTATTAGGATATATGTACCAAATCATTCACATAATATTTTATAATAAACTGAATCGGTATTAAAAAATAAACCACACTATGGAGAAAAATCCAAATAGACGTACCTATTATACACATTGACAAAGATAAAAAAGAAGTTTTAATTCACAGCTATTAGCTAAAATGCGAGGTTTGGTAACATGTCAAGGTTGCACTTTGAGGATAAAGTCGTATGCATTGTGGGAGTAGGAGAGTTTTGAAAGAAAATTTATAAAAATATACCGAAAGTGTGTTACATTTGACTGTGTTATGTGGTGGACTATGTGTGTACAGTCATGATAAAAGCTAACAAAATAGGAGATAATAACCAGTCATTTTGTGGGAAGGACGTGATCAAGTTCATGTTAGTGCTATGTAATGCTATAATCTAAAGTACTAAATATATATAAGTTGTGTAGTTTACACAAACTAGTCTAACTTAATGTTTTTTTTTTTATTAGAGCACTGGTTGGATTATAAATTGTTTCCTTTACAAATTGAATGGATGATTGTGTGATTTGGCAGTTGCTTACAGAAGCAACACTCTCTCTATTTCTGCCACTTCGTTGCCGTCAATCGTGCAACTACACTACATAGAAAACAGTCGTTCAACTACAAAACTGTTGAAAATATAAATTAATCTATATTGTGATTTGAGGTTATAGTTTCATCTGAGTAATGAAGTAGTTTTGAAATTTAGAGTTTTATTATAAGTTTTTCTTTAAAAGATGTTTCAGAAGATTAAAAAATAATAATGTAACTAAATTATTTTTCATCTTAACTATTAAGTCACATGAGATTATTGAGTTTATCAAAATAGACTCGTCAATCAAATGCTAAGAAGAACGATTGTTCTGTTTTTAACTGTTTTTCTATTCTATGTCAAAATGTTCCAGTAAAAATTGATGATTATTTTATACTTAAATCTTTGAGTATATAATTGTAACGAATTAGAAGAATGAATCACTTACTTTTTTTTTTCATCCCATAAAATCAAGTTCTATTTATAAGAGGAAAGACTTTACTATGTCTTCATCCTCTCTTAATTCCTAAGAGGTTAATACTTTATTATACGAAATTATAGTTATCTTTTCAAAATTTAATTAGTTCATTTTAATTATTTAGTTGGTTAATCCAATTGTGTGAGTTTATATCTTAAATTGAGTATAAGTGAAAGTTGAACAATATATGTTTCGGATGAAAACATTAGCTTGGTATATAAAGAAATTTGATGTTGTGCGATTGACTTGGAGTATTTAGCTTTATTTCTAATTGACTTGGAGAGCTTCTTTGAGTAAAGTGTTTTCTTCAATTAGAATTGTCTTATGCAATATGGAGGAAATATTTAAGTTAAACGTCTACTTCTTGATTGAAGAGAGAGGATACGTCTAAAGACACTCTGATAATTAAGTTAATCTGAATATAAGTAAAAAGAGATATGAACAACAATTATACCTATGAAGATTGTTTCCCTATTTACAAAAATGATATTAGGCTAGTCCACTTTTCATCAAACTCATTAACATGCCCATATAATAGACCTCATTAGTGACTTAATTTGTACTTAATCTCGATAAGCATGTTTATTCAATTTAATCTATAGGTGAGATTATTGTTCATATTTGTCTACCAAAAATAACTTTAAAACCAATATCTGGTAAACACATATCATTCTCTACCTATAATAAATATAAGAACAATAATAAATATAATAACAAGAAAATCCACAAATCTATTACTTTAATATTTTAAATTGAAAATGATGCCTTAAAATTAAAATTAAAGGGTGATTTCTTCAAAGTAAACAGCTATAAAAATCCAACATCGATTGATTATCATGATAAAAAAAAGTAGCCTATACTATTCTTTATTTATATTTTGGTGTATATATTCCTTTCTTTATTAAAAATGAGAAAAATTCCTTCTCGTGTGCATCTAACAGAAGAAAATATTTCACTCTTTTATCATAAAAAAATACTATGTTCTACTTACACATCATTTTTTTTTTCAGTAACAGTTGGCATCTATATATTCCAGAATAAAAAATATACTAAATTCTCCTTACTAAAAAAATTACTGTAATATGTATTATATTTTCCACCAACTCTTTTTCAATTGTTTAAAAGAATTACATAATATACTGTTATAAGATCGATGCAAATGTTATAATACAGATTACGAAAAACATTATTCTCTTGAACGAGCTTTTTTTTTTTCAGTTTAGAAGCGTATTTTTGTTGCATAAATATTACATTCAAAGTTATTTATAAGTAATCGCCTGTATAAAATATAACAACTTATAAAAATTAAGCTCTGATAAAATTCTTAACCAAACATCTAATTCATATCTTAGCACTGTTTTGGAAAAATAATTAATTTTATGAAACGTTATATTATACAGATTATAAATAACAGTTCTAAATCTAGAAGCATATTTGCGTTGCATAAATTAGTTTCTTTATGAAAACCACATCCCTCCAAATATTTAATGCACTTGCACAGAAAGAGGTAGGGTCAAATTCAAAAGCACAATTAAATTACAATAAATTCACGTCAGTTAATCCATACATTCAATAATATTACAGAAATCTGTCTAACATTTATAAAAGTTATGTTTTTTCAAAAAAAAAAAAAAAAAAAAAAAAAAATAAAATAAAAAAAAAAATAAAAAAAATAAATATATATATATATATATATATATATATATATCAATTAAAAATACTGATATAGAAGATATTTATGTAATATCAATATTTAATTCTTTTTAGAAAGGTTAAAACGAAAAGAAAAAGTTTATTATAAAAAATAAATTATTATTTTAATAAGTCGATTGTAAATGAAAATAATTGATTGATTTTTTTAAGAAATTTAATTCTGTTCATTTCATTGGATAAATATATCTAATATCGTATTAGTTTGATAAGGAAAAAAGTATTCATACAAGTGTCTTGTATTTTGAATTTGAGTTGAGACGTTGATAGTATTAAAAATTAAAAATATATGGCTGAAGAAGCGAATCAGTGTTTGGATCTTTAAGTTCTCTCGAATAGTATTATTAGAAAGTAATATTTGTTGGAATTGGTAAATTTTAAGGATTTTATATTTAAAAGATGTCAATAAATTAAAAGAAATGTATTTATAAACTATTTTTTTTATCGTGTTAAAACATCATTTTTTAAATTCTTAAAAAGTTTAAATTCGTTCGTAAGTTTGAACAAAACAACAAAATCAAAGTATATTTAGTAAAAGTGTGACATATAAAAAATTATAATGAAACTTTACGAAGTAAATACTAACAAATTTTATGTTTGTTTGTTTTTTCAGATAATAAAGTAATAATAAATCATTTTTAGGCCCATTTTTCCTTTTCTTTTTACATTAGAATAATAATAAATCATTGATAAATTATAAAACTTATAGTTAGATATTTTTAAAAAATAATTATTCTTTAAAAATTAAATTAAATAGATATTTAATTTGATAATTATGAAAATAATTAATTTGAATTATAACTATACTAACGTTGTGACCCGTCACGTACATACACTACTTTAACAATTTAGACATTCGTTTTTTATTTACTTTATTTTCAGTATAAAATTTTAAATTAATGTCTCTTTTAATACATGTATATTAGTATTGGATCCAAAACTTTTGTGATTTATATTTCTTAAATTACTTATAATTTAAAAAGTATACTATTATTTATTTTCGTTTCTCTTTTACATGCTCACTCAAAATCCTGAAAGCCTTCTATATTAGAAGCCAGCAGATAGTTAACCGATGCATACAGTGACTTTAATTTTTTTTACAAAGACAAGCAAAGAAAGCTTCCGGAAAGCTAAATTTTCATAGCCTTGTCCAAGAACACTTCCATAACTTCAATTTTCATTCTCATTTACATGCTGACTCAAAAACCTTCATATTTTATACTTTTAAACAATCACTAAAATATGTTTTAGGCAAAGAATAAGTTACGTCACATCTTATTTCTATCAATATTTAGAACTTAATAATAATTTACTTAATAACATTATTTTCTTGTTTTGTATAATATGAACACATTACTTATTGTATAAATTTTCTTTTAAAATATTACTTCATTATTATCAAATTAATTATGATTAAAAACCATCAAATATAAAATCAATAGTTTCCCATAATCTCCCGACTATTTTTTTTTTCACACAATCAAAAATCAAACTTAAGTACCTTACCTATTTGCCAAATGGATCCAGTTTTGTTGATTGACATTTGAATTATATGGATGAAAGTTTTAAGAGAATATGTAGTAAACACTAATTACAAGTATCCAAAAGCATATCAGTTCAGCAACTATGATGAAGTATTTGTACATCCCAAAAAACCTAAGCCAAACCCCACATTTCAGAAAAAAGAATGCTTAAATTCCATCCACTGTGATGTGAACTAAAACTGAGGAGCCCAGACCAAGCCACTTTTAGAAGGCGAAATCAAACTGGTTTAAGTCTTAGTCTTACAAATGAAAAATAGATCACATCATATACCGTAGTTTCTCCCTCCATAATTCTTCAATTCGAAGTCGTATAGATTTGTCTGGGCATGACGATTATCGTTGGATACCAGGTGTCGCGATCTAGTTGTGAATTCACCAACATGAGGCCTGGAAGGTGGAATTAGACCTCTGTTGCGATGAAAGAATTCGCTTGGCACATTTCTGTTTTGAGAATTTACATGATATCGGTATGCACTTTGTGGATAACTATCATAGAATGGATAAACTGGAACTTGGTAACGGTCAAATTCATCAGAATGATAACTTCCTCTAGTATATCTGGACGCTCTTGATGATGCATTCTCCTTCCATGTTTCTTGAGTTGATGAAGTGGCCTTTCGAGGTTGAAAGTTATTTTCTTTTCTGGAGCCATCTTGGTGCCTGACCTTATCTACGCAGGATCTTCCTGATTTTGACCGTTTTTTATTGTGGATGTCATGCGGTCGTTTTGAATCTAATAATTGCAAGAGTTGAGTGAAAAGTTACCACCAATACTGTGAAAAACTATAAGACAGTGCAACAAACCCGGCTGCTGAAATTCAAAAATTACCTTTAGATTCGTTCGCAAAACAGCTTCTCTTTTTGTTCTTCAATGCTCTCTTAGATCTCGCCGCTGCACCGCGTTTGTGCTTCTCATGTAGTACTTCGATTCTATCAGCTTCATTTTTCCATCTCTATATCATGAAGGATAATGAAAGTAACAAACTGTAGCCCGGAAGAGATAACATTGATAAAGGCTTGCAAACACTGATACCTGTCTGTATGTTTTCTGTTTGTAGAGATTCCGTCCCTTTACGAGCAAAGGGGAAAGTGGAGGCAATTTCCTAACCCCAGTACTCCACAACACCTCCACCTGCAAGACATACATGAAGAATTTTAATTTTATTAATTTGAAAAGCAGCTAGTAAATTTGTTAGGTACAACATGCAACTACAAAACCAATTATGTTAGTTTTTATTTACGTTTCTCCATTCTCAAGTACAATAAATTGGCTATTGACTTATAAAACAATTGTACCAACGCTAAGAAAAGATTAAATAAAAAAGCAAAGCGAAATTCTCAAGACAAAATTTGAGAGAGATACCAGAACTCTACTTTACTAACCATGATAGCCATTGCACTGCTCCGTTTTACAAGAGCAAGAGCATATATCATCCAGTAACGGGTGTCCAAATAAAAGACTAAAGCGTAATACAGAATTCTTTTTCATGCATCCAACTAATTGCAGCAAACTTTAGACTCACGGTGAAGGTATGCTGTTGTTTAGCTGCACCATAGCTCTCCTTCACAACCCTGCCAGCAACAGTTCTGTTTCCTAGAATTTTTCCACGCCTAGTCACTTTACTAAACCTGGCAAAACGTATAACTAAGTTGTAAAGGTACAATTCAGGGATAGGAAGAAATCATTGATTAAAAATAACCAGAGCAAACAAAATACTTTTCATAAACCTTCTGTCTGAACAGTACAACATCTCCCGTGCAGACATCACCTGAGGAAAGCGAGGAAACAAGTATTTATTCGAGAACGATAAAAGTAAGGCAAATGACAGCAAAAAAGGTCAAATAATTTACCAGTACAATTAATGGTAAAGGATGATTTTGGGTAGAGCGTGTATCCACTTCCATATTTTAACCTGAGATATTAAAATGTTTTAAGTACAGCAACTCAAAACCAAAACTAAAAAACCTTATCTTCTCCAGAAAGAAAGAATCATTGTATTACTCTGAGATGGATATGGCACAATTTTTTCTTAGAACTATGTAGGACAAAAATAATTTCTTCGGCTGCAACAAACTCAAGCAAAACTCATTGACATGAAATTTTTTCTTTCTCAGAATAATGAGAAAATAAAGACAACCACAAATGATTATTAGGTTTTGTAATTTCATACAAAACTTCCTGAGTCTTGAAGTTGCTTCTAACTCAATAGTCAAATAGGCTTCTCGAATTGGAAACGCTTACCTCCAATGTTCCCTTATCCTGGCAACACAAACATCTCGGTTTCCCGAGATTCTCAGGCCATGATTCCGTAGATACGCTTTGCATTCCTTTAGTTTCAAAGATTCAATATCCTTTCCTTCTGGCAAAATCAAACATAAAACGCAGAATTCAATGATACTGATCAAATACGCCATTAATAACTTCGTTACAATTAGTAAAATTAAAACCTCGAAGTAGGGAGGCGACTTTGTCGGAGAGAGAGGAATCATCAACGTCATTGTCATCGGATTCGGATTCGGATTCGGACGCTTCATCGCAATCGCTATCTTCAACATCGCTTTCTTCTTCTTCATCATCATCATCATCATCATCATCATCATCGTATTCTTCTTCAGAAGAAGAAACCATGACAATGTTCTTTCCTCTCATCTGATCCATTTCTTCAAACTGTAATAGTGTTCAGGACAGGCCCGTAGGAGTTGTGACAAAAAGAAAGGTACGAAAATTGAATCGAAAGAAAGACAACGCGGGGCTGAGCCTTTGGGCCTGGGCTTTATTGTGATAGTTTTCGTCAATGGCCCGACACCGGCTGAATTTTGAACTTCCCAAGGACAGATTTTTTTAGTCTAATTTTTTTTTTAAAATTAATATATTTTAAAATATATATTTGAATTTTTTCAGAAAAATAAGTGAAATGACATTATTAAAAAATATACATGATCATTATAACATATAAATACATGTTTTATAGAAAAAAAAAATCACAGCGAAAATACGAATAAATGGTTTATACTTAATAGTGACAATAGGAACCAGATTCAACGTGAATCTATTAAATTATTTGTAACGAGTAAGGTTCTTAACTCCATTCGCAGCCGCATAATATATATTTATAATTTTAAAATACATTTTATTTAAGCAAATTTACTTTATTTGGAATTTTTATGATTTAAGTTATATTCTCTCTGAATATGTTCTTTCTCATATTTTATTATAACAAATGTCTTTGGATATTTTTTATATTGTTATATACTACACTTTTAATGGAGATATTCCATTTTGTATTTTGTTAATCATAGTCCTGTTATAATAATATTTATATTTCATTAGTTTGTCAAACAAATGCATAAGAATATACTACATGTTTATAAAATTTCATGTGTTTAACAATATACTTATTTAAATTATTATTGGGTAGTTTCAAATGTTTTAATTTCAATTTTTTTAGTCCGCTATAAATGAAAATACAAAAATTAAATTAAATCCAACTATTTTAACTTTCAGATTATCGAATTTGATTATAAGGTGGTTTACATGAGTAGGTAGTAATAATAATAAAATTTTCTTAACATAGTTTTAATGATTTTTCAAACATTCAACAAACGCAGAGACAACAAAAGATTTTAGAGCCATAACAGAATTTAGTACCATGAACCTTGACATCAAAGGGAATTTTGTAGCTTAAATCTTGACATCAAAGTGCTTTCTTCATATAATTTGCAAAATATCCCATTCACATCCCTGTATTTTGAGATATTGAAGTTTTAATCTTCCTTTCTTTCTCTTTTTTTTTTTTTTTTTTTTTTTTTAATTTTTTTTTTTCTTTTTTTTTTTTTTTTTTTTTTTTTTTTGTTTGGTAGAATTTTCTTTACCAATTTATTCATTTATAATCTAAATATACTGTAGGTGAGAGAGATGATGATACTATGTAGTCAATTGAAACTAAAGAGTAGATTATATCACAATCTGTCAATTTAATATCATATTAATTATATTAAATATAGACACATAATACTAATAACTTATTATTATATTATTTATAAATTGTCTTTAAATTGATCACATCCTCCCGAAAAACACTACAGTGCAAACTATTCGTTATTTATTTTAAATACTATTATTATTTTATTCATTTATTTCAAGTGCTGAAGTCTAAAGTGCGACTTTTCTTAGATTAATTGGATTCGAGGGAATAACAAATTTGTGTTCACCTTATACTTTACTACGAGTTAATTGGTTGTCGAAATCTTAATCATTATCACTATTTACTATAACTAATTATATGAAATGTATTTAATTATGGTTACTTTTTTGGAAAATAAAAATATGATTCCGTACTAGTTTCTTAAAAAAAAAAATAAAAAGGTATTATTTTATTTATTCAAACATGCACAAATTTAAGCACATTTCGAGAAACGGAAATCAATGAACGGACTAGTTAGAAAAGCATCGAATCTCAAATGATATGTCCTTGGTAATGATGCGACGCATTTACTTTTGTTAGAAGTTACCCTATCTTCGTTTCTAAAGACGCGGAAAAAGAAGTTAGAAAAATAAGTATAATTATTTTAAAATATAAAAGCTATACAAATTGAGAGAGATGTTAAGCTTTCTTAAAAAATTCATGAAAAAGGTACGTAATCAATTATATTTTTAACCTATGTCATAAATAGTAACAACAGTTATATACAAAAATATAATTAATTATATTTTTAATATAATCGATTATATTTTTAATATAATTAAACATTGTGTTATTAATTTTCTATTAATATTTACATTTTTTACTATAATAAATAAATAATGAAAATGAAACTATTAAATAAAAATAAATTATTAATAATAAATAAAAAAATTAATTATCTTCTTTTTTTTTTCTTTCTTTTCCCATTTTACTCATCTTCTAATGTCATGGTTTTATCTTTCTGAATGATAAAATAATTGAGCCTCTTTTTGTTTATCCTACCTATCGTTAGTCAACTAACGTACGGACCAAGACAAATTTTAAATGCAAAAATATATTCCGTTTTCCTTTTTTTTTTTTTCATTTT
>Ga0209700_105106_pt1 | contig 22613 bp, 8 predicted proteins | sample SiratroredBW_FD_187528 | JGI IMG/M metagenome (GOLD analysis project Ga0209700, IMG submission 187528) | Root nodule microbial communities of legume samples collected from California, USA - Siratro red BW (SPAdes) (version 2) | ecosystem: Host-associated > Plants > Roots > Nodule | place: USA... | reverse complement strand
TGTGTATATATATATATATATATATATATATATATATATATATATATATATATATATATATATATTAACTAAATTGTAGAGATTATAATTACAAATAAGTAGAATTTATAACATAAAAGTTGATTAGATTCTTAAGTGACAAAATCTCACAAGAAAATACTATAATACATAAACCCTAACGATAGTTATTTCTCTCAAGAGCGCCTAAGATAGTTATTATATCATCATTTAACGGTTTCAATATTTTCATCATCTCCTTGTCCATTTTTTTTTTATCGGCATCTCCTTGTCTATTGTTAAAAAAAAAAAAATCATCTAAATTTGTTATTCAAGAAAAAAAAAAGGTAGTAGCAACTTCAAGAATGTTAAAATCTTAAAATCCCTACCATATATCTATCTTCAAATGGTTAAAATTGGCAAATTTGTAATGAGTATTTACTTGCGATTTGTCACTCATAATCACCTAAAGCAAATACTTGGTCCATTGGAAGGCTTCCCCACCACATAAATACTCAAACTTAATTACTCTCATTAGCATTTGCTTAATAAATTGATCATATTAACAGCTTTGGTACATCAAATAATATAAGGTATCGATTAAAGCAATTTAGATTCTTAAAACAAACACGCTGATCATTATTATTTGCACGTGTATTCACTATATAATACGTGGTATTGTCATAAAAACAATTTCTTATTTAGTTGTGCCATGAAAGTATATTAAGTTGTGTGTATCCACAGAAATTTTTATTATATTCTCTTTAATTTTTTTAAGTTCAAATTCCTTATTAATTGTGAAATGGATGTTCAAATTGACGCTGATAATTAAGCTTAATATATATATATATATAAAAGCGCACACACACACAATTGGACCAACACCATAATCGGGATCGTTTGCTCACTTTGAAAACAAAAGATCTTGGTTAAAAAATAAAATATTTGATAAATTGTGAATCTAGTTGAATCTAGTTGACAAAATCTACCAACAGTTTGAGCTTGCTTCATGCAGCCATGTTGAAGCAGAACAGGTTTTACAAGTTAGAACGGTTGGTAGAACATGTGCTTCTGCCACTTTTATTTTTTCAACATCAAGTATTTCTAGATTTTATTAATAACTAATATATACTTGTTATTTATTTTTAGTGAAATCTCTTCTTTTAATCATAATTTTTCATCTACAAACATAATATTTTAGTTAAAAAAAATCTGAGAACAATGTTACTTATATGAAAGACATATTTCAGCCTATGTCATTTTGGTGCTTACCTTTCCTAAGAAAAAGATGTTAAGAACACAACCTGTTATGTTAAAAAAAAGTACACAACCAATTTCGCATTCTTTTTCTAATTCAAGGAAAATGTTATAAATTTAGCCCGAAACCGTAATTGTCGTCACAGCATCAAAATTTTGCAGTCTCTGCATCGCATTTGCTCACAACATTTTTATAATATTAAAGTTTCTGAAGATTTCAAAAAACACAATTAGATCAAAATTTAAAACCTTTGGTTCAAGGATTCAAGACATATTCAACACTTCAAAGTTGGTCAAAAAATAAAAGAAATAAGGTCAAAATATCAAGTTGGATTTTAAAAAATAACAAAATAATAACAAAATAGGACATTGTTCCTAGTAGTTTCTATTCTGCTAATGGTTTTATGTCATCTGTCTCGACAAGTTCGCCTTTAAGCAAATCGATTGGGAAAACACATGCATTTTGTAATTATTAATTTGTGAGAAAATTGTAGCTGGTGTGAGTTTTGGGGCATAATAATTGAGCACTAAATGAACATTGTTTGTGGAAACCATATGAATAACGTGGTAAGCATAAAGAAAAGAAGAATGTGAAATGGATCCATGGAAGCCGCTCAAGAAAACTGCTGTGTTCTCGCCCATTGGATTTCTCTTCTTCTCAATTTTATATCTACCTCTGTTAAGATTTCACTTTTCTTTGTCTACTTTCCTAAAAAGGACTTTTGTTTAAGTGCTTTATTTTGTTTCTTACAATATGTTCTCATATACAGAAAGGATGAGAAATGATTCACACTATAGTTATTCATACATAATTATTGACAATAAACTCACTTATCTTACATACTTTTTTCAAATAGACTTTTTAGAAGTTTTTATTTCTATTTACATGTTATTTTCTGCTGGAAAAAAAAATTTAAGATAACAGTACTTGTTTTTCTATTAATTATACTGTTACTTTTCATGTAATCTTTATTTAATTTACACTATTGTGAAGTAGAAGGGTATAATATACTTTATAATTATTCTATTAAAATTAATAAATTTTATTACATTTCTTACATTGTATGTATAAATCTTAAATGACATAAAAAGGTAAAGGGAATGATACAATTTTCTTTTATTGACACATTTTTAAGAAATGAATTTTAAATTTAATTCAGTCTTTTACAATCAGTTTGTTAGGTTAAGTATGTACTTACTTATATATTATAATTAATTTTATTTTTAGTACATGTAAGATCTTCAACATACTCTCTCGCGACAGTTTAATTTGTGTATGAGATTAGATATTGATGAATGATTCGAAAATAATCCAATAGTGAATGACATAATAGGTCTATCAAACATTGTTAAAATAAAATTTGATATCATCTTAAAAAATAAACTTTAAGTCTAATATTTAATTTTACAAAATCAGTTTATAAGATGAACTTTGGACTTATTTATATACTATGAAACTATCCATTATATATCGAAAAAGATATTTAAAAATTGAAAAAGTTGTGTCATTGTAATATTTTGATTAGAGTTCCGTAAAATAAAAAATAATTATTTTATATAAGGATTGAAACACTATGAAGTGTTTTGATTTATTATATTTATTATTGTTGATAAAAAATAAACTATCCATTATGTTAATCTTATTTCTAGTATGATATAAAATTTTTAACTATTACTAATTTAACTTTTCAAATATTAATATAAATGAGTATAAAAGGTTAAAAAGATAATGCTATATTTTTACTTTTGAGAACTTTTTTTTCTTTATCGGCTTTTACTTAAAGAACTTCAGTCTCATAATAAAGATAGGTGAAATAATTAAAGTTCATTAATTTTATTACCAATGTATGTATGAGATTAATAATGTCTTTGTACCAAAACTCTTATTACCAATGTTAAAGTCAATTTATGAAGTCACATCATCCATGTAGATTAAATAGTATTGCTGATAAAAAATAAAAAAGATAAGTGACATCATCATTTAATTTAGCAAGGATATAAGAATAAGATTGGTAAATTTTTAATTGAGAGAAAGATTGTTGAAAAAGTCAATCCCTTTCAAATATGAGCACAGTTGGTGGAAAGTAATTAAGTGTATTATTAAAAATAGTGAAATTGATAAACTTTTGAAGAAGTTTATTACCATAATTAAAGGATAGGTAGAAAGACGGCATGATTAAAGTCCACAGAATTAAATTCACGAGCAAAGTCATTCACCATATTATAAATATTATTATTTCTTGAAATGAGAAAAGCAAATCAAATCACTGTCCAATTGAAAGGGGCAATAAATAAAAAGTAGATTCTAAAAAAAATGTTATCAGCGTTTCTCAACCCTAAATACGAGTAAAATCACTAAACTAAATGTAAAGTTGCAAAGTGAGACATTTGGTGGTTCGATAATGAAACCCATGTTCCGATGAAGATGCGACATTTTGGGGGAAGGTACCTACGTTGTTGTCGTTGTTCTTATTACTTTAAATTTGATAGATAGAGTTTAGTTTCTAATCTTTGTCTCCACTTTCAACACCCATAACTATTCTAACCAAGCTCCTGGATTTTCTCTAACTATAACTTTGCCTGCATTTCAATCTACCTTTATTTAAATTATTATATTATTGCAAGTGCTTATTTTTTTATCCACAGAAATTTAGATCATAGAGAGCTGAAGATTAGTGCCATAATTATATCTTTAAAAGTAGTTTAGTTGTTCTTTTGATTTTTGTTTCTTGGAAAAGGGTGGGTTATATATTACATCAATAAAAATCGGGTTGTGGGGAAGTTAAATAATAAAATTATTGGAGCTGACATTGGGAATGTATTGAAAATCAAAGTAAAATAATAATGAAACTGATTAATGAAAATTTTCTATTTTAAAGTTCTCAGCTAATTTCATTGGTTAGCATTTGTGATAAAAGTTTTATGGAAAAACTTTGCACGGATAATCTGTCAAACACTGAAATGAAAATAGAGATAATTAGTTATTTAATAACATTGGCTGTATATAAATCTAAGCACACAAATACTTTGAAGGGCTTTCATTCACACACATTGAAGGAGTTTTAGAAACATTATTACATAACACATTACCTTGAAGGATTTTCTTATTAAACATAAAAAAAATATCAAGGCGTTATTATTTGATGAATGAAAATTATAATTTATTTAGCTTAAATTAATTATACAATTTTAAGGACTAAGAAGTTAATAATATATTAATATACTAATAATGTTGTATGCCAATTGCATTGTTAATACTAATATTATATACACACAATTTTTTGCGTAATAAAAAATACCATTAGTACATCAGTATAATTTGTAAATTTTAACTGAAAATTGATGGTAAATCAATATCATGTGGATATAATTTATTATCTATTGCATTATCTGTGAATATAATGTTAAATCATTATCACATCACGTCGTCCACCAAATGATGTTGCAAATTTGAACCTCTTTCTAACCTCAAAAAACCATTTAGAGAGATACTTTTCTCATTAAACAGTTATTTTTTCGGGGTCATTTTATAGCCATAGGATGTGGTTATTGTAATTAAAGAGTTTAAAATTATAATCTCTTTTATTTTCATTTGCAATTAAGGAGGTTTTATTCTCCAAAAATTTAGGATGATTTTGTTGTTTACATCCTATAAATATAATTATAAAAAAAATTCACAAAATTTATCAAAATATTCAAATTTACATTAAAAGTAGCCATATAGTTTAAACATTCATAATTCAAATAGCAATTACAAATTACAAAATTGGAACTTAAATTTATAATATAATACAAGTATTTTTATACTGAATGCACTTTAAAAATATCAAGCATAGCTTGATAAGAAAAGGACAATTATGAAAAAGGAGAACTCCTTGTTTATTGAGGATATATATTATAAATTTGTGAATTACTGAAATGAACCAACATAGTATTCAATCTTACAATTTCAAATCTATCGAAATTGCTAAAAAGAGTTCAATCAATGAATGATGATAGTTCCTGGGACCAAACTTGATAATATTCCAATGCAAAATCATGATGCATATATATACATATATATACATGCACATACAATAGGTACATGAATGTGAACAGGGACAGGTGGCCACCCACGTCTAGGTGAGAGGTTACTGAAATGATGAAATGGGATGAGTGGTTATGAATCATCACAAGAAGAAAGAAGAAGATAAAAATATGCACTAAAAAATGCAAATAAGTAAATTGTTGCAAACCCATGCCAACCAAAACAAAACCATGCATGCAAGTAATTAATGACGAGCGAATGTGCTCAAGACCTAACCCAGTTTATTTAAATCTGATTATTGGATTGCATTAGAAGTCTCCAAATTATGTTCCATATATTTTTTAGATAAAAGAATATAATCCTTTGGAGTTATTATCTTTGGTAATATTTACATTTTATTTCTTTCAAATGTATAAAGTAAATAATTTTGTACATACAATACTTTAGTTATATCAATTTATCTGAATCAAATTATTATTAAAATATAAATAAATAAAATTTAATATGGTTTCAACATGAATAATATAAATAGAAATATAATATTATAAAAGATAGGTTATATGAAGAGATAAATTTCAAATGAATAAAAAATAAAAAACTTATAATATAGTTGAATATTTACTTTTTATTCATTCAAAATTTTATCTTTCCTAAACTCAAATATTTTAACTCTCTCTCTAAGTGTAGAAAAGAATATGCTTAATGTTGCATTGTTAAATTTCAGTACACAGGAGCAAGTGAAATAATGAATAAGGTAAATGATTAAAGTTAAGTTTTTGAGTAAGTGGTTCAATCCCTACTTAGAAGTATATTCTTTTCTTCTCTTTTCTTGGTGATTTGTTAAATATAGATGTTGTTCGTGTAGGAAATGATAGTTTAAATAGCATATATGTAGATTAGGAGATTTTTGAAAGTGTTAAAGGAAGTTTTGAATTAGTAGGCACACTATAAGGAATAATGGAGAGGTTGAGAACAACATAAATTTGGGGTATTTGATGAACTAGAATATAGGTAGGTTGACGTTTTGTTTGTGTGTGTCTCATAAAAAATGTTATTAAGAAATATTTCATTATGTCGACAATGTAATTATATATAATGTGTTACATATTTTAAAATAAAATAAATCACTCTTTCATATGTATTTGTTTAACTATTATGGTTGTACTGTATAATATGAAAAAAAATATATATTACAAACTAGGACAATCAAATTATTAAAATGAGAATATATATATATATATATATATATATATATATATATATAAATTTTACTTATTTGCGTATATGAACATTTAATATAATCATATAGACAAGAATTAAAAATTGAGTTATTTGATTGAAATAAAACAAGTTTATACCATTTATTTCGTGTGTATAACACTATTTTAAAGATAATATGATTATCAAAAATTAAAATAAATAAAATTTATATTGTTTGAATTTGAAGATATACTTACAGTTGCGAGAATAGGTAAAGTGATTTATAATACTTATTTTATTTAAGGTGCATGTTCCCAAAACTTATTAATTGTATGTCTCTAATTTTAATTGGGGACTAAGTACCAAGTTGACAATTACAAGTGGCTACCTATATTTTTGGGTGGAAACCGATCAAAGATAAAGTGAGTGGTCCTGAATACTTCACAACTCTATAATGCATTAACATTAAACGATAAATTAATTCGTGGAAAGAAAATATGTGCTTGAAATTTCCAATATCTTAAGTTGAATGTCTTTTAATTTATCACATTTTTCAAAACTCATTATTAGCATTAAAATCTATTTCATATAAATTATATATTAATATAAATTATTTGACCATTTTATTATTATTATTTAACTTAACTTAATTTAATAAATAATTGAATACAAAATATTTTTTATATAAAAGAAAGTTTCATCAAAATGAAATGTCAATCACAATTTCCTTAACATTAATTAGTCTTTCTCACCTATTAACATCTAATCATTTTTTTAAAATTTCTAATCATTGCTTTTTGAAATCACAGGTTTTTCGTTAACATTAAGTAGTGTTTCTCACCAATTAACATCTAATCATTTTCTTTAAAATTTCTAATCATATTGCACTTTGAAATCACAAGTGTTTTGTTAACATTAATTAGTGTTTCCCACTATTTAACAAGTAATCATTTTATTTTCAAATTTTATAATCATTTCTCTTTGAAATACATGTAGTAAATGTTTCTATAATATTTATTTTATATTATATATACAAAATATTATTAACATTAATATAAAATATGTGTATTACAATTATAATAGCTAAAACCAGTTTTATTTTAATTATATTTTCAAAAACTAAAATTCGAAAACTATTATAAATTAATCAAACGATATATTTGATCCAATCAATAAATATGTATGGTATTGACTTTTCAATAATTAATAATTACTAAATATTTTTATTATGTGAAAACATAATAATATAATTAATCAAATTTATTATTATTATTATTATTATTATCATAAATTAATCAAAGCAAATTTCGAAATTATCAATTAATGTGTAGTAATAATTTTAAGACATAGTATTTTTTTTCATCTATTTTTGTTATTGCAAAAGCTTTTTATTAGTTTTTACTCTATAACATTTTTTAACTATTTAATTTTAATTTTAATCTTTAATTAGGATTAGTTTAACACTAAAAATAAAAAATATTAATTAATAATTAAGGCAATAGATAATATTATTAACTAAGATAATTAGATATTTTAGATACATAATGTAATATATTGTTTATTTAATAAAAATAAGACTGATATATTTTCTATTTTTATCGTTACACTAACTATTATGAATGAAATTAAATAATGACAGTCTGAAAATGCCATAGATTTAAACTAACAAATACTTTTACAGGAATCATAAATATATGTAAACCTTTTTTAACCAACTAAAATTGCTTTTAGTAGTAAAATTCAGAATAAACACATCAAGACTTATGTTCCGTTCCCATTCTCATTATTGTTATTATACTAAAAAAGAATTGTACTTTTATTCCGAAATTACAATTATATAACTTTAGTATCCTGATATTTTAATTGCGCTAATTGAGTCCTCTATAAATTCATTAACAAAATATGTTGATATAACATTAAGTAATAAAGTGATTCTAACAAGACAACGTCATGCTAATTGATTATATATATATATATATATATATATATATATATATATATATATATATATATATATATATATATATTACACTCCTTGTTCTCTATGGCTTGTAAGCAATCACTTTAATTAAATACACATTAAAATAGTAATGGGGTATTGATTTTCAAATCCAACACTCTGATTTCTTTCCATTTTCTGTTCCTCAAATTCACCTGTGGAACTAAAATAACATAATAATAATAATACTAATACTTAGTAGAGGACCATAATTTTGACATGTCAAATTAGTTACCACTAAATATGATGTCAACAAGTTTTGTTAATTTTTTTGAGAAATGACTAATAAAGGGTTAGTTATGGATAAGAAAATTTTTGTTAGAAATTTAACATTAACTAAAAGTGAAATGAAATTATAATATATAAATAAAATGCAAATCTTAATTATAGAATGATTTATAAAGAGAATTAGAAATGAGATGGTAGGAGCAATTTACGTGGTACATCCTAGACTCCATTTTGTGGTAAAAGAAAGGAAGAAGCCTAGTCAGCTTGAGGTATAAAATAATATGAATGATTGAAGATTGGGATCAAAGGAGGAGTGTTGGCACTAAACAGTTATTTGTCTTGATATAATGATGATGTTGTAAGGTGAAGGGTCCCATATTGCCAGTAATGCAATCTCAACCAATTTTTGATTTTTGACATGCTCAAGTACTGCAAGTACAGCAATGGATGAGTTAAGCTTGTAAAACCCAAGTCCTTAATCAGAAGCCAATATCACCTGTTTGCTCAGAAATGTATCCTAACATTCGGACATTTGGAATCAAATCAAGCCCCAATAATGCACTAACTATGCAATTATTCACCATACAATAATGCTAGTTTTGATCTACAAGGGATCAAAGAGGAAACTAAAGCGCTTTGATGTTGCCATGTTATGCTTAATAATTACAAAAAGGAAAATATTAACTATACTGGAAGGTCAATTGACGAAGTTGACAACCTTATTAAATTAGAGGTAAATGATTGTGTAATCACTTGTATATTCAACCCTTGACCCTGCCTTCCTTACCCCTAAAATTATGCCTGCAAATATGTGTATTAACACTATACTATTCGAAATGGCAATGGTCACAAAGAGCACATCATGTGTGAATTCATTGGTAGTAGTTCTACAAAGCAATATGGTGTAGTCAACATATGATTACATTAGTCGGCACAGATTTACACTATACGCAAAATCATCATTTTCAAACTCTGCTAAAGGATAAATTATTCATACTTTATTACTAACAAGATAAGAGTTTCACACCAATCCCAAAACTGCTGATATTAAGTCCCAGTCAAATAACTAGTATGGTTTTAACTAAGTATAATTATGCAGTGCTAATAGTGGTTTAATGAACAAGTGATTGGGTTGGTTTTATACACAAAAAATGAAGTCAAGCACAGTGTTTGACACGGATTGATGCTTATTAATTTACTAACAGATCTGTTATCAATTATTATTATACAATAATCATAGCATGGTTGGAGTGATTAACAAATGGCTTATTTAAGGGGAGGATAATTAATATTTTGCATCACCTGAAAAGTGAAGGCCTTTGTTGTAGACTTGTAGGATAAAACAAGCAGTAACTCCCAAAGCAAGCATTGACATATGAAATTTTAATTAAATGTATCACCGTCTGTGACCTAATTCTAACGGCTGCTTACTTTTAAAGGGAACATATACTATTGGTTGAAATCCAACTATGTATCCAATAAGGTGGGAAGTTTCGCTATAAATAGCCACAGGTACTTCCCACCGAAACCACAGCAAAATAGAACTACCAACCTCAAACAACACTTGTTATCTCTCCCTCTCTCACACTTGCACTCTATCTCTTTTCCTCACTTTTTTGCACCTTCTTATCTAATGGCTGTTCCAGTGATTGATTTTTCAAAGCTGAATGGAGAGGAAAGAACCAAAACTATGGCTCAGATTGCTAATGGGTGTGAAGAGTGGGGATTTTTTCAGGTACTTACACTAGTTATGTTTCAAAGAATGGTTCCTAATATGTTTAAAACATGTTTATACTTATCAAAACTCATGCTTTGTGTTACAACAGTTGATCAACCATGGCATTCCAGAGGAACTCCTTGAGAGAGTGAAGAAGGTTTCCTCTGAGTTCTATAAGCTGGAAAGAGAAGAGAATTTCAAGAAGTCGACATCAGTGAAGCTAATTGGTGATATAGCTGAAAAGAAGGGCAGTGAAAAGCTGGAGCATGTGGATTGGGAGGATGTTATCACTCTCCTTGATGATAACGAGTGGCCAGAAAGAACACCAGGCTTCAGGTAAGCAATTCAACAGTTCTTCATATTTTAAGAAAGTCAAACAAAAAAAGGCCTCATTTGTCTGTGTGAAAAGAAAGTCAGACATCACATAAAAAAAAATTATACTTCATATAAGGAAGGACACCACCTATAATTTCATGCACACTCCCTTCTGTCATACTTCCTCTTATCTACAAATATTCATGTTCTTTTGTCCAACTTCAAGCAAATTAGAGTAAATCAGAATTCAATCCATCTTACTCTTGATGACTAAAATTGATCATTTCACCAAACATAGATGACATGAAAGGAAACCATGGACAATGACCATAGAACATACTGATTAGAGGTGTCACATCACGACACAATAGGTAGAGCTTCCACATGATCGCATGACTGAATTTTCAAATGGATATGACAGGGAAACCATGGCAGAATATCGGTCTGAGTTAAAGAAATTGGCAGAGAGGGTGATGGAGGTGATGGATGAGAATCTGGGCTTACCAAAAGGATACATCAAGAAGGCACTGAACGGTGGAGATGGAGACGGTGCATTCTTTGGCACCAAGGTGAGCCACTACCCTCCCTGTCCACATCCAGAGCTTGTGAAGGGTCTGCGAGCTCACACTGATGCAGGAGGTGTCATCCTGCTCTTCCAAGATGACAAGGTTGGTGGCCTGCAGATGCTCAAAGATGGGCAATGGATTGATGTGCAACCTCTGCCAAATGCCATTGTGATCAACACTGGTGATCAGATTGAGGTCCTGAGCAACGGCAGATACAAGAGTTGTTGGCACAGGGTTATGGCCACTACAGATGGGAACAGAAGATCAATTGCCTCCTTCTATAACCCATCATTCAAGGCCACCATATGTCCTGCACCCCAACTCGTGGAGAAAGAAGACCAACAAGTTGATTGCACTTATCCTAAGTTTGTTTTTGGTGACTACATGTCTGTCTATGCTGAGCAGAAGTTCCTTCCAAAGGAACCAAGGTTCCGAGCTGTCAGGGCGATGTGAGAAAACCACTTGCTTTCTGCATAAAAAATATATTTGCTCCTCCCCCCAGTTTTTCTTTTCTTTTTTATAAACTTCATATTTTCTTTGTTTTGGGGTCTTGATACCATTTGGTTGTCATTCTCTACATAAATTTATGTACAATCTAAAACCACCATGGGTATTTAGTATTCCCTTTTTTAGAATTTTGCCTTATCTTGATGTCATGGGGGGAACTAGTGTGCATCTATCTGTGCTTGCATTGTACAATAGTTCTATTACATAAATTCTACTATAAAGTTGTCCACCATAAATCTCTCTTCATTCTACCTTTTTGTATATACTGTTGTCTTGGTCTGGTTTCGGTTATTATCCACTAACACGAAGTAGAATAAACGCGACCATCTCCATGTCCTGTAATATTTCCTAAAAATATACTCTAAAACGGACAACCACGGAGCATATATCTTTCACTTTTTTTGTCAACGCAATCAACTAAAATTAAGTTTTAGGACAAGTAGCTGCCGCGCACGCACTGGCATGTTATGGATATATCGAAGTATACATTTTCCTTTTCTTTAGCGAAGCATCATAACATAATAAATTTTATAATTGATTCAAGCTACAACCTTTTGCTTGTTAAGTAGACAAATACAGATTCTATAGGTCATCAAATGACCAAAAACTTGGAAATCTTAAAATCCTTACAAGGTATACTTTGACAAAGTTAGTGTAAATTCAGTTGACAGAAACTATAACTGGATTTTTTTTCTTCTTCCCAAGAGTGAGGCCATTGTTACATGAACATGTACATAATATGGCAGAATTTATGTATGCCGGTAATTGCATGTTGAAATAGAGAGAAGATCCAAGGATAACGTGAATAGGGATCAAGGAAATGTCTAGCACAGTACGTCTGTATTATTTATATTAAAATGAGGCTAAGTGCAGCAAATTAGTATAGTATCTCAACTACTACAATATATATATATATATATATATATATATATATATATCGAGTATAATAATGAGAAAAAAGAAGACCTATGATCAGGCAGACAATGGTGAACTTCGAAACGCACCAATGAGCTGCTTCTGAGATAAATTTACAGCTTTAAATGTCAATATACAACATCAGCTAGCCACAATAGCACGGTTAAAAAATATTAGCAAACCCGAACTTCTCATGGGAAGCCAATGTTAAAATTTTGCAGCAACTAGCACTATATAGCAAAGTTGTGCAATCTTAATGTATAATCTGTACAGGAGATGATAGCATCTTCGCTCTTCACTTTCATATGCTTTATAGGGCCTTTTGTTCAAGTCTTTCATTCCAATTTAGGCAGCTAATTAAGCTATGAAACCAATCACCTGTTTGATCAAACTTGTTAACTGTTGGAAGTGGATGCTGACTCATAGATATTCGTACTGAATCTCCTCTCGAGAGTTGCTGCCTTCTCTTTCCGTCAAATGAAACCCAGCCATTGCTTCTTGCATCCTCTGGAATCTGTTAGCAATAAACTTGTGTCACTCATATTCTAATCACAAAACCTTAAATTAATTAGTTAACCCCACAATTCCAAATCATACAAAATAAATGTGTCCCTAAAATTCACTGATCCTTATTACCATGTGATCTTAACCATGTAGCTTTTTTCATACATGCCTTAGACAATTTAGCATATCTGAAGAGAAACATTTTTTTGTCAAAGATACACTATAAGCAATTAAACGTGCAACTTTGTAACTAACTTCACCTTCAATTCAAGTTGTGCAGAGTCTGGAAGTATGACTGGTCTAAATGAGAGTGAATGCGGACAGATTGGGGTAAACAGCATGCACGGAACATTTGGATGGACCTGCAGTTTTTTTTTTTTCATTAGAAAAAAATATCGATGAAAGCAGTAATTAATTCAGGCCGATTTCATACTATTACAGCGTAGATACCATGCCACTAGATGATTCGTGTACAAAAAGAATTTAAGAATTTATATTAACGGAAAGGAAACTATACGAGACTACTTAAATGAGGTTTCTATCCTAATTTAAACTCTGAACACAAACTCCTTGGATAATTTATATTCAGACTCCCTTTTTCTAGCAATGTTCACTATTCTACTTTCCACATGATAGAAGCCACATGCTAAAGGAAACATAAAAACAAGAGCATTTTCTTTATGAGATAGAATAATGTAAGTATAGATTACATGAAACTTCTTTTGGGAAAGGTTCCAGAAGGAAGAAGGCCGGACTCTGTTTAATATAGTTCTTTATTTTACAAAACGAGGGCAAACCAAAAAGGTGGGTTTTAAAGAGAGACGGGGACTGTGTCTTGAAGCAGTTATCTGCAACTCACTCAGCTTTGTCAAATGTCAATCACCAACATTCGAAAGTATACAAGAAAAGATTGTTTATTACAACTTAATATCACTAGTTCCAGTCTTCTTAGAACATAATAATGATTCTAATAGAGTTCCTTAAGCTGCCTGTTGTAAATAGGTGCTAATGTAGGATAAAATCTCCTTGTATATATTCAGAATATAGTTGTAATAATTAGGATAAATTTTATCTTTCCTATTTTTTCCATATTTCCCTTAATATGTTTAGTTTCCATATTTCCTTTTACAAGTTTGGCCGATAAATAGGGATTAGTTTTCATATTTCCTCTAATAAGTTTAGCCAATGAATAGGGATTAGAACTTGGACTAAAAAATCATTCACAATATTCTCTTTTCGAGTCTGCCACTTAACAGGGCAATGCAGTAAAAGTATGAACATGACGTGTCAGTACAATGTTCACCATCTACTGAGTGTAGAAAGCAGGTTAGGAAATATTGCTTGAATCAATAGTAGCTAGTGTTTGTAAGCACTGTTTATCAATATTAGAAAGATTAAACCTAACTCGATCTCAAAAGTTAGCTCGTGAGGGAAGGTTGTCCAAGTCTTACAAGGAGTACATTGGTCATATTCCTAGCCAACAAGGAACATTTTAACAATCAAACCATTCCAAGGGAAAGATATACAAGGGATCAATTCTATTTAATTTAGTAAAAATACAGCTCAAATCATGCTCCTAACAAATAGAACCCTAGCTCAAGCTTACCATGGAACCTCCAGCAGCTGTAGAATAGGCAGTGCTTCCAGTAGGCGTGGCCACAATGACTCCATCACCTTGTACCTGAAAGACATGACAATCATCAGATAGAAGGAATGACACTGCTTCCGAGAGGCGTTTAGAAATGGTGAAAGCTCTCATCACCAAATATAAAAGACAGAAACTTGGTGCGCAAATAACAATTACATAATCAAACATGCCTTGGTTATAAGTCTACCATGTTCATAACATTCGATCTTTGACAGGTATGGATTAGAACCCCGATCAATAACAACCTCATTGAGAATATCAAATACTTTCCCTGGTACAGCTTTACCCTTACGAAAAATTTCACATCGGAGACGCATTCTGAGAGTGATGTAAACTCCATCTTGTGCACTATTACCATGGATAACTCGTTGTAAGTCCTGCTTGTAGTCTTCAAACTAGAAACAGAAAACAGAATTGCAGTCAAACATATGGCCAAAAAGATAGCAACAGTTCTTTATGGTGAAACAAAAGATGGATTTGAAAGGCATACATTATGAGAAGTCAGAAAACCAAGAGAACCAAGGTTAAATGACACAACAGGGGGAATAGCACCACTGAACAGATTCGAAGCATGCAGTATAACACCATCTCCCCCCAAACATGCTACAAAATCCACTTTCTCGTGTAGATCACTGAACCAGAGGTATTATATATTTTAATCAACAATTTAATGAAACACAAATTTTACATAAGGATAAAATGTAAAAGTTGTTACACATAAATTCACAAACACCAGTACCATGTATCTAGACTGTAGAAGGTCCGAACAAATCCAAACCCAGGAATTCTTGCAAATGTATCATGCACATCTGGTTCCACAAATACATTCATTTTCTCTTGGTAATACAGAAAAGAAGCAACCTGCACATTAGATACCGAAACTCTACTGAGAATGAATTTAACCAAACTAGTTATAAAAAATTCAGAACAAATATTTAGTTCCCAAAAGAATCACAGAAGTACAAAATGCAGTCAGAATATCAAATAAAGCTCAGAATAAAATTACCCAATCTCCAGCTCATACATTCCCTAAAAGATTTGTTTCCTAATTTTGATTCCTTTGTTACAAAAGGAACAAATTAAAGAGAAAACAGAGACATGTTGGCTGAAGGCGTGTACTAAGGCACCATGGAAATTAGTTTACTCGTGTAGACTCAATTCACTTGTGGTAGACTCGCAAGATGAAGTTCAAGTCACGAAGTTCGTGGTTGGGCACAAAGAAAGACAACACAAAATGTTGTTATTCTCATTTTCAAAACCCATATTATAAAGAACGATAGGCTGCGTTACAGGTCCTCCAAATAGAAAATGTACCTCCATTTCACGCTTCATCTCCTGCCACCATTGATTCACATCACATATTCTTTGCGCAGCATCTATCATCGCATCTTCTCTGCACAATGTCTCCGACCACCATCACGTGGCTCTTCTATGACAAATCGTGTCTCATCACTCCAAAGAGGTGAGCGTGTTTTGCCCTCACCACCTATTTCCTATTATATTTTTTCTGTTTTAAATTTTATTTTCTGAATTTAATATTAGTAGTAGATTCTTTTTTTTTCTTTATGTTGGATCTATTTTTTCTTTACTAATTTCTTCTCAAAGTCCGTTTTTTCTATTTCATGTTTAGTTGCAAAAAAATTTGACGTGTCTAAAAGTTGGACTAGTTCAAATTAATCTAATCCCAATATAAATGCATCTTCACTTCCTAGACTTAGAAATAAAAGTGTTGTCAGAAATAGGACACATGTTGAAGGGAAACATGGTGTACATGTTTTGGGCAATGGAAAATAAAGTTAAATATTGCTCAAAAACATTCAAGGGAGGAATTTTCATATTCAAGCATCATCTTGACGTACTAGATATGATTCTGAACCATAAGCCTTGGTGACAGAAGAAGTTAAAATTGTAATGATGAAAGTTGTGGAAAAGGCTAAGGAAGCATCCATGAAGAAAAGAAGGCCGAATACCATTGAAGAGTTCAATGATGAGCTAAGTGAAGGAGTGCATACCACTCAAAGTAGTAGTAGGATGCTCAAAAATAAAGGAAAGGAAAATATAGTCATGGTGTTCAAACTACTTTAAATCAATTGTAAAAAGAAGAGGATAAAGAAAAAGTTGATGCTAAAGTTGCTAAATTTACTACAATTTTCATTCCATTCTATTAGAAATCCAGCTTTAGCAAAAGTGCATCACGACATTGGAAGATATGATGTTGGTTATAAACCTCCATCTTATCATGATGTTAGAGAAAATCTTTTGAACTAAGCAGTGCAAAAAACTGATTTAATCCTTGAAAAGTATAGGGAGGAGTAGAAACATGTTGCATAATTATGTCTGAGGGTAGACAAATTGGAAAGGTCGTTCAATTTGTAGCCCTTTAATAAACAACCCTTAACAAACAATGTTTATTTATCTGTTGGATACCTCAAATATCTCAAAAACCACATATAAAGTGTTTAAAATGTTGGATGATGCTGTGGAATATTCTGAGAGGTGAATATACTGCAAGTGGTTACTAATAAAGTTGCCAATTTCAAGATAGTTGAAGAATTGTTGACGCAAAAACAGGAGCATTTGTATTGGACTCTATGAGCTGCCCATTCCATCGATTTGATCTTTGAAGATTTTGAGAAGCATCTGAAGTTCCATCAACTTACTATCAAGAATACATTTATGATGGAGCAATGCTAATTAGCATGTTGAAGAAGATCAAAAAAGGAAGATACTAGATAAGGCTTGATATGACATGATTTGTCACGGCTTATTTGACTCTAACATGTCTTCATGAATTGAAAGCATCATTGATGAGCCTGTTTACCTTTAAAGAGTGGAAACAAGCAAGTTTGTAACTTCAAAATTGAGGGGAGGAAAGTTGAGAATGTGTTATTAGATAGTCAATTTTGGCATAATGTAACCACTTGCCTCAAAAGTTGTTGCCCCTCTTATGGTGATCCTTTGATTAGTTAATTGAGATATGAAACCTACGATGGGTTTCATATATGAGGAGATGGATTGCGTGGAAAAAAAGATTAAATTTAGCTTTAATAATATTAAGGAAAGGTAAAATTTATAAATGTTTTCTCATTAAAATTTAACTATTTATTTGTGTAATTATTTCTAATATAGCATCATTGGTATTATCGTAGTTATGAACTTGTTTGGAAAATGATTGATGAGAGGTGGGATAATCAGCTTCACAGGCCTTTGCATACCTTAATCCCTACTCGCAATATGTACCTAATTTCAAAAATGATGATCCTGAGATGAAAGAAAGGTTGTATATATGCATGAGAAGATTGGTCAAGGATGTTAAGGAAAGGAAAAAAAAAAAAAATTTGCAACTTTTTGACTTCCATTATGATAGAGGACTTTATTCTATAGATAATGCAAGGAATTGTCAAAAAGTTGTGCCTTAGAGAATGGTGGGAGATGTTTGGGGATGGAACTCCAGAGTTTTAAGAGGTTTGTTATTTGAGTTTTGAGCTTGACTTGCTCTTCTGGGTGTAAGCATAATTGGAGTTCATTTGAAATGGTAATTCAAGTTTATCAAGTTATTTGTGGTTTTTAACTTTATTTATGGTTTATAAGGATTCATATTTATTTATAGGTTCATACTAAAAGAAGACATTGTTTGCATAAAAAACAAAAACATAAATGACTTACTTTCTGTCATGTATATCTTGAACCAGCAAAATAAACAAATTAGAAAAATTGTTGTTCTCTCATTTGATGATATTGAGTCTCATGATGCATGCATAACCTAAGAGGGAGATAATGTTGAGGCTGAACAAGTTCAAGGTGAAGGCGACGGTGGAAACGTTGACTTAGTTAGACCATGTTCAACTGATCCAACTCTTAATGCACGATCTTGATAATATAGTTTTTGATGTCAATATTGATAATGCACACTTATCATACGAGGAAAAGCTTAATGGTGATGAAGATGAAGAAGATGATGATGATGATGATCTTGGAGACAATGTCAATAGAGGACCGGAGAAAAAAACTAGAAGGTATTTTTCCACTTTCAGTTATTTAATTGATATGGCATCAAGAATGTATGTTTTGTAATTATATTAACTTATCTATTTGGTGTAGTTTGAACTTATATAGTAGTAGTCATATGTGCTAAACTTAGTTATTTTAGAACTACAAAACTATAGTTTACTATTTTAATTAATTATGGTGTTGAACGATTGAATTAGTATGGTATTTATTTCATATGATGTACACTCTTAAGAGTCTACAGGTTAGGTTTACGAGTCAAGTCTACTTAGCTCTAACAAGAATACGTAGACTCTTAAGTCTGATAACCTTAATTAAGCCTATATAAATGAGTTTGGGCTAAATGAAGCTCACCACATACTTATGATTCTTCACACTAATGGATAAATGTACTATACAAGTTTCAGCAAAGATATAACTTGTGAACATCAGTGCATGACAAATATGATGCTAAATCATTTTCAAATAAATTGTTGTCGTTAAGCTCCTTCATTCATAGAGTCATAGCACCTACGCTGAACCCACCTCTAAATGCCTCTCCTCTCCCACAAAAGGACTTGTCCCTATGTATACCAAAACTCAAATTTGATTCTAAACTTCATAGTTAATTTGATCCTAAACTTCATATTTAGAAACTCTGGTATCTAGGCTATTGGAAACAAAATAAAACTATTTTTAATGGCTTGTATGATTCTTAGAGCTAAAAGAAAAAGAAAATACTACCTCTCTAGCTTCTTCCATGAGATGCTTTCCTGGCTTTTTCAGCAGTAATACAGTCTTTGGCGTAGATTTCCACAATAGCATCTGTTGCTGAGTACTAGGATGAGTAAAGGCCAAAGAGGATTCAGTCACCCTCTCCCTTGCACATGAAAATCCATCAGTTCGTACTAAGAACATCTCTGCTTTCTTCCTTGACTGCACCCTTACCACCCCGGTTGATGATGCACACATGTCTCCTTCAATAAGCCCCAAGTCTTCATCTCGTAAGGCTACCCTAGCCTTATCTTTATCATCTCCAGTCCTTTGGGAGTTAGTGTTGACATTATCAATATCTTTGTTCACAGTGGTAGAGATATTGGCATCAGCCCTGTAATTCATTCCACCTTCACTATACCCATTAATTGTTGTCCTAACAGAACTGGAATTATTCACATTCACTAACTTCCAATTGCTACCAACCATGTTATGTGTCCGAGCTGACCCATTGGAACTTTTTGCTAGACCCACAATTTTAGGTTCAGAGCTCCTCGCATCTGGCAGGCATTCCAATCTTTTATCCTGATAACTGAAATAAGAGGGCTTTGAGATCTTTCTACTTCCCCAAAATTTGGACATCTCTTTTTTGGAAAAGATATCAAAAGGAGGAACTTGAGCTTCTAAAGGGCTACTTTTGCTGGAGAGACTTGGAAAAGATTCTTCCCCAGTAGCACCAGCAGCTTGTGATGAGGCCCTACTATCAGGAGTAAGTTGACTTGTGCCCCCATTGCTTTGTGTTTTCTCATTATTCTTCTTTAAAGAGTTACATAAGTCAAATGAACCAGTAGAACCATGCGTTCCACCCTCTTGCAGCAAATTGGTCTCCTTTTCCTGGAATGACCCCTCGGCAATCATTGAGTCCTGCATTTTTTCAGATCCACTTGTATAATCCGATAACTTGTCATTGGAAATAACTGCTAGATTAGAAACAAACTGTGATGTAGAGCGAGTCATGTACTGCCTCCACCTAGAGACCATGGCAGATGTTCTCCAAATTCCTTCCTTGCTATGAAGATAAATTGGTCTTTTACTGCAATCGGAAACATAAGATGCAAACCTCTCAACCTGTTCCATAGTAGGTGCAGTCCTTTCTTTAACAGGGATCCTGACCAACTCAATACTTCCAGATGAAATAGCATCACACACAGTTGCTTGATAGAAGCTATCTTTTACATCTTCTTCTATGAGATCGATGATGGTCTTATATCCTTTATCAAGTAACCACTTTAGGCCTTCTTCCGTCACCTGCCCGCCTGTCCAAAAAGCTGCTTCGGATTCTTCGGATTCCATGTCCTCTACGGGAGTGTATAAATACACAGGACTCCAATTTGCAAACAGTGAAGGACATGGATCATCCTCCCCACGAGGAAAGCCAGAATCATAGCACACATTCTTCAGTCTCTGAAGTTTCCTCCATACATCCAAGTTCCGATCATCGCCAGGAATTAAATAGTTCTCAAGAGCAACATGCAAGCTCTCACAACACCTCTTCATCTCGCTCCTGAAAAGAGCAAGTGGGGGAAGTGTATCCTCCTCCATCACTCCAACCTCTGCGGCACGAAAGGGAGACTCAATCGAAGATCTTCCAGAAAGAAGATCCTGCCTCCCACTATCTACAAGGGCCACAATGCATCCAAGAACAGATACTATTTTATCCTCTAGAAGCTGTTTCTCGTCAGACGGAACCTCATAGGAAACACTACATTCGCCAGTGGTCGGGTTACACAAGGCATCCATTAAAGCATAATGAAGCCTTTCAGAATTCCTAAAGATCCTACAATAGGCCTCCACTTCAGCAATGTCACCCGGAAATGGACCCATGCAAGGCAACCGTGATGGAACATGCGATTGAACGGAATTCAAACTCTGCAAAATGCAAAGAAATATCACATTTAAAATTTTGAAACGAAGTAATATCACCACATGGCAACAAAGCTTTGCAACGGTGAATTCATGCATGCGTATAAACCCTTAATTTAAAAACGATGATTTATTCACATAACACAATTGGGTGGTCAAAGATTTATGTTTTGTGAACATGGGGTTCTAATTTAACACTTAAAATTTGTGAATAAGTGGAAAGATGAAAGGAGAAGTTAGTGAAAGAGTGAAAGAAACCTGAGAGTGAGAATGAAATCCGAAATTGGAGAAAGAATTGGAAAGGTGAGCAGTGAGGAGGTGTGTGTTCCTTCGAAATTGGAAGCGGAAAGCGAACACTCTGGCGCTGTCAATGCCGGAGAACACAGACACGACGGTGGGAGTAATCCGGTCGACGGAGAACACCATGTGGCAAGTGCAGAGAGTGGGAGCCAACATGGAAGTTCAATAACAGAAAGAAGAGAAGAACCACTTTGGGAATGAGAGAATGTTTGGGTTTAGATGCTAAGGAATATAGGAACCCCACATCGATTTCTTTGATTTTTGATGGACATTGCCTTTCTATACAACGTGAAATTAATGTCAATTGTTTTTTTCTTTTTGCGTTTACTTTTTTTTCTCAATTTTTTGGATTTTTCTTTCTTAATTCTTAATCAAAATTATTTCTAATTTTTTCTTGATAATATTTTTACTATCTCTAATCAAATATTGCAAGGTGAACAATGTTGTTAGCAATAGGACTCCTCGCATAATCGAAGGGGTAAAGCACAATTTTGACCTAATTTCATTTCAAAATTACAGTAAAAAAAAAAAACGAACTACGATTTCATAAAGAAATTTTCTGCTTCCGACTGTGTTTTTTATTTAAATTTAAAAATTATGTTAATAAATGTTATTTTTATTTTTTATATTGAACTCGTGATTCCCTAAAATTAAATAAAAAATAAAGTTGTGTCTCTAATTTGAGGGAAAAAAAAAACAACAAAGTTGTGTTTAGAGCCATCTAGGAAAACTTAGGTGCATGGCAGTTTTAACATAATATTAACTATACATCAAACTAAATAATAAAATTCACCTATTAAAATGTTATC
>Ga0209700_105105_pt1 | contig 22615 bp, 4 predicted proteins | sample SiratroredBW_FD_187528 | JGI IMG/M metagenome (GOLD analysis project Ga0209700, IMG submission 187528) | Root nodule microbial communities of legume samples collected from California, USA - Siratro red BW (SPAdes) (version 2) | ecosystem: Host-associated > Plants > Roots > Nodule | place: USA... | reverse complement strand
TATATATATATATATATATATATATATATATATATAATATATGTCCATTTTAGTTTTCTAAAAATGCATGTAACAAAATTAACATTTTTTATGAGATTATAAAAGTAATATCAACTTTGTCACTTAATTACCAGTGCAAAAGGAAAATACCATTATTTATATTTAAAAAACACTCAAGTAAACTTATCTTCTAATAATAAATGTCACTAACTATTTTTTTTTTCTTAAATTTGTAGTGAATTTGTGCGTGGCTTTGCATGTGTCTTATTGCCAATGTTTGACTTATTTGAAGGAATGAATGAGAGAGAGTTTTACTTGGTGACAAAGTTTCCACAATGTGTCTTCTTCACCTCACAGGACTTTAACCTAATTCTCATGTTCCTTCCACAAAGAAACAATCTCATTGGTTTGTTAGTTACACCATACTTTCTTCCCAATAAAACCCAAAATCTATAATCAAATTAGACAATATTCCATACTCAACTTAAAAACTTTCCATAATCATAGTAAAGAGAAAGATAATCCAATTAATAATAAGATATATGAATATCATACACTTAAAGAAATATGATATAGCTTCCTTAACACATATAACCAAAATAAAATATATAAAGAAATACAAATTTCAATAATAAATTGATTTTATGAATTAAAATATATTTATATATTAAAATTTAACTTAAATGTATTTATTAGATATCTTATTTTATTCATTGATATTTTATCTCATCTCACAATTTGTCTTTAGTATTAAAAGATATGTTAGATCTTATATTATATAGAAATATAACTATCAAAACAATCATAAATAAGTATAAATATTGTCTTATATACTTAATAAATAAGTTTTATAAGATTGAATTAAATTTAATTTCTATCTTAAAAGTATATGAAAACGTTATTGATGACTAATCTATAAGTATTTTTAATAACGATTTTTTGTTTTAAAATATATATTGCTAATCTAACAAGAAAATGAAGCAGCAGGTTAACACATAATAATAATGAATATGATTTTAGGTGATTGAACTAAGTTGGAGTTCGTACATGTTAGGGAGAGAATTTTGTTTTATGTATATCTCTTTGTAATCACGTGGTTGAATATAAAGGACTTTTGTAATAATGAAACAAAATTTCATCTATAAAATCATAGATTTTTTAGAATGACTATACTACTTAGGAAAGACTAAACTGGTTGGTCAAAAATATTATTATTATTGTTATTATTATTATTATTATTATTATTATTATTATTATTTTATATAGACATTTTAGAAATTAAAAATAAGAAGTTATTTTTAATAAAATTTAAAGTTTATTATAAATTTAGATGATTTAACAACATGATATTTTTTCATTAAAATTTTTATTTTAATTGAGAAAAATTATATTTTTCACTCCATTCAAATGTTTTTACGAGAAAATTGACAAAAGAAATATTCTCCAAAATTTGTTATGATATTATTTTTAAATGTAAATTAATCATAAAAAACATTAATTTTCAAATTGTCGAGGATCTCTTCTATACAAAAAATGTAAGAATAATGTGGCTATGCTTGTAATTAATATGCAAAATTCTAATATATTGACACGGTTGTCCTGTCCAAATGACTAATATTTATGTAGTTAATATTGTATTAACTTTGCATAATATTGATATCAGTAATAATTTTGTTATTTGTTACACTAACAAAAACTAAAGTAATACTAATTAAAAGATAAAGTACAGAGGACATATTAATATATTGTTTCAAAGGTTAAAGAAAATCTTCATAATAACTTTTTAATTTTTAGATTTATAATTAATTAATGATGATTTTTTTATTTTATTTTTTACATTTTATAGACATTCTTTCATGAATTTACAAAAAGAATATATCTATATTAATTATAATTTAAAAATATAATAATTCTAAAACTACGCTAAATCAAAATAAATCATGGTATTCGATAAATTGTAGTATGAGTTTGTTTGGGTAAATTTTTTACGTAAACATGACATGAAAAAAAGAAAAATAAAGAAAATTTATCTACAAAACAAAATAAACGTCCATAACAAATTGATCGTAAATAAGCTAATATATATAGAGACTTCTATAAAATAAATCATGCATACAAATAAATATAAAGTTATCAAAATGCAGCTTTTGTATTTGATTTAACAGTCAAAATATTCAAAATGAACCGGTTTAGTCTGGTCTCATATCTAACCTAACAAATCATATGAACTATTTTAAAATAAAATAAAAAAATAAAACATAAGTATAAATTTTAAAAAATCAAACATGTATCTTTTTAAATTTTAGTCACATAAAAAAATTAATTATATGGTCATATAGTTCTAAGATATATACATATTTTCATAAATTAATATTCTTTCAACCTTTTCAAAAGTGTATAATTATTATGTTTTTTTTTTTTTAGAAACAGAATAGACTATAATTTTCGAGAGTCTAATCCAATCTTATTAATACTCATTCAGGTTAATCATCAAATCAAATCTATTATAATAGTTAAAGAAAACCCCAAAAAATTAAATACGAGAGATAAAAAAAAACGTACATAAAATTAAATATTCTTTATTATGCTTCAAATTTCAAATATAAGTTGTTTAATGTGATCATTTATAACCTTTAAAAGGGAAATAATAAGTTATAAAAAAATGCTATTAAAAATGTAAATAAAAAATATTTAAATATTTATCTAAAAATACAAGAATATTCCCACAATAAATATAAGAAAAAATTGTATGTTTGTATGAAAAATAAATAAAAATCTTTATCATCACAGTAAGTACTATAGAAAATAATAAAAATTAATATTAATACTAAAGTACTCTATATCAATCCTTAAATTTGGTAGAATGGTCATTTTAATATAATCTTATAATTTATTGAAACAAACTCCTGAAAAGTAACATTCAACTCCCACCTTCATTCTTATTTTAAGTAGGTCCTTATTTATGTTATCATTAAAAATTTATTATTTAATATTCATATATTATCATTAAATAAAATGTAGTCCACATATATAAACACTACATTACTTTGTACTATATACTTGAAACGAAAGACCAGTGAAATACAGGAAGTTTTTATCATAATTTTTTATTAACATTCAAAATATATATATATATATATATACACACACAGAGACACACACCATCCAAAGACTAACAAAATCAATCCTTAAATTTATAAAATAAAATAATTAATCTAATTTAAAAAAATTAAGATAAGAAAATGGCTCTATCCCTATTACGTCAACCATGTGAGTCATGTACTCATCAAATATAGGTTTCAAATTTATAAAACTACTTAAAAAAATATGAATCTAATTTCCAGATTCAACCTTTGTTGTCTTAAACAATAGACAATAGAATTTTATATGTTTAGTATGATAATCTTACCCTAAATGCATGTTTTCAGGCAGATACATCTATTAAGGAGAGGTAACTTAGTTTAATTTAGTTAACATAAAACAGTTTTGTACTTTAACATTGTGGTTTTGTGAAACAAAATTCTCACATTAAAATAAGAATGTTTATTATTACAGTACTGGCCAAAGAGCATCAGAAAGTTTTAATTGGTACATTGACTTGTTGCAAACTACCTGCATAACTAAGATATCCACTAGGGTCATATTACTCAGAATAATGATTAAAAATTGGATAAGATCCCAGGTAAGGCACAATCTAATGTTAGTAAACATAAAAATAATATAATTATTGTATCCAAGACTAATGGACCAATAAACAAAATAAAATTGAGCCAAAATATTCTAAAAATAAATTATCATCTAACTATCATTTATTATATATGTATATGTATGGTGAAATGATTAATGTAGTTTTTACAGGTACAGGATAATGTAAATTTTTCACTGGTAGAACACTGCAACACTCAAATAAAAAATGAAAATTTTGGTATAAAAAATATTTAAGATATTAAATATACTGTGTAATTTTACAATAATATAAAATAAAAATCTTAAAAAAATATTGTCAATGATATAATGTAAATAATCATTCGGAAATCGCACATTACATAGTTACCCTAATTAGCTCTTGTGTAAAACTAAGGTTACAGGGCGTTTGGTATTAAAGAAAATTTTCATACTTAAAATAGAATATTTGTTTTCAAAATTATGACTTTTAAGAATAACTAAATTCTAATTGGCTGGTATAAACTATTATTGGAAAAAGTAATATAAGTTTTCTAAAAATTAAATTATATTATTTTTACTATGATATTAATTTATTAGTACATTGAATGATTCAATAAGAGTAATACATTTTTTTAAAAATAATTTTTTATTTTCAAGTTGGGAAAGTTAAAATTCCAGCTCTTAAATAAGAATATTTTTTTTTTTTGGAAACTCTTGTTAAAGCCTATTGCCAGAAAAATGTTACTTCTTAAAAAGTAAACTAAATATGAAAAATATACTTTTTCCGAACAAACTAAATTTATTGGTGAATTTTCTTTTGTGTCTTTCATACACTTTTTAAGAGAATATTTTTTTTTTCTTTTTACTTCAAACTTGTGGCCCTTTTACTTTTTATTTGCAAATGTTTGATTTTAATTAAATCAAGGCGTATAACAGTTTTGCATTTTTTTTATTTTGTCACCATCATTTTATCAATATATTTAGATCTTTTATATTTTTAACTATTTGAGGGGTTTTAAATTGTAAGGCTTAGGTTAAAATACAGATAATGAAAGACAATAAAACCTATAACTAAATGATTAATTGTGTTTTATTTTTGTGCCTTAAATATTTGTTTGTGTCTATAAACGGTCACTTATTTTTTCAATATATATATATATATATATATATATATATATATATATATATATATATCAGTATCTAACCAACACATTAATCATCTGCTATTCTTTTTTTAATTTACCTATATTATGGATGAAAAAAATTTGACCGTTTGAATTTTACCGTCTTGATGGCTTCATACATGGAAAGTTTAACTGAATTAAATAATTGATCACAAATACATAAATATTAGAAGTGACACAATTCCTGAAAGAAAGGGAGGATTTTAGGGATTCTCAAATCATATATATCACAAAAAATGGAAACTCCAATTTGTTCTTCGAGGAAGATTTTCGCATTCAATGACCTTTTTGTGATAAAACCTTGACTTTCCACCAACCTTTAGTCTTATAAATCTTACAAATGTGAAAACATGTTCTCTATAAATAATAAGAGGGCAACACTTACATATTTACTTAATTTTCACACCAATTTTTGGTTTTCCAAATTTCTCTCCCTTTCTGCTCTCAAACTGTAGCCGCAAATATGGAAGACCTGGATTCGCTCATCATCTACCCTGAGGTTTGTTTTTCCATAATCATATCATATCATTCACATATATATATATATATATATATATATATATATATATATATATATATATATATATTGTTTATGTATGTGTGTATGCTTCTGTCAGTGTTTGATCAATTCTGTTCTTTTCTTCTGCTGCATCCTTGACTAGAGTTTCTGTCTTGCAAGACCCTTTTTCCATTAAATGACATTTGCATTCATGTAATGTTTCATTTGTTACTCACTTTCATGATTGATGTTCTTTATGTGGATCAAGTTTCTCCATTCAACTAATCCATTGCCTTTTTCTCCATTCATTTTTCTTTGTTTATTGATTCTTTTATAATGAACCGTGGGAGGAAGGAAAAAGGTGAAGTCTTTGGAAGATTACAAAAGAAAATGTACTTTTTTTTATCTTGGTAAATGGCCACCCTTTGAGCATCCTATGAATTGGAGGAAAACTTTTTCTGGGAAAGAACTCGTTTTTATTTCAAATTGAAAACAGCACCTTTGTCACTTTAAGTACTTTATCTCAAGTTCTGTCTGTAACTAAATACATAGGCTTTAGTGCTTTTCAGGTATAAGGTTGTTTTTCTCTTTCTTTGTTTTACCTTCTGCAAGGTTATGGTGCATTAATTGCCAGAATCCTGTGTTATTTTTTTGCAACATGTTTCAGAATTTAATCCTTCACCCCTTTCTGTCAACTTGTTCTCTTTCACATTAAATCTTGGACAATTATTGAGAATTATTGGTACTTGCTTTATTTATAAAAAGAAAATTAATGTGTTTCCTTGTTTATAGTTTTATAATTAACCCCTTGTCCCCAATTTATTCTTTCCGTTATATACCAAATACCCTTTTTGTTGCTGTTTCTATAAATAACGTGTCTTTCATTTATTTGGGCACAGGAAAATAGATAAATCAGAGTCTAATTTTTGTCTAGGGTTGGTTGAGATTACGTGGATCTTACTTTTAAACAGTGTTTGAACCTGATGCATGCACTATGTGATTTACATGGACCTAACGCATATCAATAATCTTTGATAATTTTAGGCAAAAAGCATATGAACACTTTTTTTCTTTGACTCCATATGAAAACCTTTTTTTTTTTTCTTGATTGATTTTTCAGGGTGAACAAGAGTTAAGGCAAAAGCTTATGGATGCCAGAATTGAACTTGAAAACACAAAACATCTCAAGACAGAATTGTTCAATCGGTTGAAAATGGCTTACCAAGAGAGGGATGAAGCAAGGTGTCAGCTAGTTAAACTAATGAACCAGTTAACTCCCTCTAGTTCAAACACTTTGCAAAACGTGTTTGATATCCAAAATCATTTCACGTTCCCTTCTGCTATTAGAGCAAGCTCAAGCATGGCAGAATCTGATAATTGTCTCTCACACGGTTCCCCACAAGTGGAATTCTTACTTGACTCTTCTACAGAGTTTGCAAACATCAATGCAGGTAACCCGTTTGACAAAATGAGTAATCTCAATCAGAATATGATTCAAGACTTCAGCTTTTCAGCACCTTATGTTTCGATGACTCCTTCTGTAAAGCCAATGTGTGATCCTGATGCTGCATTTATAGATCGTATTGCCAGTGAAAGAGGTTTGCCTCAAATGGGTCATCTCCTTCAGGCTGTGAAAGATGCTGGTCCGTTGCTTAATACTCTGCTCCTTGCAGGGCAACTTCCCACATGGGTAAACCCCCCTCCTATTGAACAGATCAAAGTGCCAACAGTAGCCATAAAAAACTGTGATGTCACTAGCATCATTAAGCCTGACACTTTCGGAGAAATTGGAATTTCACTCCGAAGACCCAAGACTCCAACCTTACCTTATTCTTCAAATGCTCTCACCACGTGTTCTGCTTCCATGCTCAACTTAGCTGGTCAAAGCACTGGCTCATGGAACAGTACATGGCAGTTGAATTCAACTTCTGGTGTCGCTTCCAAGACCCGTCAATGAGAGGCAAAGGCACCAAATTTTTCAACCCTTAGTCCCTTTTTTTCCGAATATGTAAATGGCACACTCAGCTTGAGTGAAGCAGCACAGATAGCCTTTTTTTGTTTCAATGAAAATGTTGACATTTGAAAAGTGTAGGAAATTTTGGATTTTGATATTACTAAATGTATGTTACATCTTTCTGATCTGATAATTTTTTTCTGCCTATAACCATAATAGTTTTGTTTACCGAATCAACTAGAATGTTAAATTTTTCAATGTCTCCTTGTCATACTATGTTAAATATGTCAACTTTTGTAACAATTACTTCAAAAATGACGTTTAAGATTATTTTATATGATACCCAATTCAAGAAAATTAAACTTTTTTATATTTAATTTGCTCAGGAAATTTTATGTTTACCCTATTTCATGTGAAAGAAAAATATCAATTTCTGTAACCTTTGATAGTATCTAAGACAAGAGCTGTCAGCAATCACAACGGAGAATCCTGTGTCATCTCCAACTATACTACTTTGGTTTGAACGTTCTGTGTCCCTATGTTGGCGTAGTTTTCGAACTTAGTTTACCGCTATTTTCAGCAAACTCTGAACTTGATTTTCATTAAAATGTCTCCTGATTCTGATGAATTCAATAACCCTGCCCAATGGAAGCTCGAAGAGGTTATTTCAATTATTATAGTGTGCGTTATCTTTTTTACACTGGGTAATTGCTTCGGCATATTCAAGCTTCTGTTGTGTAGAATTTACCGAGGCAGAAGCCAGGTTCCAAGGCGGCTTCTAGATGAGACGGTTGTGGACGATGATCCTTCCATGCAGGTTCAAAGCCGAGGATTGGAGTTCTGTGTGGTGCAGTCTCTTCCAACGTTTGAGTTCAAGAGAAACGAGGGAGAAGAAGAGAAGGGAAGTAATGTGGAATGTGCCATTTGTCTCGGAGAGTTTGAGGAAGGGGAGTGGCTGAAACATCTTCCACAATGCAACCACAGGTTCCATGTTTCATGCATTGACACGTGGTTTCAGTCTCATTCAAATTGTCCTCTCTGTAGAGCACTTGTGCATCATCACATGCTACACTGTTCCGTAGCTGCTTCTCACACATTGCTACAGCCTTTGAGGAGGGAAGACTTTGAAAGGGAAAATCTACCTAACACACACCAGTTCCTTCCCTCTTGATTTCAAATCCCACCAACTATTTTTTTGTCTGTCTTTCTTTGCTTTTTCAGTTTCCATTTTTTTGTGAGGTGAATCCTTGGAGACTTTGAGGAAGAGGAGAATGAGTGATACTATGATAACTGGTAAATAGAACTTGGAGGGAAAGCTAACAGCTGAAGAAGTCTCAGTTGGGATGGTTATACGAGAGTCATAAGTATGATTATACAAGTATGCTTAAGAGAGCTCAATTTGAAATTCGTAGATCCATGATCAACATAAGTTTTGAAATTTGTAGAATAAGCATCAATTAAAACTTACAAGTAATTTTTTTTTTTTTCATACTTTACACGCCACATTTAGTGCAGTATAGTTAAGTTTGTTCTTTAATAAAAGCTAGATTTTATGTTCCAATATCTCACGTCAACCTTTAATGCAGAAAATCAAACACGACTCTTGTTTTGATTAAAAAATAACATCCAAAACACCTATGATATTAGGCCTCTTTTATGTCATGATCATTATCCAGCCACTTAAATTTGAACTCACAAAAGTTGTATGTTAATGAGTTTTGCTTTAAAGAACTGTATTTAAGAGTTTTCACTATTTTTTATGAAATATGGTTGTTTTGATTAAAAAATAACATTGAAAACACCAATAATGTTAGGCCTCCTTTATGTCATGATCATTATCCGCCACTTAAATCACAAAAGTAGTACGTTAATGAGGTTTGCTTTAAAGAACTCTATTTAAGAGTTTTCACTATTTTTATGAAATACGGTTGTTTAGGCACTTTTTTTAATGTTGGGTAGAGAATTTGATTTCATTACAAGGTGACTTTGATTAACAAAATTTTCTCCATGCGCAGTCAAGATTAAAACTTGCACCTACTTAAAGAGTTTATGCCCATCGCTACTCTGACCAACAACTTCTATTCTTTCTGTTTTGTTCAGCAACTACAAAACATAAGCCATTTTAATTCAACTTTCTCTACAAATTTTATATTCACCTTCTCTTTTGTTTAAATAAATCAGAGTAAAGGAAAATAGGACGATTTCAACTCATGCGCTTAGAGAAGTATTTAAAAGAGATGCCCCAAGATAAACATTTCTTTATTATATTATACCTCTTTCCATTATTCCAAAGACATTTTCACTTAAATATACCTATTTCATGACCGGTGTTCCTCTAATTTCGAATTTGGCCTATAATTCATTCACATGTTCACCACCTATGAACGCAAACATCACTATTTCTGAACTCAATTAGCATACAAATTAAGTTATAAGCTATTCCTTGTTGACTGGTTAGCTTTCGAATTTGCTAATTACCTATCCTTAGGCTCACTATCGTTATGGCGCAAATCTACACCGGATTCTGCACTCTACAATTTCGTTAGTGCCATGGCAGTTCCACCAGCTTCAGTACACTCATTAACCTCACATTCAATGAGTCGCCTAAATATAAAATTTTAACATGCTCATTTCAATCATCAATTTAAGAGTCAAAATTGAAACCCGATGTCTGCTTAGTGTATGCTGAACCAAAAGATACAAAATAATAAAACCCAAAATATAGAACCTATCCTTTTCTGAAAAGTTACCGCCAAGAAGCACCATAGAACTGCCTAACATTTAATAAAACCCAGGTACTATCTTAGATAATGCCGATCTTGTTTGCCACATCCAATGCATCGTAATCAGGGGTCAACCTGACATAAGCCTTCTTGGTACCATCAGGCCTGCAACAGAATTGAAATTCAGAATTCCAGCAGAAATTCCTTATTATATATGGAACCAAAGCTAAACACATTTACACAAGTTCACTTTAAATAGGCATCTCAAACACATTCCAAATAATACACAATCCTACATTCTCAAATGGAAACAAAGAATTCATGCTCAAGAATTATTTCCACATTCGACAAATGAAATTATAATCCTATAGTCCTCTACATTATTAAATCATTAATGTTAACACTGCACCAAATCGGTAGCAATGCTCACACCTGTAATTAAAACATAAAACAGAGAACAGGAACGTCACATGGTGGGTGCCTAAAGGCAAACAGGACTACAAATTATATTAGACATAATGTATTATCATAAAAGAGTTTTCAAATGGGTAGTACAACGACCCAGCAAGCTATGCCACTAGGTGAATAGGAAATTGACTACACTACCAAATTCATTAGCAATAGCAAATTATCAAATTATTACTATCAAAACCAATTAATCATTGCATAGATGCTTACCTGATCAAGGTGTTAACTTTCTTGGCCTGGATGTCATACATTTTCTTCACTGCATCCTTGATCTTCTTCTTGTCTGCTCGAAGGTCAACAATGAAAACCAAAGTGTTGTTGTCCTCAATCTTCTTCATTGCAGACTCAGTGGTAAGTGGGTACTTCAGGATCTGATAATGGTCAAGCTTGTTCCTGGGTGGCACACTGATGCGAGGATACTTAGGACTCCTGTCCTTCTTCAAAGTCTTCGGCCTGTGGAAAGTCACAGAAGTTCGGATCTTCTTCGCCTTCTTCTTAAAGATAGCACCAGACTTAACTGCCTTAGCAGTTTTCAAGGCCTGTGCCTTTGGATCACCCTTCTTAGAACTATCAACTACACACACACACAAAAAGAAAATCAATAAAATCACACATAACAGCAAAACCAACCTAATTCTTCATACTCCATAATATTCTTCCTGATTAAATGCTTAATTCCAATACTACTGAAAAACTCAACCAATTAACTTAAATTTCGTTCCACTAATCGTTTAAATGAAAATTGAAAAAAGCGAAGTGAGGAACACGAACATACCTTTAGACGGAGCCATTGAAGAAACTCTACCTGTCAAATACTCCTAATTCCTGAAATTCAAAAAACCTGAAATCGTAAGCAGCATGAAATTAAGCAAATAAGCAAAGAGTAACTATGCACAGTCACAAACCTGCGCAGAGGAACAAACCGGCTCTAGGGTTTACGTTTTGGTTGATGGAGTTTATATACGAAATGTAACGAAATGACGAAAATATCCTTATCCTTGTGTTAAAGTGGACCATGTTTGGGCAGGCCCATTTAGAGTATTATTGGGCCTAGTTTTTGAAGTCCATTAGGAGGTGTTGACTGGCCCATGTTCAGTCAAGAGTGAAAATGCGAGTACCGTTGCTGTCTTCCGAGAATGGTGAATGCTGACGTGGCGGACCAATTCATTTTTCTCGCATGAAACAACAGAAGAGAAAAGTGCGGCAGCGCAACCTGAGCTCTGAGTCAGAGGCGAGCTAACTCCAATCCGACGTCGTTTTTGGTTGTGTTCTATGTCCGTGCGGTGCTTGTGTTTCGGACATGGCGGAAACAACCTCTGCTTCTGTTTCTTCTTCCGAGGGTGATTCGAATTGGAGAGAGAACAAGTTGGTGAAAGGCACATTTGCGGTCTCCGGAATCATGCTCACCCTCGTTACCTATGGCATCTTGCAGGTCTATATCGCAAACTTTTCGCTTCTCTTGATTTTGGTAGAACCCCGGGATCTTGTTGTCTTGCTTAAAACTAATTCCAATTACATATTTGTGGGTTTTGTAATTGTTTCTTTCTTGAGTTTGTTATCAATCCTCTAGGTTGAAGTGTTTTTGATTTCTTAATCTTAAATTACACTTCTTGCTTATTTTATCAATTTGTGAATGGGTGCTTATGGATTAACTAAACTAGCATCTATTATAGGCATGTGCGCTAAAGCTAACGTGGACCTTCTTGTCTTGTGAAGTTGGATAATGTCAAAACCCTCTCTGATAATCCTACCATTGTCCCTTATGTGAGTGTGTTTGTTTTTTTCAGGAAAAGATCATGAGAGTCCCTTATGGGGTGAACAAGGACTACTTCAAATATTCTCTTTTTCTTGTTTTCTGCAACCGGATCACGACGTCTGCTGTTTCGGCAGGGGCTCTAGTGGTAAGTGAGTGCTTTTCATGTGGGGAAGTATTGTGGTTACGGAACATTTGATGCGTGTTTCGATTAAGGCTGGCAAATTAATTTTGGAGCAGTTTCCACTTTCCAAACTAAGTTTGCAAAAGGAACCTCGGTTTTGCTTTATGGAAACTTGGTTTCAGACAATTTATACTTATATTTTAACAGTAATCAAACAGGTTAAGAAATTGAGGTTTATCTGCAAACTGAGTTTGGAGCATCCCAAACGAGAATTCAAACATGCTTTGTGTTTGACATTGCAGCCTCCCTTTCTTGTGACTGCATTTGCTTAGCCAGAATTTTCCTTGAATTTATGGTTTTCAATCTTTCTCATAGGCAAGTAACAAAGTTTTGGATCCTGTTGCCCCTATTTATAAGTACTGCCTTGTGTCAGTATCGAACATACTTACCACGAGTTGTCAGTATGAGGTAAGCTGCATACTTTCTATGTGTCTATACATTGTGTGTTCATTATAAGTTGTTATTCCGTAGTTACTGCTGGCTGTCCGTTAATGCCCTGTTTTCTATGGTGTTTCTTATTCCAGGCCCTCAAATATGTTAGTTTCCCTGTTCAGACTCTTGCAAAGTGTGCTAAAATGATACCAGTTATGGTAAGGGAAACATTAATATCGTACTCAATTATATAGTTTTTTTTATATTTATGATTGATGTTCAGACTCTTGCAAGCTTCATTAATACTGTTGATGAAGAATAGTAATAATTACATTGTATAATGTGTTGTTCCTTAACTCTGAATCATTCATGCACTCTTTCTCTCTCACCTTCTCAAAATCATTTGTGATTGCCAGTAGCCATTTCATTTTTTAGCCTAACAAGTGCATGAAGAGGAAAATATGTAACTTAGACGTAGAATCCTGATCCTCGGTCTTAAAATTTGGTTGAACATTCTTTTCAAATTGGTCAAATTATTCGCCTGGTTGTGTCTCTCTCTCTCTCAAGAAAAATGCTAATACTTTTTCCCCTACAAATTTTATTCTACCTAGGGTAGGCACATTTCGAATTTCTTTTCTATTCTTTCAAAATGTCAAACTTTCAAATACTTGTTTTTTGTCTCTAAGTAGATGAAGGCTTAACTCTAAATAAATATAGCTTTGGAATGTTCTGAAGGATTTTTTTTTTAACAAGTTGATTATCATTTCTGCATGTAAAAGCGCATCCTATGTATGAAATGAGATGCAACTTCTATTTTCCATTTTAATATTATTCGAAGAACTGATTTTGTGTTCTATTAAAGTGAATGTACAGTTTATACTCGTTTGGTTCTAGGTAGTCTAATAGATTCGCATACCCTGCGAGCCATTATTTGTATTTTCTTCCATCATGCATGTGTTCTAGACTCAACCAAACCAATCATGTTCATTTTTTCAATGACAAATCTTGTGTACAATCTTACAATCTTTATGCCTTCCACATTATGAAACTTGATTCTTGCCTATGTGTATTATTTAGGTCTGGGGCACAGTCATAATGCAGAAGAAATATCGAGGAACTGACTATTTGCTGGCCTTTGTAGTAACCCTTGGCTGCTCAGTGTTCATCCTGTATCCTGTAATCATCTTTTGAGCCTAGTTTTTTGTGTCTTTTTCATCATTCTCTTTGTATGCTATTCTTTACTATTCAGAACCAACAATGAATATCCATACATTTAATCTTGGTTTTAAGGTGGCTACATGCAATATTTTGTTCTCAAGTTCAGGAAGATCTAACTAACCCTGAAAAAGTTTTCATATTCTTCTACATTTAAACATACTAAAACAAAACAAAGTATGGGACAGACTTGCTTAGTCCCATATGACAATTACAAACCCGCATATTCCTTTGATACATAGATACCTAACTTGGGATCCAAAATTCCACACACATAAAAGATACACATTTAAATAGGCGAGTAGTTAACTGTAGTCTTGCTGTTGTCATTTTGACTTTCAAGTCTGACCTGTATATATTCTTGTATGAGTTATATCAACTGATTGGATCACTTCTATATCAAATGTTGTATTTATCTTCCATTGAATAAGCATTGCCATTGATATTGCTTTCCTACTTTGGATTCATCATGCTGCTGAAGATACAAAATAAACATTCTTGATAATCTGGAACCATTCTGTGACGAGCTGATGTAATTCTTTTGTGTTGTTATTGTAGGCAGGGACCGACATAAGTCCATACGGTAGAGGAAGGGAAAATACTGTTTGGGGAATTTTGCTAATGATTGGTTATCTTGGGTATCACTGCAAAACTTAATCCCACTTTCTATGATAAGTGATTTTAGGTGTTGTCCCAAAAAAAAATTCAATACCACCTTCACCCATTCTGACACGCAAGGTTTTAATCTTTCAGATGGTTCTCATGTTAGGGATAAATCACCTTGCCTACGTAACTGTTACTTTCCTGCATATAATTTTTCTTTCCCCACTTTCAATGTCCGCAGATTTTCATGAACAACCATATTATTTCAATTGCGTTATTTGTTTGTTCATTTGTACGGCAATGGTTATTTGAAGCCACATTATACGTTTAAAATCTCGTTTTGTAACATTATAGTGCATTTTTGCAAATTCTTAATTGTTTAGTTGAGGCTAGCATTACTAATTTTATACTCCTCTTACCAATAAGTTTTAAGTGTTTAATTTGTCATACAAATTAATTCATGTGCTAGTCTTCGTTTAATTCACATACTCGTTTTTTTTGGCTGGTCTAATAGGTGTGATGGTTTTACAAGCACCTTCCAAGATAAGATGTTTAAAGGCTATAACATGGAGATACATAATCAGATATTCTATACTACTTTGTGCTCTTGTGTTCTTAGCTTAACAGGTGGGTCACAGACGGTGAAATTTCATTCTGAACTTTATATTTGTCTGATATATACAGACTGTGATTTTATTTTTTTCCGCAATGAGAATTTTCTTGGACTGTATGTCTCCATTTTTATTCTCTCAGTTTTTGTTTCTTTTTCAGCTTCATGTTTAGATTTGACATCTGATATTTTTGTTTAGGCCTTATCATACAAGGACAATTATTACCAGCAGTAGAGTTTGTGTATCTCCATAAGGATTGTTTCCTTGACATTGCATTGCTTTCGACAGTAAGAAAACTTTCCCTTCTGTTTTAAATTTTACAATGCACTGTTGGTAATTTGCTCTCCTTTCTGACTTTTGAAATCTGTTGTGCTTTTACCCCATTGTTCCATAAAAGAAATATAAAAATATTCCTTCTCCATCTTCCATTTTACTAAAGAAGTTTGTTATAATATCAACTTCCACAGGTTGCAACAGCTAGTCAATTTTTTATTTCCTACACAATTCGCACATTTGGTGCCCTAACATTTGCTACTATAATGACAACTAGACAGGTAACTATTGCCGAGAAAAGTCATATTTTACATTATCCTTTCTATTATTTATTTTCTCAGTGTTTGTCATACTTTATTCTAATTGTTGCAGTTGGTAAGCATCATGCTATCATGTGTGTGGTTTGCCCATCCTCTTAGCTGGGAACAATGGATTGGAGCTGTAAGATTTACTTTTTTTTTTGTGCCACACTCGTTATCAGCCATTACATCACAACTGGTCCCCCGCTTGCACTTATTTTGGACCACCATGATATAGCTCACACACTAAATGTGACACCTTTTGCTTGATGAATTGATGAGAAATCTATTAACACCAGTAACACTGTCAGGTAATTGTCTTTGGTGCAATTTATTCAAAAAGTTTCTTGAGGAAAGCACCGGAAAAGACAACAACCTCTTCTGTAGAACATGTACAAAATGGAAATTCAGATAATTTGAAGGAGAATCCATGATAGAGGCTGACTCCTTTTTCTGACATGGCGTGGTGTACTAGTGTGGGGGCAGCTTCAGTTTTGAATTCAGAGCTGCGCATTCAATATTTCAGGTCGTGGCTAATGCATTATATGATGGTGGTTTGACATGCAGACAACACATAATTTGGTGTCCCAATCATAACAATGGAGAAGTTGATAGAAGCTTAGCCCCTCATTTTTTGATAGGGGAGATCAATAATACTGATCAAAGCCAAAAGAATGTTTATAAATTGAAACATTTTCAATGTGTTTGCTTAAGCAAGTTTGTTTGTTGATTAGTTTTGCTGTGTATGTTTTGCTAAGGCAGAAGATTTGTGCTAATTTACTGTCAGGACCATATCCATATGTAAGGAGTTTTGTCCTTTTGAGTTTAACCAGGGAGGGAGGATTTTGGTTGACACAAATAGCTAATTCAGATATACCCTTATTATGAGCATTATCATAATTGACACATTATTGGCAATGTAAACCCTAAGCACATTTGCAAGTCTCTGGACTCTTAGCAAATTTAATAAAGAACACTTGTAACAAAATGTGATTAATATAGTTAAATGATATTACTCTGTTGCTGATTCTCTATTTATGAGGGGAGAACTCTTTTTATGGTGATCTAGGCTATTATTCCCTTGATGTTAAAATCCATTGAAGGAATCAACCTCTTCAACAATTTTTCAACCCCTTAAGTAAGAAATGTGATTCTCTATCAATTATATTACACCGTATTGGTTGTTGTGAGATTTCTTTATAATTGTAAAAATTGAAAATAATAAATATAGATAATTAAATTATATAAATAACTATTATTAAAAATATATTTTATATTATATGTTATTTATTTTTAAATTATATCATAAAATATATTTTAATTTTAGTTGTATACTTTATTTTTGGGTTTAAATGTGCATAGTTATAAGATTGATGTTATGTCAGTAAATAGGATCCAGCTTGTCTCATTTCTTCGAATTAGATTTATAACCAAATTACTCAATAAAAAATTTAATTCAAATAAAAATAAATATAAGTATAAGTTCATTCCAACTCAGCTCTAACCTTAATTTTTTCGGTCATGGGAGTCTCAATCCATTTATTTTGTTCTTAAATAAAATAGTAAACAATGAAACTATAACATTCTAAATATGCAATTTTAACTCTATTAAAGCATACACAAACTTCATTTTTTTTTTCAATTGTGGTATAATAACAATTAAGATTTATAAATGTGTAATGATGCATTAAATTCTTTAACTTAATGCGTGAACCACATATCAATAACTAGTAATTACAAATATACAACTTACACTCTATCAATTTAGTTATCCCTTACAAGAATTACAAATATTTAATCTCAATATATTATTCATAAAATAATACATTTAAAATAATACAGTTAAAATAAATACACTTTATATTATGCATCCATAGATTTTAACCTAAATCAATTAATTATAGAAAATTAAATATTTCTATGTATTCCAACTTATTTTAAACATCATTTCTCACCTTAATTTTATAATCATAGCCACAATTCAGTTTATAAATCAAAATATTATTATTCAACACCTAAATTACGAATGAGTTCCCATTCTAATTTTAGCATTCAATCACTCAATTATAAAAAAAAAAAAAAATCCAATCATCCATGAATTAGTTTTAAACAATTTTATAGTCTCACTTCGAGTCGTCTTACCCATTGCTTTCCAAACAAGAAAATACCGAAAATAACTCAAAATCTTCATAAACTTTAAACTACATTACCTGGTCAATAGCAGAATAGTGACAAACTGTATCGATCAATAAGATAACATTCTTATATGATTAAATCATTGAAACACTATAAATTACTTTTTAACAAATAAATTTTTTTTTAAGAAAATAACTTCAAAAAACTAAAAAAGTAGAAAATTTTTAAAAATAATAAATTTGTACAAAATAAATAGCTAAATAATATAATTTTAATTCTTATTCTTAAAACACATGCGCTTCCACTAATTCACATTTTTATTACATTAATATATATATATATATATATATATATATATATATTGTTTTTATAATTTAATTATTTTTATAGGTAATTAATAAAAAGTAGAAAAATAATACAATATATAAATGATTTTATAACAATAGTATTAAAAATTATATATCTGTGATTTTTAAAGGAGAAGTATTTATTTATTTTGAAATAAAAAGAAATTATTTCATTATTTATTTTATTAAATATATAAATTGTTTTTTAAGATAAATTATTATATATGTAGTCATTATAAGTTATTTAGTTATTCTAAAATAATAATAATTTAATTATTTATTTATTAAAAAATAAATAATTTATTTTGTATGTATTAAAAGGTAACTACTATAAATACTGTCCATGTTTTTCTTTTGACATAATGATATTATTATTTTAATTATTATTGAAATAAAATATATTATAAAATTATGGAAAGATTTTCAATGAAAGTAATTTTAAAAAGATTTTTTTTTTAATTCTATTGTAGACAAGTTTTTTTTTTTTTTAATTTTTTTCATTATTTTAATGATATATCTTGAAAGATGTATGTGTAATGTGTTTAAACATATGTTTTTAAAACTTTAAGGGAGACATGTAATGTTTGGAAAACAAAACGAAGATTTGTGTACAATTTTGAAAAAATTGGAGTGTCAATGTAATTAGAGAAAACAATAAGAAGTGCTAGTATAATTTATATACAGTAGTTTATCCAAATTCTGATATTTTTTTTATCATGCATTTCTCAAGTCTCACATAAACTCTTTGATTACTTTACTTGATTATAGGTTTCAGAGATTTTGAATTTAAGGCAGATACAAATTATTTATTCACTTTATAATTCAATTTATTAAAAAAACTGAATATAAATTATGTCATGACATACTAATTTCAATATTAGTACTATAATGCTTTTTAGATTAAACAATGATGTAAGTATCCTGGCCAAAAACTTGATCAATCACAAATAAGGATGTTTTTCAAAATTTATAAATTAGAAACTCGTAAATTTTGATTTATCGTCTCAAATTAACATTTGATTTAAAAAAAAAAATCATTATTTGTTCCTACATTTTAATAGAACGGTCTCATTATTTATTCTTACGTAATAAATACAAGTTTAATTCACAATTCATCATTTCATTATATTATTTTAGAAATTTTACCATTCAAATTATTTTCAATTTTAACATATTTTACCCATCTTGCTAAATATATAATGAAGGGCCGACATATGAAAAAAATGTTTAAAAATGGAATTTCACAAAAAAAAAAATAATGCTGCTTTATTTTTTTCAACACATTAATACGTCATTACATATTTAACCAATTAATAAAATGTGTACAAAAATTAAATACGAGAATAAAATGTGTGCAAAAGGTTAATAACAAAATTTATGAAATAATAATGAGTAAGTAGTAAAAGATTTAATTAAATCTAAAATAAAAATTTATAGCTGGACATCTTCAATTATAATTTATTAGCCTTAAGATATATAATTTCATTGTTGTTTAATATTTTTTTATGTGACAAATTTTAAATTTATATTTAACTTTTGGCTAAGTAGAAGTTGTTTGTATTATTCGCTTTTTTTCCGTTGATTTCGCCGAGCCATCATAATATTAAATGAAGTAAACATTTTCCTTCTTTTGTAGTTTATTTTGGATTGGTTTCTTCAATTTTTTTGTTGACTTTTTAAGTGAATAACTTTCCATTTACGCAAATGGAAGAGACATACTTAGAGTCGTGATACATGATAACGGACAAATATAGGTACGAGTAATATTTAACTAAAAATACTTATTTTTATTGTTTTATTTTATTCTTTATTTTTTTAATTTGAAAACTTTTACATAATTTTCTAATCTTTTTATCTCAATTTTTTTACATTTAATATAACTACTTCACTTCTATTTTAAGAATTTTTTTTCTTAATATTTATAAATAATATACTTTATAATTGTTATAAAATTTCGACAATGTGTTATTTTTTTTATAATTATTAATACTTTTTCAATTCTTGTTACATATTTTATTTAATATTTATATAATTATAATTTTTGTGTGAAATTTTACATAAAAAAATTTAATCATTTTAATATACGAACAACTCAACAAAAGAATAATCAGAAAAACTCATGTGACTGTTTTCATTTCTGTAAGTGCAAACAGGAACTTCATCATATTCTGAATAATTTTTTCTGACTCGTGTATTGTAGAGGGCAAATATTTCTTTGAGAAAGTGACATATGTTATATGCTTTGAAGTCATCATTATCCTATTGGATTAACTATCTAAAGAAATATTTTGTGTGATGGCTTTAATCATGGACATAGCTGCTAACATTGCAAATTGGATCATTTTATTGGGAGACACTTCTTGAGATGGCAGAAACGAGTTCAATTTCTATTGACTTCGCTTCATTTGGTGTACGTTATTAACACACCAAGGTCAAATGAATTTGAAGATGAAACCATTGATTGACTAAAGAGGAGACAGAGGTGGGAAACCGATGACTACACATGCAGGAGGAATATTCTGAATAAATGAATGACTCACTATTTGACTTATACTACAATGTGAATTCTGTCAGGAGTTATAGGAAAAATTGGAGATGAGGTACATGAAGAAGATAGACCAGTAAGAAATTTCTTGTCTCAAATTTCAATATTTTTTAAAATGGTTGATGAAAGGCATGTGATGGAACAATTTTGTGAACTGGAAAGGATCCTTAATCATTATATTATAGATTGAGACAATGTTGTGTCAGAGAATTAATAACTAATGGAGTTACTACAATTGACTGTGTGAAATCATACAGGTGTGCAAGTACTTAGGATACTAATGAATGTAATTGCATTTGGTTGGATTCTCTTACTCTCCACTGCACCAAACATTCTTAGTGCCTCTTTCGCATAGTCGTGTGTTGCAAGTCCATCAATGATAGAATTCCAACAAAACATGTTTTTATTCTGTAATTTTTAGAACACCAAAAGGGACCTATTTATGCTACCACATTTCGCATACATGTAAATCAATGAGGACCCAATGTACACATTTAGATCAAATTCATGCAGCATCAGATAAAGGTGTACCTCCTTTCGTAAGTCAAGGGCTCTCAGATGAGCATGGACCGGGATGGTAGTGCTCATGGTCACTTCATTAGGAATCATTCCTTTCTCGATCCTATCATGAAAAAGTCTTACTACATTCGTATATCTTTTGTTCCAAGAATAACAATTTGTCATGGTTTTCAATGAAATAATATCTTAGATGTTTACAATGATAAACCAAGTAGTTGGTGAAAAGTAAAACAACATTAATACAATGATAATCTAGGACCAATGTTTACTGATTACAATTATACACAAATTAGATAAGTCCTTATAAAAGGATAAATAGTTTCACATCAAATGCTCAAATCTTAGTTTGGTATTTATTCTGCCAAGTAAATGTAGAAATGTCCCATAGCTCCAGTACGAAACTTGTTTTCATATCTTGACTCCAATGTTAGAATTTCACCATCTTTAATCTTGATAGAACCAGGTTTTGGATAACAAACTGACATTCCAACTAGGTAACCTTTTTCATTTCCTGCTTCTTTTCCTGTTCCATATTTTGGATTTGAAGTGCATAAAACCCTTCCATCCTACGTTTGGCAAAACCATAAAAATAGAGAAGATGCATTAGAATAGTCAGTTTCCTACAAAGTTATAGAATTTACCAACAAAATTTATTACTAACAAATATATGAATCTCATAAAATTTAGCGTAAATTGATCTACATGATATGGAGTATGTAGAAAGACCAACAAATATAAAATATTACCTGTCCATATAAAGTGGAATTGACAACGCCGGTGTGCATATGAACAGTTCCATATATAAGATAACCACCTTTTGTCATTGGGATATTTGCTTTCTTAACATGAGGGGAGTCACTGTCATGAATTTTTGGAATAGTATATTCTACCTACAACCACATTGAGAAATTTGTGTTGATCACTTATCCATGAAAAAAAAGTAATTAATAGCTAAATATATTTTTTTGGAATATAAGTGAGTTTCAAAAGTTTGCTTATCATTTGTAAAGTATGGTATATATTAAATAAATAATCTACCTGACAATCATGAATTGGTGTAGAACCATTTGATATTACACGATCAGTTGAATCAAGTATATAGAACTTAAGAGGGACTTGGCGTTCATCCCAATCAATCCATCTTATTTTGTATCTTAGGGAAAGCTTTCTCGTTGCCCCATGGAAGCCATTTCTTAATTTGCATTGTAAGTTATCTTGACAACAAAACATTCCTCCTTTATATTTTTTAGACAACAATTGACCA
>Ga0209700_105104_pt1 | contig 22620 bp, 10 predicted proteins | sample SiratroredBW_FD_187528 | JGI IMG/M metagenome (GOLD analysis project Ga0209700, IMG submission 187528) | Root nodule microbial communities of legume samples collected from California, USA - Siratro red BW (SPAdes) (version 2) | ecosystem: Host-associated > Plants > Roots > Nodule | place: USA... | reverse complement strand
CACAAGAGGACTAAACATATTGAAGTTGATTGTCATTTTGTTCGAGAAAAAATTACATCTGGAGACATCAAGACCGAGTTTGTTAATTCGAATGATCAATTGGCAGACATTTTCACCAAATCTTTAAAGGGTCCCAGGATTGATTATATTTGTAACAAGCTTGGTACATGCAATTTATATGCACCAGCTTGAAAGGGAGTGTTGAATATAACAGGCTTAGCCCATGTTCTCTGTTATTTTGTTACTATTTCTGTTATTTTTATCATCTATAAATAAACATCCCTTTATGTGTATTTACACACAAGAGAATTAATCCTATACCTATTTCTCTATTTTAATACTAATAATTTATAATGTTAACACAGTATTTTACGTTTTTGGTTACTCAGTAGCTTTGAGGTTCTAATTTTAGTTTATTTAATTGACTCAAACAAAAAAGATTTGAGCTGAACATGCATATTATTTTGAACCGCCTTCTATAAGCTTTTTTATTATCAGTGAACTGTTTGTTGAATCTAAGTGTAGATTCATCATGTCTTTCTTGTCTATAAATGACCTATTGAACCTGAAATGTCCATTGATGTTTGATTTGATGCTATGTTTTGTGCCAGAGCTTCCTGCACTTTCAAACTTGAATCTTAATAGATGCAATCTATCTGACAATGGGTGCAAAAAATTTTCACGTAAGTTATAGTTACTTCTTTCAGTCTGTAATTTTATATTTAATAATAAGCTTTTTGGGCTTTAGTTTTTGACACCATAAATATTATTGGTGGCATTACGTTTGTAACATCACCTTTTTTTTTACAGGATTGGAAAATTTGAAAGTATTAAACTTGGGATTTAATGCCATAACAGATACATGTTTAATTCACTTGAAAGGTGATTTCAAATCTCTTGCTTGTTTTATTTTCCTATATTCATCATGGTTTATTGTGAATTTTTAAGTGGACACCTGTAAATCTGTCTATTGGAAATTTTACGTGCCATATGGACAAATAGGGAGTAAAATCCTTTTTCCGTGAATGCGAAATGTGGAACCAGGAATTTAATGCTAAATACCTGAGAGAAAAAAAGGAAAAAGATTTTTGTCCCCGATTATGTGGTCGTCCAAGTCATCTGTGTCATCCATCCATCAAATTATATATTAGAAAGGTATACAATCGACCTCTATTCCCACTTCAAATGCTAATTAAACACCCATCTCAAGGATTGCTTGAATCTTGTAAGGTGTTTGGTCATATTCCAAGCTAATTGGGGATATCTTAACACACCCAACTCACATCCAAGATTGGACCATTTGGAGCTTGAAGTTTGCAAGACTGAACAAACTATAATCTTATATTAGAAATGAACAGACCTAACTCAAGCCCAAAGCTAGCTTATTGGGTGTATTTCCCTAATAAAGACTATTTTTTCCATTTTCCTAGCCATTGCGGGACATCTAAACAATTTGCAAAGTCCCACCTCACTTTATTGGGGTGTGGTTTATACCTATTAAGCAACTTCATTTGATGTCAATTGGTTTTAAGACAAAATCTAATTTTCTCTATGTATTGCTTATTCTTGTAGACTTCTTTGGGGGGATCTATAGAAAGTCCACACCACCTGCCTAAATTTCCTAGTGCGATTAATGTTTTGGAATGTAACTTCCACTTAATGCGAATTGGTTTTATGTTGAAATCTAACATCTAAAATTTTATAACAATGTAACTAAAATAAGAAAAATTATTCATAATCGAAGTTAGTGTAATTTGTTGTAGATATTGTCTGTAATGGGAATATACCTTTTTAAATTGGTTTGATGATGTGATATTGCTTACTTTGAAATTTCCTGAATTGGGGCAATAACTTTTGCACCGATTTTGGAAGATGTAGTATTGCACTAATGTGTTGACTCTATAAGACTACTTTTCTAGCCAGGATAACTGATTAACCTGTACCTCACGAAACATTACCTTCTTCGTGAGTTACACTTTCAATATTATATAGTCTTGCAACTATTGTTCATGCTATAACTTGTAACTTATTATTTTGTACATGTTAAATTAATACATGAGCAGAATATGTGTATTATTAACACACACACCACACACACACACATATATATATATATATATATATATATATATATATATATATATATATATATATATATATATATATATATATATATATATATATATAGCAGAAAGATATAAAGCAGTTATCCTAGGACAGTAGATGTATTTATAAGAAAATGGCTGCATCTAACAGTGTGATGTATTTTTTCAAGCAGGATTGACAAAGTTAGAGAGCTTGAACCTTGATTCATGTAAGATTGGTGATGAAGGGTTGGTCAATTTGGCTGGTAGATGCTTGAATTCCATCTTCTTATTTTTTTATATGGAATTTCATACGTTTTCTTTCTCATTTTAAGACTTCCTGAATGCAATTGTTGCCTAAATGTTTTGGGTAAAGAAAGTAAAAAAATAAACTTAGCACATTATCTACTTGGCATAATTGGTTGCAATTGATTAATTTAATATTGTTCGTGTTATTTATCATTTTAAATCTATATTTCTGCTTAAGTAAATATTTGACTCACATTTTCTTCTAAATGCTTTAAGGCCATAAGCAATTGAAGTGCTTGGAATTGTCTGATACAGAAGTTGGAAGCAATGGGCTACACCATTTATCAGGTTTGATACACCAGATCAATACTATCATAATTTGTATGCCTTTTTGGTTAAGTTCTGCTTGTACTTCAACAAAATTGCGGATATCATTGTGTAGAAGTAGCCCCCTCAAAAATACAACAGTATAGCTCATAGTAAGATGGCCACTATTTTAAATTTTTATATATAGATCCAATAATTTGTGCTGTGTACAAACATAAATGCTTGCTATTTGAAAAAAAGTACTCAACATTGTTGACATATTCATATTTACCAATTAAAGGCCATGTCATGGGTTTTAATAAAACGTCAATGAATAACAAAAGAAGTCAGGGAAACAAAATTCAAAGGCATATCGTATATCAAATTTTAAAAGGCAAGACATCTCGGTCATTCGGAAGTTGCAAAGTTCCAATAGAGGAGGTTGAGGGTTCAAAGTAGAGAAAAATAATGGAAGTTGAGTATCACTGGTAATACTGCTAGAGACGGGTGGGTATTGGATGAAGCTTTAGAAAACTACGTATTAGGGATTTTTTAATTCTAAAATGGGGGACGGAAATCTCAAATTTGCTCCTAACCCCTCTCCTCCCCTGAATAAAACTGTAATTTTGTGGCCAAAAGAGGGTTTTCAGAAATGCCTCATTCAAGCACCACTATGGCATGGCACAGCCACTATTGGCCATAATTAAAAAAAGTACCACTGTGTAAAACTTCGTAGCGGTCCATGGCTGTTCTGCTGGACTTCACTACTATAATATCGATAACTATGATGTGATTATCTCCGTAATTTTGAGAGATATTTTATGCTGTTGAAATTATGTCTGATCATTTTACATATTGCATCTCATCCGACATTTGGACTGATGCTGTGATGCCCCATCTCTATAGTTTGTGTTAGGAGTTTCATTCTTTCTTTTCAACTTAGCTTTATCCCTTTTTACATTTGAATGTTGATGTTCTCCTATACTCTTGACATGGTTAAGTGCTGAGTAATGAATAAACCAGTCAGGAAAAAATGTGACATTCTTGAGTTGTGATTCTTACTACACTAGGTGCAGTAAATACTTGAGATATTGTGATGTAGAATTCTGTGACTATCTTTTCATGGACTGTACTTTTTCATGGATTTATTTTTAATTCTATTTCTTGTAGGATTGTCTAATCTGCAGAAAATAAATCTTTCTTTCACCATGGTTAGTGATGGTGGTTTAAGCAAATTGTGTGGACTCTCATCTCTGAAGTCACTTAATTTGGATGCTTACCAAATTTCTGATATTGGGCTGTCAAACCTTACAAGTACGTGTTTCTATTACAAAAATAGAATTCAAACAAATGGTTTGTCTATTTCTGTTTAGATTGTACTTGAGCTCCAACCCTGTTCAGTCCAATCGGTTACCTACTTTTTTTTTTACCACGACCCGAAATATGAATTTAATTTTTATGCACTCATTGTGTGTAAAAGTTTTTACACATGCATCCCATATGATATGGTGATAGAGTGACTTGAGTTGGCACAAATTTTGCTAGTCTTAGCTTAAGGTATTTTGGCATTTTGATTTTCTATCTTTTGCAGCATGCATAATTATGAATTTGGCAATGCAGGTTTGACTGGCCTCACTGACCTGGATTTGTTTGGTGCACGAATCACGGATTTTGGTACAAGCTATTTGAAAAGTATGCAATATATCACTAAATACTTACTTTGGCATATGCAATATATTAACTAAATATTATTCGTGGATATGTTCATTATTACCTTTTTCCTTCGATATGGTTTTCTTCTTTTTTTTCTGGCCTTTTGTGTTTCTTATTTTTCTATGACAAATAGAAGATGTCTTGTCTTTTCTTTGCAGTTAAATTACAAGAGCTAAATTTTATCTGAAATCTAATTGGATTATGGTTGTCTCTTAATTCATATGCTTAGTTCACATACATTATTTTTGTTTAAGTTTAATCTGATCACTAAATGTCAATTTGATCATGTGATATGCAATTTGCTCAGACTGACTGATATTTACTGTAAATTGTGTGAAGTGAACTTCTCTTGTCAAATAAGATTCAAATTCAATCTTAATTCCCCTATGATAAGTGATATTTACATGGAATTAACTGACAGAATGTTACTGTTATTTGATTGAGCCCATATCAGTTACAAGTTGAATTCATTGGTTTGTCAACTTTCTTTGTGGTGAAACAGAGTTTAGGAACTTGAGGTCTTTGGAAATATGTGGTGGAGCTTTAACTGATGCTGGTGTGAAAAATATCAAAGAGCTTTCTTCTCTGGTCTGCTTAAATTTATCACAAAACAGCAATCTTACAGACAAAACTCTTGAGTTAATTTCTGGTACGGTTGCATTCCTTTGTTTTATCTGACAAGTATGTGGTCTCATTCTGTTTGCCCTTTTTTCCTTCTTGACTAAGTTGAAAACCTAAATAATCACATAAAAGAATACGAACAAGTTGTAGTGTAGGGCTTGGGTTATAGATTAAACAGGATCAGATGGCCTTCTTTTGGAAGGGTGTCTGCTTGTGAAAGTTCTAAATGCTTCAATTAGTTGGCCATTCCTGGGGCTTCTAGTTGGGAAGTTCAAGTCCTAAATGAATTATGCAGTTAGTATGTAAATATTTTGGTTGTGCTGTCAAGTTTAGTTAAATTAGGTTGCCAAGGCAATAACCCAATTTGAAGTTAGGAAAAAGCATCTAAATGTGTCAGCTTTGGTATTGTCTTTATTTTCGATGAATCTTTGTCTAGAATCAAGCATGCATACCTTCATGGGGATATGCAAGGGCAGTATTATAGCACCGTTTACAAGTTATAGTCAAGTGGTGATTGAATATAACTAGACCCTGGTCTTGCTTTACTGGTCCTTTTGACGCTATCTTTGTTAATGTAGTTATCATGTATATATAGGTCGTGCCATTCATTCACTGAGAAGGTTATTGTAGCCTGTTCTTTTGTTATATGGAAGACGAGGGGGGTTTATAGTCAATGTTGTGTTGGGACTGCAAGATGCTTTACATTCAGTTCTTAATGAAAGGCGGGGTGTTTTTGTTTTGCTGTTTTCTTTTTTTATACAAGACTTGGCACTTATTTTGTATTTTCAAAGCCCAAGACCATAGCAGATATTAAGCTCTAGACGTGAAGCTTCTGTGAATCATGGCTGCTTTAGATTTCCCTTACTCTAAATTGGTATTTTCTTAATGAAAAACAGTTTGCATTTATTCCTTTGGCCGGAGTCGATAAACTTATGTGATCGTAGTTAGCTATATGTCTGTGATCACACGTTTATGATCATAATTTCAGGGCTTACTGGGTTGGTTTCTTTGAATGTTTCAAATTCTCGTATCACCAATGCTGGTCTGCAGCATTTGAAAGCACTGAAGGAGTTGAGATCTCTGACATTGGAGTCCTGTAAGGTGACGGCAAATGACATGAAGAAACTGAAATCAACATACCTCCCGAATCTGGTAAGCTTTCGGCCAGGTTAGTTAATGCGGTGTTCTTATCTGTGTATATGTATATATATATATATATATTATAAATATATGTTAGACGTACTAATGTATGTCAGAGAAGAATGGAAAGACGACCTCAAATTGTACATAGGCTATAATAATGGCTTTATGGAAGGTGTAATTCTCTGTGTGATGCGAAGCTTGCTTTTTTGTTTGGTTGTCTTGTAAATAGCTTATAATGAAAAAGAATTCTGCAAGGACGTATTTGCTACTGAATATTCAATGTGATAAATTGACGAATATATTTTTTTATGGAGCAGCGGTTAATATATTAATAATTCGCTTTTTTTGGTTTGCCGCTTTTGAAATGTGAAATCAAATGTTTTCTACAACTTGGAAGTTTTAAAATTGTGTATTATTATTTAAAGGTTATCATAAAGTTTTTGTCAGTTTCACCAGTTTGTATCATAAAGTTGTTCAATATTCTTTTATACAAAATTAATAAACATTTTATGATGAAAAATTCCTAAACAAAAAGAGATGTCTTTTTTTTGTTATGGTTATTGTACTAATGATTTATATTTTTTTTCTTGTATTTATAAACAAATTACTTAATCTTATAATTAAAAGCTATAATATAAATTTGCTATTACATTTTACTAATACATACAATTAAATTATAAAATAATTTTTAGAATATATATTTAGCTCTACATATGTAGTTTTATATCCAAATATAATAAACAGTTTTGTTCTATTCTTAATTTTCAACATAAATCATACGGTTTGGTTGAGAGAAAAAAGTAATTAAAAAATTTAATTATATAATCTAAATTTTTAAACTCCTAACTAATGTATGATTATATAATCTATATTTACCACTTCCAGTCTCGTTCGAGAAACATTCATAAAATCAATCTCTATATAGAAAAGAAAACAATTCGTATGAAGTTAACCAATCTAATATTTGATATTACCTTTTTATCATTTCAGTTTCTATGTATACATCACCTAACCAATCACCTTTTTATCATTTATCATTGTAGAATATTAAGTTAATCAACCTAATTGTTCAAATATTTTTTACTTAATGTGTTAATGGTTAAATTTGATTGTTATTTTTATATTTTTAAATTTATTAACTTTTATTAAAATATGTGAAAGTCGTTTTTTATGTTAAATTTAGATACAAAAGTACTAGTTTTACTGAAGAGATAATTAATTTAAAATAGAGGAAATAAAAACATTGTTCCTTATTTGAAGTTATAATAAATTTAACGTATGTTGGTATGTTATCTGGTAAAAGAAGCACTACTCAATTGTCCTTTTTAAATAAATATTGCATGTTAAGATGAAATAGAGTAATAAAGTAGTAATTAGTTTCTTATTCTTATGAAATGTTATAAACATTTGTTATGCGAAGTGCACCCACATCTTTAATTAAATCGAATTAAAAACTGGTAAATAGGTAAAAATCGTTAAAATTGAACAAAATTGGTCAAAAAGTTTTAAAAAAATATTTAGTGTTATTTTGATTTTTTTCCTTAAAAATAAAAAATTATTGTCATTTTCTTTAAAATAAAATACTTTTTTTAAAGAGTAGTAATATGTTTTGTTAAAGCCCGAATTTAAATATTATAGTATATTTAATTATTAGGTGTATTGTGAATATAAATAACTTATGTTATTTCTATTTTTTAGTATTATTATGATATTATTTTTTTAATGTTATTATTATATATTAATTTATTTGCATTATTTTATTAATATGGGTTCAATCTCCTATTGGACTTGAATCGGTGTCCTTACCAATTCAATAACCGGTCTTCAAAACATGTTAAAACATTATTTATTGGACCATCTTATAATTATTTTTCAATTTCAATTCTAAAATATTTAATATGAATCTGTAAGCACGCCGATATTGAGTATTTATTTATAGAAATTTACATGTCGTGGTGTAGTATTTTCTTTTCGGGGAAAGTGAAATTGATCTGAACGAGGAGGAGGGGCCTGGCAGTGTTGGTGCCAAACAAGTGACAGCAGCACTGACTGTGAAGGGTGATCTCAATTGTATAGGTCTGAAAATAAATCACGTATTCATATTAGACCCTACCCTAGGTAGGTACACTAGGTCCCCCAACTCAAATCATGCATTTATGGACCTTCATCAACGCAACCACAAATTGCAGCATATAATCTTAATCAAAACACTCGTGGACTACAGAGCCTATCCCCAAATTTAATGCTCAAACATTAAAATTCGGCATTTTTTTTAATATTTTAAACATGTCAACTGCCACTGCCAACAGTTCAACAGTGCTCTCCAACGTTTAAAATGAGGGAACACAATTGCAATCTCTTTCCTTTTCTGAGAAACTAAATTTTTGTTAAGCTGGTTCAATGGCAGTTAAAATGCTTTTACGAACACGCCCACGTAGTGAAAATTTTTAGAGCAGCCATTCAAGGTTCTATTTTGAACTTGTATATTCATGCACAAAAAAATGATTACTAACTTATTTTCACTTAATTAAAAAACATTTCACTTTCTTTTTCGAAAGAATTATATAAATAACAATACAACTTTGTTACTTACTGTTTACTATATAGACCTTCAGAAGTAATAAACAACATTTTAAAACAATCAACAGTAAGAAAACCAAACAGCTTTTACAGCTACTAAAAGCAAATAGCTCGTACCTGAATTCTGAACCAAAAGATGGTATAAAACATATTTAGTGCTCTAGACCTCTTTCTTGGGTACACTACGTGACACGAGTTACAACAATACCCATTAAAAAATCATACAGAAAATACGGGAACGATGAAGATGAAAGATTAGCACAGTAATTTACATGCAAGACTGGAACGGAACTAACACAAGGCAACAAGTTAGGATCAATCAATCTAATTAAATAGCCAGAAGCGGTTTGAAAGTGCTGAAAAGAACTTGTACATCATCTGTAGCATTAAACTTAAAAAGAATTTTTCACATCTATCGGCAAATTACAATGTGGTTTTGGCCTTCAACCAAACGAGTTGCTCCAGGGCTCTGGCATGATGTGATTTTGTGCACAGCACGATCGATGGATTTAACTTAGTTGGATCAACTAAATTGAAGAGCGCCCTGCATTAAGTTAAGTACAAATTTAGTTCTTAAAACTGGCCAGCAAGCCAAGTATGTAAAAGAAACTTGTCTTCGGCTGACATGGATCATCTTTGAGCTTGATCTGAAGAAGGTCCAACCGAAGTAGCTGCCACATTGCTTGCTGACCCATTCTCAATCGGAGGAGGCACACCCCACTTGCCTTCAGACTCAAGGGGCTCAAAAACATGAACTCCACCATCCGACAGTCCTACAGCAAACTGATTTGGCTCCTGTGGGTGAGCCGCAATTACAAGTGGTTGTACGTTGGAACTGCTTCATGAAGACAATGTTAGTATTCAACAAAAAGCATGTCAAAGATTAATTACAAGCACATTCTAAACTAAGAATAATCCAGGGTAACTCAAAAAAAATAATAAATTCTAAATGGCACAATTATATTCATTTTCAGATGGATTCTCATTTTGGAAGGGTAAGAAAATTAACACTTTGATAAAAGGATTACCTGACACTTGCAGGAAGATATGCAGAAGGATTGATACGACAACGTAATCTGAGATTTGAAGCACTAAATACACAGATTGTTGCGTCTAAAAAGCTGGCATATATAAGCTGGCTATCACACGAGAATGTTGCATGCGATATTGGTGCAGATGAATCTCGCGGGCACCACTACAATTGAAGCTATTGGCATCAGACAAAAAGTTTGTCAAAATTATTCACATGATATATTGAACTGAGACTGACCTGCTTTAGACCTTCTAGTTTTGTTGCTTCATAAATGGCAAGCTGAGTTTCATGTACAACCAGGAACTGTATTTGATCTTGATGAAACTGTACACGGGTATCTGACTGTGCCGGTGGTGTCCTCCCAGGAGGAAGCTGCAAGAATCTAGACTTCTGCTTTTCCCATCCATCAGTGTTCCAAACACAAATCTGCATAATAAACAGGGTACAAAAGTAACTCCACGTATCATCACAGTAAAAGTTGCATTGCCATGGAAACCAGTTAAAGATTCAAATCTAAGTTCTTGTATGCAATTGAATCATAGAAAAGCCAGATTCTGAAGACACATATATTATATTAAGCTATTATTACCTGAGCATCTGCTCCAGATGAAACTAATACATTCAATACATGAGAGAAAGCAAGACCAGTAATCCTTTTAGTATGGCCTTTAAGTTTGCTTTTAACCTGCAAAAGAACTGTGCATTAACAACAAAAGATCTCAAATCATGAGTACAAACTGTTCACATACAGCCATCTGCGTTATACCTCGTCAACACGGACATTATATATTTGAATAGAGGAATCATCCATGCCTATAGCAATAATATTGTTATCCTGAGGATGGAAAGCAAGAAAGGTTGCCGCAGGTGGTGGAGGCATGAACGTTGTCATAGTCTGCACTTAGCCAGGAAGATTGAAATCGGTTAATTGGCATAATTCCAAAACATGGTCTTGAATAATGGCAACGCTCATAGGTTACCTTAAAAGTCATCATATTGAACAGAGATATCTTCCCTCCTGATGCAGACATTACGTATGAGTCATTTTTGGACAATGCAAAGCAGGGTACAGCATCCTCAGGATTGCTATCAGCAATGTCATTTGTCATCAGGATGCCACTAGACGGTTGCCACAACTGAGGTTGCAAGGTAGCAGTGGCCTACAGGATAAAATATCAACATCAAAAGGGAGTATAGTTCCGAATGTCAATTTCTGAATAGAGAATAGTAATCTGACAAAAGAAACTTCACATGTTCTCACACCTTGCCAGATGAGTTACGCTCATTTCGCTGCCATTTCCACAGCAGGTGAATGGCATTTGATGCTAACGCCAGAATAGCATTACCTGAATTTGTATATATCAACCTTGATATCTGTAAAAAAAAAATCACAATTTCCTTCAAGGAGAGTAGTTGGCCAGAGAAACCTCACAAGAATGAAGGTCACAATTGTCCAATCACTTTTTTAAAATTATATTTTATTAAAAGCCATATTTAGGGATTAAAACATTTTTGTATAAACAATTAAGGATCATTTCACCACCAACGTTTCTGCATCAAGACACACAAAACAGGTTCTATGTAGATGGTACATAGAATAGGAAAACATTTCCTGCAAAACTACATGGAAATAAGAAATCCACAATTCTCCTTAGTTGCATAACCCAAGTCCATAAGATACTAGTGTTACCAGATAATAGGAAAAGGCTCTTTTAAAGTAAGCAGCCAAGGGTGTATCCAATCATCTACTGATAAAGATCATGTTCGCTTAAGATTAAATTAAGGGTGGATGAATTCACTTTAAAGGAGTTTTTCGCTTAGAATTGTGGACTAAAATGGGTTTGAGATAACACAACTAACCATGAAAACGTTTGTAAGGCTGCAATAAGTTTGTTACTAAATTTCTACTGAGGGGGTATACAATACAATTGAAGTAACATACCTTAGTTACTCTTACATTCTCCGGTAGCTTCAAGGATCTACATTGGGATTGTTCATTGATTTCAGTGAGCTTCCATACCTTTGACTTGTCATTGGATTCTTCACTTATTCTGGGTTTAACATCACCCATGTTTCGGGTATCCCCATTCTGAAGAGATGATAAATCATAGTTATTATAAATCATAATAAGTATGATATTTCCTATCTCCCAATAAGTGAATAATATGCGTTATTTATTAAGAATTGCACATTGAACAATAAAATAAAAATTAAAAAAGAACAGTACAACTATCAAGCAAATAAATTACGAGTCCCACTGATATACAAAGACAATATCACAAACCATTCCAGCAATAGCTACTACAGATGAAGCCCTCTCTGCCAGTGCCGCACTGGTTGCAGCGGCGGCAGCAGCTGAAATTGGATTAATCGTAGGCTGCCACAAACATTGTGTTAGATTTAGGTTTTATTAATAACAAATAAGAAATGATCAAGGTACAACATCTATAAGTCTACCTTTGTCAAGGCTTCTGATGCCCTTGAAGCATCATATAAAGAATTCTCCAGTGTGCGCAAGAAACGAATACCATCCCCATTGGCTAAAATTTTGATTCCATTCTCATTTGCAGAGACAGCTAAAAGTGTTCCGTCCTTGTTGAAACGAATACGCGGGCTTGCCTAGAGTGTAGATCAGACAACAATTAGCAAGCAACTACAATTTCTAGAGGCTAGCTCTCCAACTTTCAATAAAATAATTAACTTACAGGGAGACCCCCGTCAGCATCAACAGTTGTCAAAAGCTGAACATTATCCATATCCCAGAATTTGATGGAGAAATCATCACCAGCAGCCAAAAATCGATTTTTGGTAGTATCAAATTGCACAACACCCAAAGATCGCTTACGAAATCCTTGATAAGTCCTCTTCACAGCCCCTTCACTCTCATTCCATTCAACAATAGAGGATTCTCCATCTTTGCTTGTCCCGCATGAAAAGAGCCTGTCGCATACGTTGATAGCCAAAAACTTTTGAACATTGGGTAATGAAAAGGAAATATAATCCAACTAAGCAGCAAGAATCGGCACAATAGAAGGATCCATTGTTGAGAGTACATGCCTTGTACCATCAGCACTATAAGCCATGGTTGTGCACCAACGACCAGGAGCTTCATAGTCAACACGAGATCCCAAATTGTCATACAGCCATGCTTTTATTTTTCCATCTAAAGCTGTTGAAAAGATGAACTACAACATCACAAGACAATGAGCGTCAGCAAGAAAACCAACCCAACTAACAATCCATAAAGGTTCGGAAGTCAGTTTGAACCTGAATGTTTTCTTTATAATGTGGGCAGACAGAATAAACAGGAGCCTCATGACCTTCAAATGTATACTGCTTTGCACCCGAAGCAGCATCCCATACCTTCAATTATAAAATTTAGTCAGTAACACATTCAGCTTCTCCACTACAACAAACCAAGCTCAACTCTGAAAACTTACCCTAATGGTCTTATCATCACCACAAGTTATCACACATAGTTGCTTATTTGGGTGGGAAAATGCTAGATCGTTTACTCCACCAACATGAGCATCAATCTAGAAATCAGGATCATTAAGTAATCAAATACAAAAGATGCAGATATGTGTATCCATTATGTATATATGCATGCAAGTGTGTACCTCCAAGTGATGTCGTATTTCATCCCCACCATGGTAAGAGTATATCTGAACAATGTGCCTTGAATAAGCAACTCCTGTTCATTGAACAAACATAAATACATTATTGATTAGTTCAGTTGTCATATCAAGACAAATATAATATTATTATCATCATTCAAACATTGAAGAATTAGAAAATCCTTAACTTACCAAATAAAGCACCATCCGGACTCCAAATCACGCGGTTGACAGAAACACCCGGATCTTTAACAAGAGCAGCCTGAATTTATCATAATTAGTTTTTGTTCAGTGATGACAAAATTACAAGTCATATGGTTCAGCACAGATTACTATCAATAACATTCATACATAAAGGTAAAGAGACAACCTGAAATGGCATTGAACATGCACTAAGATCCCAAACTTTGAAGTTCCTTGAAACCAAACGCTCCCTAGAACCCACTTCCCACAAAGCAATGTCTCCCACATTTGTACCAACTGACAAAGGGCATCAAATATAAGTTAAAACAGAAATTTAGTACCAAATACATGCAACTTAAAAAGCAATACTATTAAAAGGCCTTAGAAGAGCAACAGACCAAGAAGTAAAGATTGTTGAACTGGATGGAAGTCCATGCTCATAGGAGATGAACCCTGATTAAGAGTTCGCACAACAGTCTTAGGTATGTCATCAGGTGCGTTAAAAGCTTGACTATGTTGACCATGACCTGGGAATGTTGCTGATAACACATTGACAGGTAGATTCACCTGCATGAAGTGATGAATAGCAGAAAACATGAGGTCAAAATTTGATTTGCCTACCAATTAATCGCTAATTATGTCTACAAGCAAAGCCAGATTACCTCATCCGAAATTCCAATAGGCCTTGTTCTCTTAGCAACATGTTCTGAGTCTCCAGATGGATAGTCAACAGAAGGATTAGTTGGGGGAGTCCTAGGATGCTTCAAAGCAGCTTAACAAGGCAGTGAAACATGTAAAAGTCAAGGATAAATTTGATATGATCATGTTACGACAACAGCTAAAGAGTTTGCGAATAATACCAGGAATTGATGGAGCACCAAGACCTATAGCTCCACCTCCAGAAACCGCAGCATGTGCTACAGTGGTAGGATTCGACATCCAACCAGCCAGGGGTGTTGGCACTGGTGCTGGAGTAGGTTGAAAAGGCTGTAAAAAAGAAGGTCCAGCACCAAAATAAGAATATAAACATAACAGAGACATGTAATGATGTCCATGACACCACAAGAAGGTAGAAAATCAGTTCAGGAACCCACCCCATGTGCACCAAGTGGAGGAAATCCTCCAGCCTTTGGTAAAGATCCTAGTAATGGATTATTAGCAGGTGAAGGAGCTCGTGCACCATTTGGTTGTCCACATGAATGATCCACGAAAAGTGTTTTTATATCAGGATTTGGCCGTGGATTCTTGCAAAGTTGATGCTGCCAATTTAGGCTGCAATTAAAAGAAAAAGGAAAGCAATTCTTTGTTACTTACTAGAAGATAATTTAATCAAATACTCAGAAGTGTATCTGCAGTACAAAACCTAGTGCAACCATGCATAACAATGATCTACAATTTAACATAAAAGGGGCTCAAAAATACAGTCATATATTGCATCACATTGCACTAGATACAGATTGATGGAACTAGTTTTGATGAAAACATTAGTTACATACAAATGGAAATTGACATCAAGCATTTATAAACCACCAAGCACTGAATTATAAATATGGCAGATGACCTCCATCAATTGTAAATTAAGACACTAACTAAATGAATGTATTGGGTACAAGAAAGTTATTTCACATTCAAAGCACAAATATGTGTTCCATAATGAGAAAATCAATGTTTGGACATAAAAAGATTACCTTTGATTGATTAAAGTCCGTAACCTTGAGTTTTTAAGGTTGGGAAATTGCAATTTGTCACGAAATAAGGGATTTGCTTCGATGAGCTTTTTGAGCTCAACCAACATGATTGCTCGTGCAGACTTTGTATCGCCATACTTAGACAATTGCTCATTCTCCCTGTGTCAACAGAAACTCATTAGCTGCTTCTTACAGAACTTTTTTACACTGAGAACAGGAGTAAAAATTAACATTGGTACCTAAAGTTTTCCAATGTCAGAAGCTGTGTGATTTCCTTGAACAATTCTTCATTAAATGTAGCAAACACTTTCAAATCCTTCACTAATATTTCTACTGCCTTAGACCGGTCATGCCTACATAAGAAAACGGTTAATTAAACTTAAACTTGTCTGCTAGTAGAACATGCAATTTAAATGTTCAGAGTCAACAAACAATCTAAATGTGGATTCGTTGTGAGCTTACTTATCTAAAGCCTCCAGATACTTCTGCTTCCTTATCTCAAAGAAAATCTTCATAGAATACCTATTATCATCAACCTTGGTGAAACCAGAGAGGTATTTCTCCACCTCGTCCCAATTCCCATTGTGCACTTCATCCTCAAAATATTTCATGTTAAAGAAAAACCCTGATTCCTGCTCAAGCCTATCATTTTCAACCCAAAAAAAATAGTTAATTAATAAATGTGGCATAAATAAAATAAATAAATAAAACACCAAAAATAACCTAACAAAATAACAAACTAGCCCCACTTGTGCACAGTCTCTTTGAACTTTTCCTCATCGAGAAACTGCAAGATCAAGAACACCAATTCCCTACTAAGAGACGACATCGGAACCCCTTCGTCTTCGATTAGATACACACTGAAATGAGCAACAGTGAACTAGATCTGCAAAACCAAAAAATAAAAGAAAAAAATAATAGCAGCTAGGGTCAGCCATGTAAACCACAGAAAATAAATTAAAATAAAAATACAAAAAAAGACGAATAATCAAAATCCGCACCGTCAATGAAATCATCTAGCCAGAAGCATTTATTTATGGAGAAAACCCTCTCTATTTTCCAAAATTAACCTAGAAAAAAAAAACGATGCGGTTTCGGTGGCCAAACGAAAACGAAGAAACACGAAAACGATTTGACTCTATCTACATCCTACACGATCAACAAAGCAGCTTTAATCTAAGATGCATGAACCAAAAGTTTCAACCTAAAAAAAAGAGCATAATTTTTTTAATAAAATTTCAAAAAAAAAAAAAATCAAAAAGCCGCAGATTCGGAAACATGAAAGGTAGAAACTCTAACCTTCAAAGCTAACACATCACAAACCAAACGCTCTCTGTCTCTCTTCCGATTCTTGCACTTTCTCTCTCCTTGCGGAAATGGACTAATCTACTCGCTCTCTCTCTAGAAACTTGAAAATATATATAGAGAGAGAAAGAGGTCATTTGAACTTGCAGAAATAGGGTGTTTTTTATATAGGAGGCGACAGATAGTGGAGGTGATAAGTTCTTTGACCTATCAATCTATTACAATAGGCTATCAGGGAAGCAGACGCACTTATAATACAAGTGCAGTTAATTGCGGGACCCACTAAGCCGGCTTCGGTTTTGTCTAAACAATCGGCTCGGAATCTCGAGCTAACAGCTGTCCTTCAGCTCCAGAATGGGGGTAATTTTCCTATGCTGACGCGACATCAAGCCACTCTATGACATCAACCATTGGATGTTTAGTTCATGTTAGACAAGATGATGACGTGGCATATCAGACGGTGAAGATTCGAGGTGGAGGGGTAGGGGAAAGGCGAGGATAGTTGCTGAGAAAGCGACTTTTACTGGGTTAAGATCCCCCAGTAACGACAAAGTTTCTCGGAGGGGTCCCATAAGTTTGACCCCAGAGTTAGCAAAATATTACGATGCTTGCCACTGCGAGATGCGCGTTTTATCACCGTGTGGTGTGGGGCATTCTCGAGGTACGATATTTTGGGTGTTTGCGCGCGCGAGATGTACCGTGAGATGAAAAGTTAGTAAAGTAAGTGAAGTGAATTAAATGTGTGGTCAGAGAGGTGTGTAGGTTATTGTCCTTGTCAGGTGTGTACCTCTGGCGGTTCTTTTCCACCTAGTTAAAATAAATATAAATATTCAAAAAATAAAGTGATGGAGAATCATAATTTTAAAAAATAAAAAATCAAATTGAAAAAGGAAAAAATTAACCACAAATCACAATTTACTTTGGGAAAGTGACAATAAGCTTGTTTTCAAAGCACATTTGTATATAATTTATTCTCTGGAAATCTAAAGTTACTCGTTTTGCATAATGATGTATTTGAGACTAAATTGTTTAAAGAAATATATAAATATATTTATTTATGGAGAAAAGATGCTAGGAAGGAACCGATGGAACCATTTAATGAAAGTAATATCTTTTAATATTGTTTTAATTTTCGAAACTAAAATTTAATATTTTGTTTTAGAGGAAACAAATTGATCATGGAATGGACATTCACATATTAACACATAAAGAACTTGTTTGTTGACTTAAAACTTAACCTTTTTACATTTTGGTTGGAATATTTTATTTAGAAGATAAACTTCGTTAAAGGAAATATGGTTAGCAACCCAAGTCCTTGCTGGTTGGTCTAACATATATTGTCATATTAATTAATTATACAAGGAAAATTATAATTTGGTAAGTACGTATAATGTTATTTTTCAATTAAAATTAAATGTTTATCATAATAACTTATAAAGTAAAATTTAATATTAAAAGTCAACATAGATTATTAGAAGAAAACTTTAATTGTTATTAAATATGTATATAAGTATTATGGTTTGATATAATTAACAAATAACTATATCCCTTAAATATATATAGTAAAAAGGTTAGATTCTTAAAATTCTGCCTGTGAAAAGATATTATAGAACATAAAAGTAGAGTTTATTACTTTGGTAATCTATTATCTAATAAGCTTTTTTTTTTATAAGATATATTCAGTATTGGATAAGAAGTCTAAATTTTTAGAAAAATTAAATGCATTAAATTTAATTTTATTCAAATATAATAAATTAAATTTATTGAGTTTTAATTTTTCATAAAATATTTCAATTACTATCAAATTAAAAAAATGTTTTAATATTAAATAATATTTGAAAATTCAAAAATATCAACCCATAATGTTTTTCAATGAAAGTTAATTTAAGTTACATTTCGATTAAACCTAGGGATATTTTTTCAAATAATTTTAAGAAAGATTTTTGTTAAATAATATTGGTTGAGGTTATTTTCATATTAATATTTTAGCTCAAATCAATCAAAGTACGATATCGATGTTGTTTGTCAATACTTTCCTGATCCACTTTGAGTTGTTATTGGTTGAAAAAAGAAAACTCTAAAATTGGTCAAAATAATCGTAGTTAAATTTGGTAAAAAATTGTCCTATTTAACGTAATTGTAACAAACTTTAGTCAAAAAATCATAATGACAACGCTAATTGAAAAAAAAAATGTAGAACTGTTGACTAAAAAATCATCATGAAAGATGTAATAGGAAAATCTAACATATATCTGCTAAAAATATGTGTCTCAGATATTAATTGAGAAAATATCGATCTAGAAATAATATTGGTTATTTCGGTGAAAAAATAATTATAATAATTAATGAAAATAAATACTTATAAATTTGAAGTAAAAAAAGTCAAGACTTACATTTGTAAAGTTGGAACAGAATGTAGAATCACATTAATTCTATCAATATTGTTATTATCTTGTTTAAAAACTAATATAATTGTTTACAAGTATTTACTTGAATCATTTATTAAGTTTATCAGAAGAAAATTCTTTTTTTCTAATTATAACAATTTAACCTTTACTCACTATAAATATTATAATTATATATACATATATATATATATATACATATATATATATATATATATATATATATATTATTTTTTTACTTAAATCAACACTTATTTATTATCTAATATTCATAGTTACAACTCTGTCCTAAGTATAATTATAATTTTTTTAAGTCTAGTACAAAATCATGTCTAAACCTTTTACACAGTTTTGCACACTAACATGTCCGTCTTTGAGCATTATTACACCTTCACTGACTATGTTAAAATTATTGTTACAAATGTTAAATTTTATATTCAATCCAATGTATATTTTCAAATTCCAAAATTCTAACTATTTATAAAATAGAAAATACAATTTAGATAATCTCAAAATCCACATAAACATAAATAAATTAACAATTGAATCATAACTAACTTTGAAAAGCAACCCTAACACAGTAAAATCATTCACAACAAAAACAAAATCTTAGTGACACTTAAAAAGTTAGTTGTGAGTCAATAATTGTTATAAATATAACATTTGTTATTTCACTTCAAACGACAACACAAATCCAATATGCAAATCACGATCTTCTATAGAATTTCTCCCAACTGTCGAAAACCAAACATGTGTAGAATGCAAAAAGATGATATCTAACCTCAATTATTCATGATTTAGAATTGCACATTTTAACATCAAAACCAAAGTGTCTTTTAACAACTTTCTTTTTATTTCTAAAACAGATTTTGGTTTTATTCTTTAAATTTAATTAAATAATTCTAATTAAGTCAAATCAAAATTGTTTTTTTACAAGTGAAGTACATGGGATAAATTACAATTTTATTTCTTATAACGTAAATCGATATAAAAGCAATTCTCAACATTTAAAATACAAATAAATACCAAATAACAGTATTCAATCACTAATACATAAAATCTAATGAAAACTTATATAATATCACAACATATTTACTCAATATTGCAGTAGTATTTTTTTAATCCAACAAAAAACAACTATAAATATCTCTATTGTGTTAAAAAGGTCCAATTAAAACATTTATAAAGAATATTTGATTAAACATGTGAATGCAAATTAATTTATATTCTGAAAATATCTGTTTGTTGGTTAACTTTTCACAATAAACATGGATCCACGTAGAAAGATAGAGAAGATAAAGAGAATAGCCACTAAAAGTGGTGTGTTCACACTGAGGGGTACAAAAATCCAAAGGGTGACCCTCCTAAAATCGTCTCTATCATTAGAGTGTGTTAAAAATAATTGTGGACTTAAATTATAGACATGTTTGAACTAATTTTTTTTTCAAAGCTCTTTTAAGAAAATAAAAATATCAGAATTGATTTGTTATAATGAATTAATAGAATTAAAAAATATTTATAAAAATAAATTAGTTAGTTTATATTGTTTAAAAAAACAACTTTTTACTTTTTATTTATTTATAAAGTAATTTTAATTTATAAAAAATAAACTTGTTTATTTTCTCTGCTGTAAATGCTAATAAAAAAAAATCATTCAAACTTTCTCTATCACTAGTTTTCCTCCACAATACTATATTCTTTACTTTCTTCTTACCAAACACGGCAACGTATTCAGTTTTTTTTTTCTCCTATATTGTCCAGAATAATAATGTTATGTCATAAAAGTTCATCCCCCAGTGTCCTCATATTGTTTATCACATATAACTTTACTAAACACTCAAACAATTCATCTTGATGTGACATTTTGTTGTGTTGTTTTCATAAACAGTAAACACAAACTATCAAAATTGTATAATTAAGAATTGCCAAATTTATGGAAAAAAGGTAGTTTTTAAAAAACATATCAAAGGAGAAAAAAATGTAACAACTATTTATCAATTAATAATTGAATGTATATTAACTAATATGAAATTACTTCGATTAATATGTGATATTAAATTTACTTTGTAAGTATACAATTGTATTATTCTCCATAATAATATTGTATAATTTTAACAAAATTATTTATCGTAGAAAATATGCGTGATGTTAAAAAAACTACTTATTAACGTGTTCCCTTATTTTAAAACAAATAGGTGGGGGCCCTCTTTGAAAATTCTCAATGTCAAGTTGTTTTTGATAAAGAAAGACAAAATGGTTGAAAAAAAAAATACAAATGGAAAAAACACACGCACAACGGAACAATCTCATTAAAAAAAAATAGTTGTTATTCATATATTTTTCAAAACCTAAAATTTCATGTAATATATATTTGACTTTGTTTGTTTTGTAAATGATTTTTCGGACTTATAATATTATGATGATAAAGCCGACAAAATTTTCACGCGGTAAAAGTTAAACACGAGAGTTTTAACTGTATAAATTATTTCCAATGTTTAATTTTGTTGTAATCAATTTGAACTTACGGATTACATGTAATAAACAAAGATTAATTTAATCACCAAAATGAAGATTGTAATAGTTTTATTTTAGAACTATTGAACTTTAAGCACGCATAATATATATATATATATATATATATATATATATATATATATATATATATTAGTTTATCACATATGTAAAGTATCATATTGTAACTCACACTTTAATAATTCAAATTAATGAATAATGAAGCATGTTATAAGTCCATTAATAAAAAAAAAAGTTATAAGAATATTTATTAGATTTGATCCTGAGTATAATTACTTAAAAGACATTAATCCATTATATCATTGAATAGATTCTGTTTATACCTTTTATGATTACTGTATCTTCAAAAAAGCAAATAAGAAATTGGTAAGTGTTTAAAATATTATAATTATAATAAAAAAACTAAAAAATTATTTGGATTTTCGAAATGTAAACATACCTTAAAATGGGAAAGGCAGGGGTAAGGAGTGGGTCCCACAATCTATTGATGATTGACATGAACAGGTGGGTCCCACATTCTCTCTAAAACTTTCAATTTAATTTAAATAAATAAGAAACTTTAGCTGTAACCCTCTTTCTCTCTGTACCTCACTCTCCTTTCTATTTACATACTTCTTTTCCACTTTTAGTTATTTTACTTTTTTTTCAATAATTAAGTTAATTTTTAAAATAATAAATTAATATAAATTTTTATTGAATTAATCATAATGTAAAATAAATAATATATTTTTAATTAAAAATAATTTATTAACAAAACGCATTACGTAAATGATAAATATTATGTGTCACTTTAATGTGTCTGTGTTAACAATTTATTTAATGTTTCTTTGACGTTTTGTTAAATAAAATTTATATCATAAAAGATATTTAAATAAACTTTAAAACTAAATAATTATAAACTATATTGAAAAAAAAAGACAGATGCACTAAGTCCAAACCCTACCTGTTTTTTTAGGATCGTAGCATTGTTAAAGAATTATTTATTAATTTTATTGATTATCTATTTTTGTTGGACAAGACACTAATATTTCAATATTGTTAGGTCAGTACTATGTAGGGTTTAATTTTAATATTTTCATCTAAATTTTCAACTAATATATTTGTTTTATAAGTTTAATCAACCAATGTTTTTTTTTTTTTTTTTATTATTTTTTTTAGAGT
>Ga0209700_105103_pt1 | contig 22633 bp, 7 predicted proteins | sample SiratroredBW_FD_187528 | JGI IMG/M metagenome (GOLD analysis project Ga0209700, IMG submission 187528) | Root nodule microbial communities of legume samples collected from California, USA - Siratro red BW (SPAdes) (version 2) | ecosystem: Host-associated > Plants > Roots > Nodule | place: USA... | reverse complement strand
GTTTTTTTTTTTTTTTTAACTTCTTGCTCAGAGGAAAATAAAAATAATATAATATAATTGCTTGCTTAACTATTATTTTAACTTTTCATTAATCCCGTATTAATTTGTTTCGTTTTATATCAAGTTTTTCTTTGTTTTTATTCTTATTTCTTGTAAAAATATTATTTAATTAATATTTAGGCTAGTATAAGTATAAGTATATAATTTACGAGAGAAATAAGAATAAGACAAATTTCATAACTATCAAGCATGAGGATAGAAATGATTACCTCAAAGACAAGGATATATATATATATATATATATATATATATATATATATATATATATATATATATATATATATATATATATATATATATATACTTAAATTTTCATTTATCCCATTTTATTGTCATTTTTAGTTGAGTTACAATCTCACTTAAGTGACATTAACTTATTGATTTTATAATAACTGATTTCTGAAGTGATTATAACAAAAACATATCAGTTGTAAAACATAAAAATTCATCACTTCAAAGTGATCAAATTGACACTTAACTAGAGAACAAAAAATCAATTCAAAATAAAATAACAAATTATATTTTATATAATCTAGTGCTTAAACCATGAAAAATCTTTAAAATTAAACAAGAAATTCGTTCAAACAATCAAACAATGCTCAAGAGATGTGTTCATGTATAACACATTAAAACAACATTATTTAATTAAACGCACACTCAAACAAATGATGATTTGCAATGCTATAAATAAAAGTTTAAGTTAAACAATAAGAGTGTAATATAAGTTTCATATTTTTATTTCTATTCAAACTTTTTTTTCTTTGTAAAGCTAGTTTTAAGAGACTTCATGATAACTTTATAGTTCAAGAAAATCATAACAAGCAACTGGGAAATAACTTTTTCTGTTATTCAGATTGTTTTTGTTTACATACAAGTTACCATGCCTCATTACTTTTACCTACAATTCCTTTTTTATTATTATAAAATATAAAATGTTATTATCTTCTAACTAATATAAATGATCTAGTTTGTTTTTAATATTTGAATATATGTGATAACAATTTCAATTACTTTCAAAACTTAAACTAATAAAATCTTATTTAAGATCAACAATTGATTAAACGAATAACTTTATTTATTGTTTATTAAAAAAATATAATTAATTATGATAATTTAATAGATAATTTTATATCACAAAAAGTTTAAAAAATAAATTTTAAATAAAAATATCATAATTTTAATTATTTTATTAATTTAGAAAATACATCATTTTTCTAATAGGCTTTAAACTTCTTAAAGTTTTAAGTCGTCGTTACTTAATAACAAAACTTCAAGGATATTTTGAATATAAGAATTTATTTATTTATTTTAGTTTTATTTTGAAGAGTTATTTTAAGGCTCTATTTATTGTGATTTTTATTGTCAAGAACTCGTAATATCATTTTAAGTGTGTAAGAGTATATACGAGGCATGATATATACGAGAAGGATTTCAAATTTTTAGTGGTAACATCACATTTTTTAACATGTTTAAAATTTATTAAAAACTATCAAATCATACGTATAATCAATAATACGAGCAGAATTCCTCAAAATTTATCATTTATAACAATCTTGCCGGTGTGTTGATAGTAACTTTTTGTGAACTGTATCATACAAAATAAAATCATTAGATTGTAAAGAAAAGTAAAAAGAATAAGACTAAAAAAAAATGTTTTAGAGTTAATTAACAAATAAGTTATCCTCTTTTCTTGTTATAGGAGAAAATAAATATCCCTCAATAATAATTGTAGCAAACACTAACATGAATTTATTTATATTAAAAATAATCATTCCAACAAAAGTCAGATTTAGTCAATCACTTACAGAATTGCCGGAATTTATTACCTGAAACAAGCTAACAATCTTTGAAAACTGAAAAGCAATTGTATTCGACCTAACCACTAATAATTAATTATTGACTCAAAATACTGTATATATATAGAAAATGTATTGCATTATTTACACCTGAAAACAACCTTTACATTCCAGAATTCAGGAAATTTCAATGTATTGTCACAAACCATGTTCTCCACACAAGAAGAGTGTCCCACTAATTAAATTAAGGGTTGATTTTGTTCTCCATTTTTTCCAGTTTCTCCTTAACATCACAACTAAGAATTATTCAAATTCTGTGTGCCAACGTACAAAATCCAATTTATTCTGCAAAACTCACAAGTTTCATGTTTCCCATATTTTATTTTTTTGCCAGTTTCTTTCACTCTTTCCCTTTGTTATTGTTTGGCCTTCTTCCTTAACTTTTGAATGCCTTTTTCCTTTTTCCCCACCCTATCGTCTCTAAATAGAGCATCTTTTAGTTTTTGGTGAGATTTATTTGATTCATATTATTTATTTATTTATTTTTCTAACAATATCCTTCAACGTTAATTCCCCACCAGACATTATGCACAGAACAAAACATTATTTGCATAGAGTCCACCAAAAAAAGATATATTTGCATAGAATGCAAGCCATATAAAATGTGTGTGAATGAAGTGGATAAGTACATGCGAGGGGAGCATTAGTGCAGTGGCCATGTTGCATTGAGAAGATGGAGTTAGGTAACCATGCTTTTGGCGTAAATCAATTACACTTCACATACACCTCGTCACTTTGTGTTAGAAGTTTGATGCTTTACACAAATCAATTATTTCGTATCACCTTTATTGCTTTTTTTGGATGTGTGTTTTTCTTTTTACAAAAGAAACATATCAACTTTGATATTAATTACAAATACAATTACATAAGGGTGAATCTTTGCTATTAGTAACTAAAGGTTATTTTGATAGTATGTAACTGTTTACTTTTCAGAAAGAGTAGGAGTTTGATGCGAGTGAAAAATATTAAGGGGAAGTGATGAATTTAATTATTAAACCACTTTTTTCTTATGAAGATTACAAAAGGAAATTCTGAATAATAATATAATTGCCATTACGGTAAATGACAAAGTCGCAAGGTTTTTAGGAAGCTTTTAGTTTTTTTTTTTTTTTTTTTTTTTTTTTTCCATTAGTTACAAATTTATTTAGTCTAAGCAATCGTGTTTGTTAAATTATTTTTTTAGTAGTTCCTAACTTTGTTTAGATATTATTTGAAGTATCATTTTAAAAAAAAATTAATTTATAGTTAATATGGTAATCTTATTTGTCGATATTTTCTCAAGTTTGATCGAAATTAAGTATTTGATAATCTGTGTATTTAATGCTATTGAAAACATAACCAATTTATAGAAATAAGCAGATTACTATTCAAAATGATCATATATTATCATGACTTTTAGGTTAATCTTGTTTAGTCAAAGAGTACATATTGATTAATATTTAATTAATTTTAAGCATTTAATTATTTGTCGTTTTAGATTTCCGAACACTTATAAACAATCTTAACCATGTTCAATACATTAATATTGTATGTTAAATAACTATGTTCTTACTGTTTATGTGAAAATCAAGTTAAAATCAAAGTTAGGTTGTGGTAATCGAGAGATTAGAATTATGGATAGATGGGAGACTAAGATTCTCGTGGATCTTACCGTAAAATGGGAGGAGGCACTAGAAAATTAGAACTTGCCAAAACGTGTGGAGGTGTAAAAGTCACTCAGGGAGCGGCAAAGGGTGGTAAAAGGGGTTGAAGAGTGTCAAAGGGTTTGAAGTGAAAATATCTTGAGGGAAAGGCAGAATATTTTATGAATATTACTACATAATAAATTTATCCCACTTTTATCTAATTTTTATATTATATCCTATCTTATCTATAGCCCTTAATTAATAATGATATTGTTGCTACATTCCACAACAGATAAAGCTTCAAATTGCTAACCCTACTACACTTTTCAGTTAAATTTAACCAAATTTTTTGATATCCCTCTCTCATATTTTTTTACCAAATTTTGTATATTTTCGTGAGCAAATTATATTTGGATACTCTAACACAATACAAACACGTTATTAATATATCACTAATTATATATCTATATTTTTCTTATTCTATTTTTTTTTAACAGTGAAGAATAAATTAATAGAAGCATTTTAGGGATGCTTCAACCCTATTACATTTTTAGAAACTATCCTCTAACATATTACTAACTTAATTATCAAGTCTAATCCCACATAATATTTAGCTAAAAGATCATATTATTACAATTTCCCACACCAAGATATAGAGAGTCATTCTTAACATACAGAAAAATGTTCAACAACAAAGACCCCAAATGTATTATTAGTTGCCCACGATGGGAGAGCGAGCTGCTAACAACTGTACAAGGTCTACCTTCTACTAATATTATAGTTTGAATCTTCTTATATCTTAATAACACGTGCTTTTCTTTTTCTGTGCCTTCAAGACCTCAACTTCTATACCTTTATTCTTCATACTCCAACGCCCTCCTCTAGCTTAATATTGGGATGTCTACTACATTGAATATGCATATCGGCAACAAATACTAAACGTACACCTAGCCTATCACCCTCATCATATTTCCCGCTAACTAAATTGCCAAAATTAGTGGTCACCAATACTATATCTATGCCCATGTTACCCTTCTCAATTTACCTAGTAACCAACACTAATACACAAAACCCAAACTAGGTAATACTACCTAGACAAAGAGCAGGGCATAAGTACCAATCCGAAAAAGAGTAGTTCACACTTTGGCATCTAAACATAGTCGAGGAATAAGCTTTGAGTTGGGCTAGCCACCCACATTCTCTTCCAAACTGTATTTATTTTCTTATTAAAACATGCTAAATAAAAATGTTGAAAGTGTTTAACAATCTTATAGTGCCTCACATATGAGATTCCTATCCATCCATCACAATTTTGCCATACTTTTTGTGTTACTTCACAATTAATGAGGACATGTTGGACTGTTTCCTCAACCTTCTTACACAACATACATAAGTTACTAACAATTAAGACTCCTTTTCTCTCCAAATTTAGTCTAGTAGGTAACTTTCTAGTATTGCCCTCCACACACACATCTGAGTTGGACCTTCAACTTTAATGCTCCACGTCTCCCTCCACAAATTAATGTTTGAAAAGGAACCATATTGGGAACCGTATTCGTTTAGAGCCCTATATCCATAACTTATTGTGTAACTATTCATTTCTCCGTCACTCCAAATCTACCCATATGGTACACCCCTCTTCCACTGGCTTGCACCTATGAGGTTTGTTAGTTGTTATAATTGTTTCTCTTTTCACACAAACAATTCTCTCCTCCATACTAGATTCCATGTATGTGCTTCTCTATTCCTTTTGGCCAAACCCCAAAATCGCTAGCAACTTTATCTTTACACAAAGATAATGAATACAATTTAGAAAATTTCTCTTTAAGCAATATATCTCCAAACCACCTATCTTTTCAAAATCTAATATTTTTCTCGTCCCCTTGTTTTGTTTTTGTAATATGTGTATAATAATATAGGTACACGTTATTTTCCTATTTCTTGGTAATGAGTAAGTGAGAGGACAATTATTATCAATATTCTAACATAGTAACATTCTCCTAAATGAGGTAAACTCCAAAAAGACCAAACACTACACCAGTTAATTAATATACAGTAAATGGCGGCTAAATAGGGTGTTTAGCATTATTTATGCATGTGACAAAATGATGATAGGTTTCGGAATTTGGAATCTTTCCTTCTTTTTCGTGTTGTTTCAAAATACATCAATTTTAATATTATAAAATATATTTAAAAATATTTTTTAATATATCAAAATTAATGTATTGTGAAAGTATATTAGAGAAACAACGCTAAAAACTCAATAAAAGATTTAGACCTTAAATATAGAAACCTTGATACCCCAAATATTGGATACATTAAAGGAGACTTTAGACTTGGATGGTGTGATTTAATTGTAAAGAGAGAAGATTTGTATTAGTGTGGTGTGAGCCTCAATGATTGAACGATATTAATGATCAAAATAATAATAATAATAATAATAATAATAATAATAATAATAATAATAATTATTATTATTATTATTATTATTATAAAAATGCTTATCAAACAATGCTTTGGGGAAATAATGCTTGGATCTTTAAGATAATTACTGGTTTAATTAGTTATTGGATTATTTTTTGTGTGGATACCATATTAGCATTACATATATAGCACTCATGTGTCCATCTGCAAGGAATTAAATAGCGATGCATTTGTCATTGTTAGTGTATAATTACTTCTTTTGGTATGCTTTTTAACCCAACAAGAAACATGTCTATATCTTAATTATTGGCCCCCTCACTCTTTGTTAAATTAGTGACTTCTGATTCATCTAAATAAATATAAAGTAATTGTGGGGTTTCCATGTAAAGTCAACTTTATCATTGGGGCATAGATAAGATTTTTATAGAAGGTTGGCTAATATGTGGACACAAGAATGGATGGAAGAAATTTGATGGGTCACTTTACAAATATGGGAAATCAGGTAGCCAGACACTGCCAAAAACACAAATATAAAGGTGACAAAAAAAAAAAAAAAAAGATTTGGTGGAGATAATTTCTCAATCAATTTTTAAAATAAGCAATTTGGACTTAAAAAAATTAAAAATTATGAATATTAACTTTATAAAAAAAATTCTAGTAACTTCTTCAAAAGTTGAGATACAAAAATTAATTTTAATTTATGTAAAAAATTATTTAATATTATGTTTTTTCCTCTAAATACTTATCGAATATTTTATTTAAGCAAACATTTATTCTAATTTAATTGAAGTGTTACCTTGGTTCTTGAAAATGTATTTTCATTAACAACTTAAAGAAAAAAAAAGTTTTGTATAGGCTTTATTAAATTTTAACTACCTCATCATTTAATTATTTTCAATTGAGCTTTTATTTAAAAAATTAGTTTTATTAAGTATTCGAAATATTTTTTAGCTTCGTTTGAGTGTTTTACTGTTTAATTTACCGATAACAAAATGACGTAGTCACTATCTCCTTTTTGTTGTCTCCAACTTGCCAATGAACTTCTACATTTTTTTCTCTAATAATCTCCGACTCATTTTTGGATAGAAAAAAAAAATAATAAGTTGGATCTCCAACTCTTTTTTGGAGAGAAAAAAAAAAAAAGTTGGAAGAAATTGAAGAGACAATTAATTAGTTGATAGGATGATTGAATGGAGAAAACAAAAATAATAGTTACATTAACTGGAAAAAGTCAAACAACAAAATACTTACTGATTTTTTTTTTTTAAATCACTAACACGAAATGTTTTAATTAAGAATCCATTTAAACCTTTATAATAATTTCATTCAACTTTACCTAAATTAGCTTATATTTAATTGGCATAATATCAAATACCAATAATTAAAAAAAAAAAAACTACACAAAAAAATTGTCCATTATCATAAAAAGATATACATGGTGGTGGATATTCACTGCTTGATTCCCAACTGAATTTAGAATTAACTTTTTTTAATCTCTCCGTGATCTCCCACATCGTCTGGTTTAATCACATGAGTAAAAGGAAATGCTTTTTGGTGAAGTTTTTTGTGTCATGGTTGTAGCGTCATGGGCAAATTAACTAATTAGGGCAGCGTGCTGCTGTAATGCAATCACCGAGCTGTGACACAACATTATAAAATAAAACAAACACAACTTACAGCATAGGATTGAGCTGTGTCTCAGAACCTTAGTGTATATCTACTACGCTCTGAGTCACTTTATTTGGGGAAGCATAAAGATCACCATCACCAAATAAGCACATAGGCTAGGAACTTCCACCCCCAATGAATGATCTACACTTTTTTTTATTATATTATTATACCAAAAAGTGACCACTCCAGTGATTGGTCAGTTTTTGTAAGGAAAGGTAAGAGAGTAAGAAACTGAGCTTCCTTTGTATTGCTTGCAAGTTGGAGAGTGGAAGAAGCATGAATGGTAGTCGTAAATTGAGTCAAAAAAGTGTGGCTGTAAAATTGACCCTCCAGCTATATGCAGGTGAAACAAACATATAGATGGAATTGATTTTGAGTGTTGCCAGCTATTTCACAACCTATGTTCATTAAATCCAGATTCTTTCGCATGCCCGGAAACCAAATGCTGCGTTTTTGGGTTTATGGAAACTCCAATCTCTTGCTAATAATATCTTTAACTCCCTTATTAATTTCAAATGACGCATGTTGACACATTCACTTTTGTGGTCCGTTCACATTCATCTTTATGTAATGGACTAGAAAGACCTCCTTTTAATTACTTAATTTAATTTTCGTGGTTATTATAATTTTGGTGTTGTAATCTTGATTAAGGTATCGCCATCAGCACGGATAAACCCTCTTTTTGGAGCAGTACATTGGAATAGAATTCATGTGATGCGTTTGCCAAATGCGCACCACTGAAACGCTTATGATTTTTAATGCCTTTATTCCTCATACTAGGAATTGTTCCTCCAAGGTTTTAAAGAATTGATTGAGGATATGAATTAATGAGAATAATAAAATTCTATATTATGCTGCCAAATATGTTATTCTTAAATTTAATTGATACCTTCTATTAGTTTTCCCCAAACAAATATTTGTTTTTTTAGTGGATTGATAATTCTATTACCAAGCCGATTGCTGGATCGACTGAATTTTAGAAGATAAGTATAATAGTGGGCAGTTATTAAATATTTAACTTATAGTTTATTTTTGTTAAATTATACTTGTGCTAAATTATTAATTTTCTATCCAACAATTTATGAATGCATGTTCATCTAAACTACATTATTCATTTTAAAAGAGTCAAATAGTTAAGAAGTAGCATTATTGTAGTATTAAAATTATATATGTATTTGGTTAAAAATATATCGAAATTAAACATAAAAAATTATTCACAATTTAATTTGGTTCAAATGTAAACCAAACCAAATTCTATGGTTTGATTTGGATGTGTTTTGTGATTTATTTATAATTTTTATTAACATATTTATTCATATTTATTAATATAATAATTTAATTTAATCTTCTATTATGATGAATAATTTTATTCTACTTCTTTTTAATTGAATATTTGTTTCATTCAACGTTGTGTATAGTATTATATTTTTAATATGATGAATAATATTATACAATTTATTTACATATGTAATTAACTTTCTTTTTTTTATTAGTAATGAAACTAGAGTAAAGTATAAAAATATAAGGGGTGTTTAGGATTTTTATAACAAAAAGACAAACAAAAAGTAAAGATGGTTATGTTAAAATATTTTACAAAATTTAAAATATAAACATTAAAATTAGTCTATTTATATTATTTATTTTCAGTAACATTTTATTTTAGATTTGTAGTAGTCTCTATATATTTTTTTTCATCAATTCAATTAGTATATAACACTCCTAGTTAAAATAGTATAAGAGTTGGATAATATTATTCTTATTCACATTATGTAGACATATATTCGATATATAGATTACATGATATTACAATAAAATTCACCAGCCGTACTATAATTATTCCCAAGTTATCTTCTCTTATGAATGATTTGATTCCATTGATTAATAGAATCTCACACCCTGAAAATGGGAGAAGAAAAATCTTGATAGCAAGCATAATACTAAATTTTTTATTTTTATTCAAGTGTGTATAGTGAGAGATTTTTTTTTTAAATTTTTCTTTTTCCTAAAAATAAAGAAAGGGCGAAGTATTATTTGTAAAAGGTTTTAAATATAAAAGTCCTTTTTATGAATAAAAAATATAACTTTTATAAAAGTTAATTGCAGGTACTTTTTAGGAGATTTTATAAGAAAAACCTTAATAAAAGGCTAAATTAGTGTTTTTTTTCCTTATTATTTTTGGGAGAAAAAGAAAAGTCTCTAAAATATATATTCTTGAGAATAAAAATCCAAGTAATATATCAGTCAACTTTCTGAACATCAAGAAGAGTTACAACTTTCTTAAGGTTAAGAAAATTACTTATAAATCTCTGAGAAAAAATCTAGTTTATTTTAGTAAATGTTTTGTAGTTAAATGTCTGAAAAAATTATCATGTGTTGATAATTTATGGGATAAGCTAAGCTGTTTGTCTAAAATGTACCAAAATATTTTATGGCAATATATATTGTAATGTTATTAAAATATTTCACTATTTTTGTAATATACAATTATAATTGCTAACCAACCCTGGAAAAAGTTATAATTGCTCACTTTGTCTGCTAAGAACACCCTATCAGAGAAGCAAAATCCAACTTAATTGCGCCATACCAAATAAACTCCCATATCTCTACAAAATGGAAGCCACGTCATGAAGAGTAGATCATCTTAGTAATGTTTTGAAACGCACTATTGTCCTCTATAATGCTTTACCAACCAAATAAAAAGCAGAAGGCACTGATAATTTGTATTAGAAAAACAAAGATCTTATATCAAAATACTATATAGATAATAACATGAAATATCAGATGACACGCAAGAGATTTGTCAAAAATGAAGGCACTACACATCAGAGTTTATGGCAAATAATGTTCTGTGTCTGTTGCTTCACCATAACATTAGCCTCTAAAACTGGAGAAAAAAAAAAGTAGGGGGGGACTGGGTGGGAATTTGGAAGAATACTGTTATATTGAGCAAGTTGATGAAAAGCTTCTCAATTTGTACAAAATTTCGCATCCACATGATTGTTAAAGACGTAGACAGCACTTCTTCCTCCTTTTTTTTTTCTTCCCTCTCTCAATTTATACATTGTTTCATTTTTAATATTATTTTAAGTTTCCTACGCGTCCTACAGTGTTCTCAAGTTGCTATAAATAGAGCATTCTCAATGCACTTGTTGTAAGTACAAAATATTCATCTCTTCTAACTTCTAAGTATTCAAGTATTCAGTAAAAGAACTAGACATGGCAGAGACCCTTCGTTTGGTTATTGCTGTTTTAGGTACTTCTTCGTTCATTCCTTAGCTTAGGACTTAGGATAACTCATTGTTTGAGTCTTCAAAGAAACTGACTCATTAGTTCTGTTTTTGTTTTTGCAGGCAATGCAGCCTCAATGTCCCTTTATGCTGCACCAATGTATGTACATCTATAACAATATTTCTGCTTTAATGTTCTCCCCTTTAGAGAATACATAAAGTGTTGAACACTTTTCATGCTTTTCATGTTCAGGGTTACCTTTAAAAGAGTTATAAGAAAGAAAAGCACAGAGGAGTTTTCATGCATTCCTTACATCATTGGACTCTTGAACTGTCTCCTTTTCACTTGGTACGGTTTGCCTGTTGTGAGCTGCAAGTGGGAAAATTTCCCTCTAGTCACCGTTAATGGTGTTGGGATTGTTCTCGAGTTATCCTATGTCCTCATTTATTTCTGGTTTTCTTCGCCCAAAAGAAAGGTAAGCCAAGTTACTCTCTTCATGCATAAAAAAAAAAATCATGTTTGCACGATTAGTACCTTCTTTAAAATAGGGAAACAAACAAGAAGGAAAAACGTGATTTGAGAAACATAACTGTAGTTTTCAGGTCCATTTTGTTGCACGTTTTGAGATGAGTAAACGTTGTTGCAGGTGAAGGTAGCCATGATTGCAATACCAGTTGTGGTTGTGTTCTGCATAATTGCTGCAGTCTCAGCTTTTGCATTCCATGATAGCCGTCACCGGAAGCTTCTCGTGGGTAGCATTGGCTTAGTTGTTTCAGTAACACTGTATGGATCTCCCCTCGTTGCGATGGTGAGTGTCTCATCTTTGTTTTCCACTGTTCAGATATTCTGTTATCACTAAAGTATATTCTTGCTGCTAACTAAAAAATTTTTCCTTTTCTGTTTCTATGGTACATGATATAGAATCCAATTAAATATGGTGGCTTAATAATAATTATATAACTTATGTTTCATTTTTCACTGGTGCAGAAAAAAGTTATACAAACAAAGAGTGTGGAATTCATGCCTCTAACTTTATCCGTGTGCTCATTCCTATCTTCTTCACTCTGGCTGATCTATGGACTCCTCATTCGAGATGTTTTCGTTGCGGTTGGTGTCAAAATTATTGGATATTATAATTTCAGAAATTAAAAAACAAAATATTACGAATACTGATGTTTTATTTCTCTCACAATGACAGGGACCAAGTGTGCTTGGAACTCCCTTGGCCATCCTGCAGCTTGTAGTTTACTTCATATACCGAAAAGGGGGTGTTGTGGAAGAACCAAGCAAGGGAGAGCAGGAAAAGGGTAACTTTGAGAAGGTGGACATGGAAATGGGGAAAGTTGAAACGAATATCACGAATCACTTGAACGAAAACTCGTGAACAATGTTTTAAAGGGGAAAGGTTGTTGAAGATTTCAGAATGTTTTATTCATATTCCTTTCTTTATGTTTATTTCCTTTATTTTAGGACAATGGTCCTCCTAGCTTTGGATGTATCATTAGCTCTTAATAAATGTTTTGTTTTGTTGATCAAGCTTTGCTTTACCTGTTTATGTTAACGAAGCCTCCGTGCTGTAAAAATGGGAAATGTGTAAAAACCAGATGCAAAAATTAATGTAACTTTCTCAATTTTGGTCCACATTTCTTTTTGTTACAAGTTCTATTTTAAGGGGAATTTGGTATGAGAGATAAGAATAAACAACATTGGACACATGAGGATCTTTGTTCTTCTAAGGATGGTAGAGGACAGTTAGATTTTCATACAGCTGTTGGAAGTTGTATTTCCTCAAATGTGGTAACCTTGGGGCAATCATGATTTGGTTATATTGCACAAAAAGAAGAATAAAATGTGGTTAAAAATAAAGGTGTCTTGTGCTGTTAAAAAGATTACGAATGAAAAATGCGTGACCAACAACATATTTGCTGATCTTTCGCCGAAGTTGAGAAAAAGAAATTGGCATAGAAGTTTGAACAGACAACTCAGAAACCTTGAGTGACTCAAGGGTCTGCAGCAACATTCTTTCCGTACGTTGGCATCGAGCCACGTTATAAGACACGGTTGTTTATTCTTTGTCTTTTCTCCCTTTGCAAAAGGAGCAGGGATTTGGGAAGAAGGTTTTATTCTCTCGTGTCTGACAGAAAGAATAATACGCCAAATTTTTAATTTACTCATTTTTGTTTCTGTGTTACTTTCTTCATCTAATTATATTCCAGTTTTCGTAATGTACCTGTAATTTAATCTTCTTAATTTCAATTACTTTTATTTGAATTTTTTAAATCCATCTATTTTAATTAAGTCGTTTTGTCTTATTCAAAATTTCATCTAAAGATTAATAGAATTATAACATAAATATGATATATCGGTATTTTATATACATTTGGATGAATATATATAATTTAAAATAAATAAGAAGCTTTTATAACATTTTATGTTTTTATTCAAATGTTGCATACATTTTATTTTATTAGTGTATGCATATCAATGTTACCGTAGGCCTCGACTATATCTCTGTTAATTATTAGATGAAGCTTAAAGGTAAAAGGCTTTATTTAAATAGTTGAGAAATGATAAAGATCAAACATTAAAAATTAAAACCAATAGCATTAAAATAACCTTTAAGTCTATGGATACGAAAAAAATGCATTTAAACCTAGTTTTAAAACGTTTTGTTATTTATATTAGTTACTTAAAATATAGTTTTAGTTTAAATCTGAGTTGATTTGGTGATTTAGAATTTTATAATTTAAAATTAGTAATTTTAGAGATGGATTTAAATTATACTTTTTTATTTTAACTTGATTAAGTATCGTATGTTTTTTAAAATTATAAATCTTTAATGATTACGTAAGAATAAAACCTTTTTCATTTGATAAATAATATTTTATGTAACATGGGAGCTTGGTTAGGCTATGTGTTGTTGATTTTGTTAAGTGTGTCACGTAAAATATCTGCTACGTCTTGTATATCACGTAAGTGTTAACATCAAGTTAGACGTTACATCCAAAGATGTTCGATAGAACAGAGTGGAGACCAGGTCAATCTGAAGAGACTTTGTAAAAACAATACTTATTTTCGTCTTACCAATCATTTACCAACTATAGTCACTATGAGATAAGAAGGTTAGAAAAAATTAACTCATTTACAACACACACACAAAATCCCTGGACAACACTGTCAACGTAAAACCAGGTTGATTATGGCGTGTTTCATAAGTTCATGTTATCAAAACAAACATTTAATTAAGCTGTTTATTCAAACCATTTCTTTATCAAATCTATTAAATAATATTATCGTATGTTATAACTCAATCACTTTTTCTTCAAGTTTATACTTTCTTATTCCTTGCATTCAATTAATCCCAACTAAGTAATTTTTGTCCCAAGTTTTGGGATCTCTTTCCACATTTAAAATATAAAAAATAGTAAAACAAAGGACAATAAATGTTGAGTACTTTGTGTGATGAAACTGTTAAATACATTACTCTTTTATTTCTTAATGAAAATTTATGGGAACCCTTTTCCTTCCACGGAAGGAATAAGCTTTTTACGTGTCCTCACTGGATTTTGCAATTGAAGAGTTGGTGAAGCTTTTGGAAACTCAGAGGCTGATCAATTCTCTGTAAAACGTAGCACTCCCAAGCCACTGCCACCTTTCTCATATGCCCAGACACATGCGAGGGTATAGGAGATTCTTTGTCTTTCCAGATTTTAACGAAAATCAAACTCCTTATTTTATAATTCAGTAGTACTTCACCTTATAAACACAGATATACATGCATGTCATGCTTGTTATGTATGTGTTATATGCTATGCATTGTCAACTCAGAATTTGCCTCTTGTTCTTTTTCTATGATATTTTACATGAAAAAACTGCATCAGTCAGACTACAGGCCTTTTTATCTTTCGCACATGACCACCAACGAAAGTGGTAATAATTTGACAGGCATCACCGTATATATCACTTGGTGAATCAAAAGAAAAAATTCATATTATTTTTGAAAAGCCCACGAATCTTGATCTCCTCTTTCCACGCAACCACACGCTCAAATTTTAATATGATTCTATTTCTGGAATCATTGGCGATATCACAAGGCGTTAGCTACGCGTTCGTCGTGTATCTATCTAGTACGTACGATTCCCATTTTTGCAGTTTCAGCATAATGAACACATCTATGAGCACATTCATGATGAGTCTTGACCACACCAATGAACTCATCCTGCACTTCGCAATTGATTCACTTGATCGTACACTGACATCTACGTGCTCATCTCATACCGTTCTTTTTATTAATGAAACTAGAACTTTTACACTTCCAACTGTTCTGATCCTGGTTCAACCAGAACAACTCTTCGAACAGCTTCTTTCGTTGTGAGCAAAAATAAAGAATAACTTTAACAAGTGAAATACAAAAGAAAACTCATGTGCTTAGTTGATTACATGTTTATAAAAATATATATATATAGTTAATTTTTATTTTCTTTTTGTGAAAGCTTTGAGGTTACACCAACATTTTTGTTAGTGAGTATTTTGTATTTTAGGTAAAATCTCTGATCAGGGGAATAGTGCATAACATAAGATGCATGAGAGGGCACCAGAAAGATCGATAAAATTCTCTCTGAGCAGTGTGTTTTGTTGTTTTTGTGCAAACTGTGAGGTCAAAAGGTTTTATTAGTGAATGTTTTATTAGTGAATATTGTGTACTTTTGCTAAGCCGTGTGAGAGTTAAGTAGTCTTTCTTGTCTCCATGCAAGCTTTGAAGTCACACCAAAGTTTTCGTCGCTGAATATTTTGTATTTTAGCTCAACTTGGTATCTGTGGAACATAAGACATATGAGAGAGCATTAAAAATCGAAGTAAGAGAGTGTATTTTATCGTAATATAATTCTTTTAATTTTCTTGTCCATCTACAGGTAATTCACAATTTTCTTATATTAATATAACAATTAATAAGTTTATTATATAGTTATATATGAAATAAAAATTGTCAAAATTTCGTTAGTTGTAACAAAAGAGTGAGCGAGGTCATTGTTTTAATAATTAATAGATTACATTTCCTATGTTTTGTATTTAATTTATATTAACAAAAACTAATATTATATATATATATATATAACAATTAATATATAGTTAAGATTGTTACTACTTGTTAAATGCAAATTACAACTTTTAGAATTTTTGGTCAGATTTATACTAACACTATTATAAAATAAAATTCTTTAATGGAGAACGCTTCAATTATTTAAGAAAACTTTTAAGGCATGACATTAATTAAAGGATGAGCAATAACAATTTGCTCTAGCTTCAATGCATTAAATTTTTTTATTACATGATGTGTACAATAAATGTTTTAATGTATTAGACTATCACTGCTAATTGTAGTAGACAATGTGATTAAATCTGTTCCAGTATATTTTGTTCTTTTATAAAATTCTTTTGAATATAAATTATTTCCTTCTTAAAATAAAATCAAAATATATTTTCTAAAAATTGATTTTTATTTTTGGCAAAGTTTCATAATTTTAGGTGTTATTTGAAAAGTTTTTAAATTAAAAATTTTAACTCTATTTTCATTTTTCCAATTATCTAATTTATACTTTCGTCAATATATATATATATATATATATATATATATATATATTACAAAAGATGATCCTCATTGGTAGAATCAATATTGAGATTATCAAGTATTCTCTTTTTATCCTAGTTTTTTTTGTCTTCTTTCAGTAAAAGAAAAATTATATTTATTTATATACACAACTTATAATCATGATATCAACATCAAATCAAATTTATGATTATATACTCATTATGATTATCATTACCATTATCATTATCATCATTTAAACCATAATTATGACTATTATCATCATCATCACCATCACCATCATCATTAATAATACTATTATAATAATAATAATAATCATAATAATAATAATATTTATCATTATTAATGATAATATTAATTATAATAATAATAATAAAATAATAATAATATTAATGAATATAATATCAAAAGTAATATTAATAATAATAGTAATAATATTAAATATTGTAATAATAATAATAAGATTAATATTAATAACGTTAACAATAATTATAATATTATTATTATAATATTAACTATAATAATAATAATAATAAAATTTTACTAATTTTAATAATATTACTAATTTTTATTTATAATAAAAATATTAATATTGTTAATAATAACGATAATGTTAATATAATTAATAATAATTATTATCATTAATAATAATAATAATGTTGATAATAATAATAATTTTAATAAAATTAATTATTAATATTGTCTATAGAAAAAAATTGTAGATATTACTTACGAATTTAGATCTGTAGGTATTTACATATAGATTTGAACCCCTAGGTAATTAACTACAGTAACAAATCTGTAAATAATGTCAAATTTACCTATAAATTAGGATTTGTATGTAATTACCTACAAAATTTTTCATAGATAAAAGTTATATGTAAAATCTGTATTTTATAGATTTGTAAGTAAAATCCATAAGTAATGTTAACTTTACCTACGGATAAAAATCAATATGTAATAATCTATAGGTATATCAAAAATTTCTGATAGTATTTGTTTCTAAACCTTAAACCAATAACTTTCCTAACTCCTTCAAGTCTTAAGAACTACATCGCATCCTCCAACTGTGACAAGTCCCTCAAACTCTTTTCTCATAACCTGTATAAAAGAGTTAATACGTAATGTTATTCATTAAGAAAGTGAGATCATTCTTCAATAATTATGTGATATGAATAATAAGCTAAATCATAAGCTTCTGTTATTACAAAGTTCTTCAGCTTGAGCTTTCCCTGATATCTCATGTTTAAAGATATCTTTCACAAACTTTTGAACAATTGAAGTCATTTCTTAAAACATTTCTAGTCTATGCCTTGTTTCTCACATTAATAATAATTTTAACAATAAACACTTTTCAAGAGGAGACACAATTTTGAAAGAAGATTTTAAAGATATTACAATTTTGGGATTAATAAGTTTTTTTAAAAGATTTTGTTATTGTTTTAAATATTAGATTTGATTTTGTTGGGATTGTATAATTTTGGTATGCATTTTTTTTTTCAGTTTTTGTTTTCTGTTTTGAGTGTGGTACTTTTATCAAATTATTTGATAAAAATAATACGTTCAAAATAAAGAATAAAGATGGTAGAAAATTCTATAAAAACGCAAAATAAAACTGCACAACCCAAACGAAATCAAATTAAATACTCCTCAAAAACTTATTAATCCCAAAACTGCAACATCTTTAAAATGTTTCCTCAAAATTGTGTCTTCCTTTTTTTGTCATCTTTGAAATGAGATTATAGAAATCAACGTTGGGATAGAAGTGCTTCAGAAAAATGCCTTCAATTGTTCAACGAAGAGTCCTTTAATATGAGAGACCAGAAAGTTAAAGAACTTTGTGATGTAGCACAACAAGCTTATAATTTACCTTACTCTTCATATCACGCAATTATTGAATAATGATCTTGTTCTCATCATTGGCAATCATGTGTATCATCTTTTTTACACGGGTCATGGGAACACAGTTGAGAAATTCATCAAAGTTGGAGGATATAGTTCTTAAAATCGAAAAAAACTAGAAAAGCCATTGGTTTAAGGTTTAGAATAAGAGAATAAAGAAAAACTAGAATAAACACAAAATAGGATTGGGTAAGATGATCGTCATACTTCGGAATAAATTTGAATTTACACTCATCTAAAGTTCTTATTTATTTTTATATTTAAATTTTTTTCTATCTAAATTATTAAATTATAAATTTTAATATATCATTTGTAATTAATTTTTAAGTACTTTTATGTAATTTAAAAATTTGTGTTCAACTACAACAAAAATTCATTAAATAATAATTAATTTAGAGACAAAAAATAATTAATTACTATATTAATTAATTTAAACACTATTTTATATTTTTTTAGTATCTAAAATATTTTCTAATATTAATATAAATTTATAATACAATTAGATACTATATTTTTAGTAATCAATGATAAAAAAAATAATTGTTTACTTACAGACATTTTTCTAAGTCTCTTTTGAAGATGTAATTAGAAACCATTTTAAAGTCACTTTTAATCTATTTTGGAAACTAAATTTTAGTCAATAAAAATATAAAACAATAAGTTTTTAATTATCATATTATTAGGTTATTTTTTAAAGAAAGACTGAAAATCAAATCCAATCAATAACTTGAGAAAATCTATAATTTTTATAGATCAAAGAAGGTTTTTATTATTATTATTATTATTATTATAACTACAATAATTATTATTATAATTATTATTAATACTATTACTATTTTATTATTATTATTATTTTATTATTATTATTATGATGGACATATTTATGGACAGATTAAAATCGTCGGTAACTTTATAAATAATTTATTCATAGATTAAATCTGTTAATAAATTTATAATAAATTTATTGATAGATAAATTGACAGTTAATTCTTGTATTAATAAATTCGTAATAATTTCAATTTTTCTGTGTGTTTGAGCTTAAAGTTCAAAATAACAACATAATAATCCATAATCAGTTTGGATCCATATTTCTCTTATAGTCTTATCATCACTCGGTGTAATATTTTCTTCCATTATTATATTATATTTTATCCATAATTATAATATTTATTATAAATATTATCACTGTATAATCACTCTCACAAACTCTATTCATTCTCTCAAAGGTGTTGCCATCACAATTTCCATATCACCTTTCTCTATAGTTAGTACTTTTTGTGTTTATTTTAGTTTGTTGTGTTTCAGATGTTAGATGCTTGAAAGTATGATAAATGCAACGAGAAACTTGTGTTTTATTCAAATCATATGAAAAATTTGTTAGTTGAATTAGTTTTTTATTCTTACTTAGTTGATTTTGGTGAGTAGAATTAATTTTTTATCCTGACTTAGGGAATTTGGATAAATCCGTGACAGGAAAAGAAACTATTTCATACCATGGATCAACTAAATTCTTCTCGTTGGTAGATCCTTGTTTCAGATCTCGATCACACAATGGTATGTTTCCGTAAACTCCATTCTAATTATTATTATTATCCATATTCTAAATTGCGGTCATTGTTTCATTGTATTTCTTGTGTTTATGATGTATAAAAGATAATCTTACAATTCTTTCAATGTCCTGTAGTCTATTCCTCTTACTTGCATATGGTCACATAAATGTTGTGGGTTCTATGTTCATCGCTAATTAGGAGGTAGATGTGTAGATTGACATTATAGACCAAATAATCTTACAAGTCTGTAAGTGTTATGTATTCTATCTGTTGGATTAACTAATCCTTGTGGACATACATAAATTAAAATGATTGATCCAGATTTATTAAAGTATTATTATGGATTATGGAATGTGAATATTATATGATATGACAGGCTGATAATAGGTGGGCTTAGTCCTATGTTAATTATATTAATAAAAAAGGGTCCTTACGGTTAACCAGATATTAGTTTTTCTCTATCCTATTAAAGAGAAAAATAGAGCAGTATTTTGTAAGTTGCCTAATTCTCCTGGTTTAACATCGTAAACACCCTTCTATGCTCTTTTCTTTCTTCTCTGTTGTGTTTTCTCAAGATCTGTACTTACTCAATTACATTAAGAAGAATTCAATCTTCTCTTATTAATAACTACAATGACATCATCTTCAGATCCAAGTAAGTATTTGATTTAATATTGAATGTATGATTGTACTTGACATGCATTAATTGGACTGAATATAATAAATATTAAAGGATAAATCTTTCAAATGGTATCAGAGCCAATTTTTAGACATTTTATTGCTGTAAAGTACGTCGTTGTTTTTGAAACTTATTTGCTTGATTCGAATTTTTCTTTAGAGTTAATTTAATTGTGAAATTGATTGAGGGTTTTTTGTTGTATGGTCCTTCTCAAACAAATAGAACCCTTAATTGGTTAATTTGATGAGGAATTGAAGTGATATGCGTTTTGTACTCATAAACCCTAAACTTAGAAATTCAAAATCAAACACTTCCATGAGACAATTAGGTTCTCATACCATAGGGCTTTTGAAGAGGACAATAATCCGAACATAACCCACTTGGAATCGTTAATTTTGGTTGAGAATTTAGGGAGATGCCATGAGAGGGCCGAATTTCGTTCTTCGGTTTTTCGTGCAGAACCCAAAATTTTTGAAAGCTTTTTTCATTAAATCAATCCCATAATGTTGTAGAGCTCGTCAATACGAATCTAACGCAACAAGAATCACTTAATTTGGTGTCCGGATGAGGGAGAAACAAGCAAAATACAGTTTGGGTCTTCTTGAGGTTGAAGACGATGAGTAGTAACCCATAAAAAAAAATTAAAAATTGATCATGTTGATCTTGTTGCTTAATCATTATAACTTGTATTATATATTTCTCCTGATAAATATTGTTGGGCATGGTTCATAATTGAGAGTTCGCCTTCGCGGAACGAGTTACGATAAAATGTCAAATGTTGAAAATATTGTTTGGATGTTTTGCATATTTGGGAACTCACCTTCGTGAGACGAATTGTGTTGAGACATTAAAGTATAAATATTATTGTTTTCTATTGTTGCATCAAGATTTGTGTTGATAAGTAAACATACCCTTCGATTTGTTTATCTTGTGATATGATTCTTAGTGAATAGTTGATTATATTTTTAAGGTTTTCAGTATCTCTTCGGTATTAGCCTTAAAGATATGATATTGTTATTGAAACTCAACATACTCTGTGGATTAATTTGTATTGATAATATGCTCTTCGGTTCCAGCTATGCCAATGCATTTAGGTTCCTTAATCAAACTGAATGGAACTAACTTTGAGGAATGGATGCAATCGATAAAATTGTTCTTGGCTATCTCGTGTGTTGATTCTGCTCTCACTGAGGATGAGCCTCCTGTACCTACTGCCACATCTTCTACTGAGGAGAAGACAAAATATGATAGATGGATCCATTCCAACAAAATTTGTTTGATGACCATGAAGCACAGCATGGAGAAGACTATCAAGGACAATATTCCTGAAGCTTCTAATGCTAAGAAATTCTTGGCAGATGTGGGAAACAAATTCAAGAAATTTGATAAGACTGAGAAGTCTACCTATCTGAGTTTATTGACCAAGACAAAGTATGATGATGTTGGTGGTGTTCGTGAGCATGCAATGAAACTCACTAACTGGTACCACAAGCTCAAGTCTATGAAGGTTGTTTTGGGGGAGGATTTCTTAGTATGGCAGATTCTGGATTCTCTTCCTTCTGAATTTGATATGCTGAGGACTTCATATAATGCTCAGAAAGAGGAATGGACAGTAGATGAATTAATCTCTATTCTGACTCAGGAGGAACAAACTATGAAGAAGGGTAAAGGTCATGTAGTTCAACATGTCTCTCACAAGAATGCTGAAAAGAAAAAGGAGAAGAAGTTCTGGAAAGGAAAAAATGCTAAAGTCTCATTCAAGAAGAATGGGTTTACTTCTGTTCCTGAAACAGAGGAGTCGTCAGGAATGAAGCCCAAATTTCAAGGAAAGTGCAAGGTTTGTGACATTTTTGGACATAAGCAAGCATATTGCTTTAAGTTCAAAAACTGGCTAGAGAAAAAGAAGAAAGGTAATCCACTGGCTCTAGTATGTTTTGAATTGAATCTTGTTGATGTCCCTTCTAATACATGGTGGCTAGACACTGGTGCAAGTATTCATGTTACAAACTCATTACAGAAACTCAAAACCA
>Ga0209700_105101_pt1 | contig 22646 bp, 10 predicted proteins | sample SiratroredBW_FD_187528 | JGI IMG/M metagenome (GOLD analysis project Ga0209700, IMG submission 187528) | Root nodule microbial communities of legume samples collected from California, USA - Siratro red BW (SPAdes) (version 2) | ecosystem: Host-associated > Plants > Roots > Nodule | place: USA... | reverse complement strand
ATATATATATATATATATATATATATATATATATATATATATATATATATATATATATATATATATATATATATACTATTTTCATCTTTCCAGAATTAGTAATCTCTAATATTGCTTTACCATTGTAGGATAGACAAACTTAACAGTATTTTGCAAATCTTAAATTTTTAATTAAAGACCTTACTTGTAGAAATTATATCATAATGTTCACTTAACTTTTTATTCAACACATAAATAGTCAATGAGCATCACTTAATACTAGGAAAAAAAGACAATAAATTTTAATTTTGGAAAGATTAAGAGTAAATTTTTTTACATAAATAAAAAAATGCATTTGATTTACAAGGATTAAAAACGTATTCAAGTTTAAACGTAAAAGAGTAAAAAGTTAATATATTGAAAAAAAATCTACAAAGTACTAGAAGAAACATGTGTCAAATGGAATTAGTAGAATGACACAAACTCTTCAAAAAAGAAAAAAAAAAATAGGAGCAAGAACGTATCAAACATAACCATGACAGTAGATACTTTTTATTATTTGGCTATTACATTGTTATTCATCAGCGTTGGGTTGGGTGAAAGAACTCCTTTCTAGTTAACAAAGAAAACTTTCATACACTCATTATAGGTGCATGGTTCACAAATCTTGAAACAATGTTATATTTTTTAATTTAATTTAATTACACGAAAATGTGTGATTATTTGTTTGGTAGGGATTTGATGTTGGAAAATGGTTTAGAATATTGATTATTAAGATGTTAAGATGACAGCTTTGGGAACGGTGGTTTGATTTTAAACGTTGTTTTGTCCGTTAATTGGGAAGTGATTAGCTTAATTAAAGCATTTATTTGGGCGGCTTATGTTACTGAACAGTGAACGGAAGTAGGAGCGCGTGGAGTTGGGATAAACTGGACAGATCTAAAGGTGGGCCCAGGGTGTGCCCCCCATAAATGTAACAACCACCGTTAGATCCGGAAAGTTGCATCATAGCCGCATAAATATTAAATTGCATTTTAGGCCAGTAAAAGGAAAGCTTTACACAGGGTTGTTGATTATAATTATTATATTTTAGGGGTCTAATCTCCAATGGGATCAAATTAGTCAGCTTTTTAATTAGGGTTCGAGAAAGGCGGGGTTCAGTAATGTGTAGTCTCTTGGGCCAGATATTCTTCTAGGGATTGATGGAAAAAGAAAATTAAATTAAAATAAAAAAACTTCATAAAAACTCCTAAATTCTCCTATAAATACCACACCATCTCCTTCCCTACACCTACATCTTTTCTCTCTCTTAGCTTAGCCTCTCCTATGCTATTCTGGACCCCTCTCTCTCTCTCTCTCTCCCTCTTGATTAGGGTTCTCATTATGTTATGAGCCTACCTTCCATGCTTCTTCCATTTTTTCTCTTTTTTCAAAAATCCTTTATATATACGGTCTTGTGGGGGCTTCTTCGCTCTTCAATATCATGGCCCTCTTTGTATTCTTCCACAGCTTTCTTGAACTGCATCCATAGAGTTCCTTTGCATGCATGCCATGGCACTCTTGCGCCCACACCTTGTTTTGCGGTTCAATAAAGCTGTGGGAAGATACAGATAGGGTCAACAACGAACTCCAGATTCTTCTCTAAAGCTTTCTGTCAAATTATATTATATATTATATATATGTATATGTATATACATAGGGATAAAATTATGGTGCTGTATTTATTTTTCCTGTTTCTTGTGATTTGACATGATTTAAATCCTTTTCCAGATTTAAAGCATTGACTTTTCAGATGTGTAACTCTGTTATGTGATCAGAATTATCAGATGCTTCCCCAACCATTCGGCTTCTTCTCCCAGAATTGAACCGATCAGGTATTGATTTGATCGATCCAAAATCAAGGGAATTTCAGCTACGATTTTCATAGATGCGGAATCGCTAAGCAGGCTTTGTCTCCAGATCTTGTACTAATTAATTTGTTCCAAGTCCGTTATATTTGTTTGCCTCAAATTCATGATTTCCTATTGATTTTGTGGAGCAATCCCAGGCTCTTAAACGTGAGGTATAGGAAAATCTATTGGGAGATGGTGGTGGTTAATTTGTACATCAACATTATTGATTTGTGACGATGCATCGCACAGGCATAGCCGTTTGATTTCAACATATTTTTTCTTTTAGCTTTCGTGTTGTAGCTAGATATAGTGCTTGTGCTTTTTTGTCTTGAGCTCACTTGCTCACTCGCTCACCGTATTAGCCTTTTTCTTTTGTTTTGAAACGATGTATTGTGTAGCCTCCAATGCAGGCAAAAGTTACAGTGGATGAATGTTCATCATTGAGATTCCTCTATAGAACATGTCTGACTCAGTTCATTAAACCTTTGATCTGTGATTGTACTGTTTTAGTCGGCAAAGTCACAGATGGTGGAGTAATATAATATATATGTTCCAGGCTGCAGATTCAGCATAAGCACAAGTTAGTATGTATTAATTAATCATGATTGGTGTTACTTATATTATATTGGCAAGCTAGGAACAATTATACTGTTCTTATCTTGACTAACAAAAATAAAAGAGAGTGTATATCTAGATTCATCCTAGCTTGCTAGATCAAGATATTCTTTTTAAAAAAAATATCTGCAAGTCACAACAAACATTTTTTGTTTTGGGTGCACGGGACTAACTAGAAGGAACATTTTCAGTTACAGATTGTTAGACAATGGACCACAGAGAGGTGACCATACTGCCTTTATCTCTCCTATGGAACTTCCAACAACTTATGAATGCTTTAAAGCCATTGGTTGGTGACCCTAGCAAGAGGTTAGATGAAGCTTTTATGGAAAACATTAACCATAGAATTCTCAAAAATTAACCTCCACCACTGTATTATAGTGATTCTTGCTATAGAACCAACAAGGCTACCGAAAACCATTGCAGAAGCAGCTTGTGAAGGAAACTAGGGTTTTCCTTTTTCCCAATTAAGTTAGGGACAGCCATGCTGCGGGAAATGGGAATTTTAGACCACCTGCGAGTACTGTTTCTTTCTTTATCTTGCTTCCCAGTGCTGAGAATCAGTTCGAATGAGACCTCCTTTTGTTTCTCCCGAAAGATTTTGAAATTAGAAACGGTAAAAGCAATTTCAAGTTATACATAAAGCAATCGATCTTGCATGGCCTAGAAAAAGAAGTGGCCGATCCCGATATTAATATCAATTTTCCACAAGGGGTTGTTTTTTTTTTCCTTCATTTTGTGTCTCACTGTTAAATCCGACAAAATGGTGAGCTTCAGCGCCATCAACTTTACTAGGACTTTTAGTTGGTGCATTCACGAGCACTATGACTCCGTCCAATAAACAAGTCCATTGTTTTTTTCCTTTTCCAAAAGACATTGTAAAAGTCGTATGAGCATGCCACTTTATTTGCAAAATCTATATCCTAATCCTACTGTAACCCACTAATCTAACATACATATTTTAACTTGTTCCTCATTCTATGGCTTTGTTTGTTTGTTTTGTTTTTTTTAAGTGGATGATAAATAACTTTAAACTGATTGAACATGATGTCCTGCTTTTGCTTGTTTGGATCTATACTGTTCTTAAAATATGCCTTTTCACTCATGGTTATCCTTGCTATTATTACCATTAATTAAATCCCTTGTGATGGATCTGATGTATGGTAGTCAAATGATGTGGATTGCGGGATTTGTTTGTCTGATTTATTTATGTTTCACTCGCTAGTTTTTACTTTAGAGAAATATCAAACTGAAAAAGTTAGATTTCATTGTGTTCCGCGATGTGCAAGAGTGGAAGATTGGTGAAAAGAGTTAAACGATAGAGAGGCAATAAACTAATAGACAATTCTCTTGATCTTGCTGTCTTAGCAGTGCCACTTTTGTCTTGTGGCTAACAACTATCACATTTTAAAATTATTCAAAATATTATAACCCTTGATCAGCTTTTAGCTTATCACGTTGCCTTCATCCAGCTATATAGAACAACTCTTTATTTGGATTGTAACCTCCCCAATATAATGTTATAATGAATTCCTTTTTCTTGCCAAGATTTCCTTTTCAGGGACATGAAAACAGATGCAAGAATGTCTACGTGTTTCCAGTATTTATTAAGTGTATATACATATTTAATTTGTCTCACAGTTAATTAATCTTCCTTCTGTGCTCATTAATTTTTAGTATTTTTTTGGTAACATTTTGAATCCTTTTCCATTATTTCTCCGGAAACGAATAGAAAGAAAGAATGTAAGAAATTAATTGGCATGAATGCACATAGAGGCTGAGGCATAATACCCAAGTTGAAACTTATAGTTGTGTATAATCATGATGATTGTTGAGTCCATGTGTACGATTTCTAATTTCCCATCACGGGTCAACATAGTTTCCTTTTATTGTTATTTTGGCACTTTCACATCAAAAAGGGGGAACGTGTTATTATTTTCATTGGGCGTCCTCTATTTTTTGTATGGGTGGCTCATCACCAAGTTACAGTTACTTACGTCAATGGCATACCCTACCATCAATGGTGGTGGCCATGTATTGTTATTGTTGCCATTTCATCACTTGTTTATTCATGCCACTGTAAATAATACTCCTTTTTTCAATCTTCTTTCACGGGGCGTGTAATGTGAATACAGAGCCAATTCTAACGGATCCTGCCGACATTATGCTTAATATCACAATCCTACATACTTGATTGCAACCCGTTTTATCCTCTACTGAATGGATCAGCACAAAATATTCATTGCACCATGCTCTTTGTTGGTTGTAGATAGGGCATCTTATCACTGGATGAATATGGCCTTAGAAAAGGATGTCCATTTTCTCTATAACTCTAGCTCCAATTAGTACAATGGATATTGTTTTGGGATCACACTTTACCTTGCTTAATTGCGCAACTACCTACTTTTGCACTTGAAATTCAACCATGTAAACATCTTACCTTCCTCTTCCATTATAAGCACCTTGATGCTGATTGGAGTACAAAATACGTACAATTTCTTTTTTGGTTGTAGGTGCAAAAATCTTGTGTGGAAAGTGGTGCAAGTGAGAGAGAAAAAGAAATGAGTATGGAATAAGATGATTGATGTGATAGAGAATTGTAAAGAAAATAAATCTATTCAAATGTTGTATAAATTTATTTTATGAACAAGTGGTTTCTTCCATAACCTACCATTTCCCCTTAAATTCTATTCCAAAACATGTACGGATCCTAAGGATGTGTTGCCTTTTGGCATGCTAAATCCGTTTCCTCATGAATATTCCAATTTTAAATTATTGTATTGATTTAAAGTATGTTGGAACCATTCGAATGTTGCGATTTGCTACCGGACATTTTATTTTGATTCCATTCTCTAGGTAAGATGAAAAGCATTTGAAGAGAAAAGAGAAGGAATTTTTACATCACAATTTTTATTCTTTTTTTTTCTCTCTTTCACACAACTTATTTCACATCTTCTCTTCCATCTCATTTAATTGCAGAAGAACTTATGTATAGCATGAAAAAGAATAGAATTTCTAAAATAAAAAACTAGAGATTATTTAGAGGGTATGGATAATTAATTAAAACTAGTATTTTAGTCTATTATATGCACATAATTAATATTTTTATATATATTTAAAATTATAATAAACATATATAATTGTATTATAATTAGAAATTAAATTAAATGATTTTATAACATATAATTTTACTCCTGTAAATAAAATAAGCATTTCTCCAGTGTAATGTCACTGTCATTATTAATATTTTTGTTAACATTTAATTTTAAGAAATATGAATAGGAAGATTGTAAAATACAATACGTTTAAAAAAATTGAATATATGTATAAAATAAAAAGAGAGTGATTTGAGAAAGAAACTTTAGGAATAGTTGTTAAATTAAATTAAAATTTAAATAAAATTAATAATATTTAATTTAAATAAAATAAATAAATGCTTAATTTTATATGCTTAGGTAGGATAAAACAAATGGCTGAATGATATTGAAAATAACTTGAAAAAAACGTTAATGTATAGAAATAATTTCTAAAAGAATTTCCATTCAAAAATAAAATTAAAAATTATGGCATAGGAGTTCATAAATAATTGTCACTGCATAAACTGAATATTTAATAAATTTCTTCGTTATTTGAGTGATATGTATCTCTCTCTTTCTGTTTGTTTGACTATACGTTAACTTCTTAATTGAATGTGACAATTAGGTTAAATCTCTCTAAATTTCTAACATTATGAGTGAAATTAATCTAGACTTCCATTGTCTATGTTTGCTTAGAATCAAAGTGCAAAATAATTTCTCTTTCTTTATTTGAATAAGTGGAAGAGAAAAATAAATAATTTGAAAAAAATTCTAACTAATTTAAAAAATTCATTTTGCCCGAAAATAAAATTCTACTTTATTATTCTTGCCATAGATGTTTATTTGTTTAATATTTGGTATTATAAAATTTATTGAATTTTTAAAAAGTTAGAATGAAAAAAAAAAAAGCAAGAGATATATTATCTCTTTCCCCATTTCATGGCATTTTGAGATGGAGGGGAGGGGAAGTCTTGTGAGTGTCAATGAATTTTCTTCATAACAATTTAAGTATTCTATTTCGTCTTTCCCCCACCTCCTATTTTCCTTAAAAAAAATAATGTGTTTCAATAGATTTTAATAAGTAGGGTGGAATTTCAGATGTAGAAAAAAAGAAGACTACTTTTATAACATTATTCTTAAAAAAAATTGAGTAATCTGGTATTAATAAAATATAAATTAAAGAGGTGGCGAATCCTAATTGTTTGGTATAGTAGAAAAAGGTTGTGACTGAGAAAATTAAATAAAGATAGAAATAATTTGTTTCTAAGCACATGTGATGATCCAAAATTCAAAATCCGAAATCTAACACACTCTTGTTCTTTGTTTGTGTGAGTGAATAAGATAACCTATATATGCAAGCTTCAAGTGACTGAATACCATGAATAAGCATGTGAAGTTCTTTATTGTTAAAAAAAAGAGAATCTGTGCTCTTTAAAAATGTTTGTGGCTAGCAGAATGTCTTTCTAATTTCTCATAAACGACAAATCATTGGGTAAACAGATATTTTTGTTGAACAGCAAAAGGGAAAACCATTTTTTTGGGCTTTTAATTACAATAATATTTTGTTAGGTGCATGAATCCCAACATTCCCATATATACCTTTGTTGAGGTGGGAAATGGTGGGGAAACCTTGCCATCAAAGCTAGAGGCCCATTGCCATTGCCAATAATTTAAATTTTCTTAACTGGAATTTAGGTTAACATATTAAGAACTTGTAGCAGTACTGAAACAACGAGTAACAAGTTACACTGCATGGCAACTGACACGTTCCTGTTTAGCTTCATACATAAGAAAAATAAATAAAGTAAAAAAATACCACACTCATGTTCTTCCTTCTAAAACATATATATTTATATTTATATTGAATAGTAGTCTCTAAAACACGAATAATTCCGTACTAGGAAATTTAACTGGGGATTCAGTTCATGTCATTGAAGGCTTCACTGTGCATCCATGATCAGATGTAGCTGTGTCTCTGCTAACTCACACGATGTCGTGTCACAATTCACAAATCTGTTTCATGGTATACTCAACGGGTTTCGTGTTCCCGTGTTCAAAATTTTCACTATTTCCCTGAACGCAGTGAAAAAATAAAAAGAAAAAAATGGGGCAAATATAGAGAGAAGAAATAGGTAACTCTTGATGATGAATATAGTTATGATATCCATTTTATAGGAAGATGCACAGAAAGGCCATGCGTCCGTGTTTCTCTGAATTAATCTGATTTTTGGTGGTCCTACTTCTGTGCACAACTTGTGGCATTCCCTTAAGCTAAACGTTCCAAGTGTATGAAAACATGTGCCTTATATTTGGTAAAGGTTCTCCGTTTTATCTTACACAATAGCAATACTATAATTAATTCCTCTCTAGGCTAACAATTACCCACCTAGATTCTGCCATGCCCATAAGCTTATTCGGGCGAAAATTCAATTGTTTTTCAGATTCGCATGCTAAATTGGGTCTCTTTAGCTCTTTACAACAATGCAGTCTGCAACATAGACAGTGATCTAGACAAAGTTTTGTGAGCATGTCATGTGAGCTTGTAAAACTGTAAGTGGGATAAATTTGATTTAAAATTGAATTAATAAATTACCCAAGATTTCAGCACCAAGTTGTGTTTGTAGAGAGAAAGAGACAGCCAGCCAGAGGAGGGTGAAAGAGAAAACGATAGAGAGAGAGAAGGGATTGGAAATCAATAGGCCAAATGATGTCAGGAGAGAGGAGTGGTTAAAAAAATGATGTCACGTAGTGACAAAGGTTAACCTTTTTCACAGAAATGTAGGAGAAGATGTGGATTCACTAAACTAAAAGGGCAACAGGAAGAACTATCATCATTAATGATAAAAAGGAAAGGTGGGGAATCTTCTCTGCAAGCATTACCTTTTTTTTTCACCATTTGATTGAATGAATCAGATTTTTAGAGGTAAATTAGTTAATGAGAAACTTCACCTAATTCCACAGACAACTAGGAAACATTAAACTTTTCTTCATTTTATCTTAAAAAAAAATTTTAATTTTCTACTGCCCCTCACCTTGCATGGCTCAAACGTGTAGCATCCGATTTAAATATTCATATAAAAAACACATTTTTTGCTTTTCAACCCTATCATCTGAGGGTAATTAAACAAACCCCACATTGTCATTGTTCATCCACGAGAAAAAGAACCTACCCATTTTGCCACAGAAAACAGGAGCGGTAAATTCGGATGATAAAGCGAGCATTTTCCAATTCTTTCCGTAAAAGAAATTGAACAGAGAGAAAACAAAACAATTTGAACGGATCAAGTTACAGAACTATGCAGCAGGAAGGGTATAAAAGCAGGTAAAGCGAATCAAATCTTACATACAAGAAAGCTATAAAATGTGTAGATTAAGAGAGTATTAAGCGCATCAGAGAGATCACATGAACTGCATACACATGAACATCACATAGACCCTCGGTAGAAGATAATTAAGAAGAAAGAGAGTTAATTACCGTGGATGAAATGAATTGAAGAGGGGTGAGCTTGTGGTGTGAATCTGGGAAGAGGGGAGAATTATGAAAGGAAAAGCCTGAATTGCCATATTCTCCCACAGCTTTCTTGAGCTTCTAGGGCTTAAAATCCTGGAGGTGGAGAAGAAGTTCAAGAAAGCTGTGGAAAAGCATGACCAGGGCTTGAGAGAGGAAAATTGTGGTGAGATCTCAGAAGGAGCAGGAAAAGTTATAATGAGAAAAAGGGTGGGGGGGTAGTGGAGATATAGGGAAGGTAGGAGGATTTAGCAAAGGAAAGTAAAGGAGGGTGTGGGGGGTGAGAAGTGAGAAGTGAGAAGTGAGAAGTGAGAAATAACCATGCCCATACAAAGTTATCGTGGACCACTCTACCATTTATAATATGAATCTACCAGCTTTATAGAGAGGAGAGGAGGGTATGAAAGAGAGAGGGGGTGGGGGGGAGAGTTGGAGGGGTGAGAGTAGGGTTCACTTCACTTCCAAAGGTGCAATTTACCCTCAAAATGGCTTACTTTCCCGGTGAGTGCGCAGTGGGTCACATACAAACACGTCAGATGGGTAAAGAACAATAATCTTTCCAAAAAAGACAAATCAAGAAAAGAAATGTAATTCACAGCCAAATGAGATTTTAAGCAACAAAAGAAACAATGCAAAAAAATTAAATAAATAAATAAATAAAATACAGTTTGTGATTTCAAAAACCTTCCCATTCCCCCCCTCACATGCCACCATGTGACCAGGATCTCTTTTTTATTTTGTGTAGATTTAAAGTATGGGTTGTTTATGGTCCCCAATCTTTGTGTGCCTATTAGTTTGTTTTCGCTTCCGTTTCCAAATAAATAAACAGTCACTCACAATTGTAGCTCATAATCGATCATTTTGCAGATGTTTTTATAATGAATGGAGAGATGGGGTAATTAGTGTTGTTGAAGTGTTAAGCAGAGAAGAGAAGAGAAGAGAAGAGGGAGAGGTAAAGATTGTTTCCTTATAGAGGGGCTTTCTATTTTTACACTTGTATGAGTATAAATCCTGGAGCTATTCCAGCTATGCGCTACGCATCTACAACTAGCTACTTACACAAATCAAGGTGTACTACACTACAAAGTGGTTGAGTTTTTAATGCCAAATGTTGGCTCAAATTTAAAAATGCGCCCACTTTTATCTGCACTTTTCCTACTTGAGATCTATCAAAAAATTAATATGTCTAAACTATGTCCACCATTAATTTACCTATTTAATAACCTTCCTATCTATTTTTCGCATATTTTTTTTATTATATATCTTTAACATTTTCTTTCTTCTCATATTTTCATTTCCGTTCCTCTTCTCGTCTCAAACTGCCTCTGCTCAATTCTTCTTTCGTAGACGTGGATCCCTGTGTTGTTTACATAATTTTTTAATTACCAGGGACCAATTTCTCAACAAGTAAATTATAATGATTACACCCTAAATAAATGAAAAATACATAGAAAAGCTGATAGGTAACATGGACGGAAGAAGTGCAATGAGTAGGCTTCAATGATTTCTAAAAGTGATTTTTGTATTTTTTTTTTTTGCTTTTTAATTACATTTTAACTCCTGGGAAAGTTCTATTGTAAATTTAGAAAATCAGCCATGCTAAATGATTTTATACGTAGTTTTAACTAACTAGTTTATGAGTAAATAATGTACGGTGTAAAGAGTTTTTACATTATCGTCTAATTAAAAATTAGCATATATAATGAAATTTGTTGATATTTATAATAATTATTTAAAAAAACATACCGAAAATTAGTTATAAATTATTTAACGATTAAATTAAACTTAAACTCAAGTTTTTTTTTTTAATAAAAATCTACACTAACATATTCTTTGTTCTTATTATCCTTCTATTTTATTGATTATCGTTAAATATACACACGTGCGTATGAAAACAATTTCTTGGATAATTTCGGTCATGATGAAAATTAATTTAAAGTTTATATTAAAGCTATATTATATAAAAGGAAATAAATTTATAAGCCTTGATTTTAGTGAAAAAATTATAATATTAAAATAATACTTGAGTCTAACTATTTTGAAGCAATAAATATAATACATAAATTTAACAAAAAATTTAAAAATGATTTTTCTTTTATGCCAAATATAGTAATGAATAACTTAAAGTTCAAGAAAAACGTAAAATCTTTTAGACAATAGGCAAATAACAAGTATAATTTTTGAGGAAACAACAAAGCTTATTGTAAAAGAAAAAGTATAATGTCTGAGTTTAGTTATGATATTTTATTATATAAGAGTGAACATAAAGATAAAACCAAGAAAAAAGCATTTTGAGAAATTTTATATTTTATTATTTTAGCCTATATAAGAATAAAATGTAAATATATGTTTTATTTCTTAATTTTGAAAATCTAAACTGAGCTAATCTAACCACTGTATCAGTTCTGTAAACATATTTTCTAATCCTTACACCGAAATTAAAATTATCTTTTAGCACACAAAAAATAAAAGCGTATAATGGTGAAAAGATAGTAATGAAATAAATAAATCAAATAAGGGAGAGAAGGGAAATATATTAAAGGTAAACGATGGTTTATGATTTTTTTCATCGTAGTAATTTTGTTTCAATTTAAAATAATTTCACACTACTGAAGAAGCAAGTTTAATCCAAAAATCTATTTAGCTTTGAAAATTATTTTAGAAAAAAAAATTAAAAAACTAATAAACAGAACATAGCAGAGATGTTCTCTTCAAGTACTTTGTTCAATTGTTCTACAAACTAACTCTTAAAATTAAAAAGATAAACACTTGTGAATATATTCGAGAGCCAACAAATTTCAAGAAAAAGGAAAACATTTTTTTAAAACAAGAAAAAACAAGGTCTAAACTTTTAATTTTTTTTTAATTAATGAAAATGAAAATAAGTAAAAGGTTGGTTTATTTTCTCTTTTAATTTTATTTTTTTTGGAATTTTTTGTCTTGTTTGATTAGACAACAAAACAAAAGAAAAAAAATATTTTGGCATAAAAATTCCCATTCTTATTAGCCTTGTTTGTTTTCAATACATTTATAGTTTTCAAGAAGACAAATTTTGTCAAAGTGAAAAAAAAAAACAATTTCTGTAGCCTTCTCAAGGTAAATTCCATATAAAAAAAAACATACATAATTTGTTTTGTTACATGAGATGCCAAATAATTGTTTGGAGATATCATTGAATTTTGAATCTCTGGTTGTGGACTTCTACAATCATCCTATATTTAGCATTAGGTTATGTTAATTTGATCTCCATGATTATCATTTGGGTTACAATGCTAAATTGTTATTTTAATCGAATTGCCTAAGATTGCAGGTATACATTCGTGTTAAAATGATAATTCATATTATTTATTTATGCAATTAAATTTTAATAAATCAAGTTAGTTAAAAACTAAAACCAATATTTTGATAACGAAAAATAAACCAATTTAATTTAAAGTATTTAAAATTAATTTTATTTAAAATTTAAAAATACTTGTTATGAAACAACATTTGAGAAAATTTAAAGTTTTTAATAACCGTATTAAATAATTTTATAATAACTTAAGGTTTACGGATATCATTTAGTCAAGGAAACTCTACGTTTAAGTTCTTATAAGAAAATGTATTTTATCTTTTGATCCCAAATTTTTGTGTTTTAGTGTTTATAATTACAAACTTTACGTTTTAGTCTTTATAATTACAAACTTTACGTTTTAGTCTTCATGAGTTTTTTTTTTTTTTTTTTTTTTTTTTTTTTTTTTTTTTTCATTTTATAGTCTTGGTGGTTAGTTGGAAAGTAACTTTGTGCACTTTTGGGACTCTCACATTTTCAGAAAATAAAACTTTAAAATGTAAATTTGGTCTTATTTTTTTTTTATGGTTTGTTAAACCGATAGAACTTTTTTCGAAATTATTAAATTACTATAAATTTAAAAATGGGAATGCTTCTAATCCGCACTATTGTCGAAGGCAAATTCTTATATATATATATATATATATATATATATATATATATATATATATATACATCTTGAAATTCAACTCAACAGTAACTGAACATCTACACAGTGAAAAAATTGTTCAGACTTTAAAATTTGATAGAAAATTTAGAAACCTGAGAGTGGAAAATAATGAATTTAACTTTATGCATGCTTTAATTATTTGTGTAAAAAACCGAGGAAAAAGACGAGATAAGAGAAACCTAAGAACAAAAACAGAGCAAATAAGGAGCGAGATTCTGCTATCTAAAGTTGTCGACAGTGGTGTGTGCCAAAACCATATTTGCTTTAATTTTATTTTGTTAATTTTACAATCACCAAAATGGTTTTGGCAATTTTACATAGTTAATTTTGATTTTTGTGTAATTATTGCAGGTCATGCTCAAGAAGCATAAAATGTGGTGTGAGAATAGTGATGAATGGATGGAAAAGGATGACACACAAAATTTGTAGTTGATTTAGTTGCATTATTGTAGCATCAGAACATAAAATATGAATCGGATAACATAAGATATTATCATCACATTATCATCATGTGCGTGCTTCCATCTTAATGTGGCACTGTGGGTCCTCCATAATCATCCCACGTATTAATTATTTATTTAAGTTAGAGGATCTAATCGAAAAAGTTTATTAAAGAAAAGCTTGAAATGTAAAAAAATAAAATAAAAAAATGAGAGGTGTTAGTGTAAGGTCCACCTCATGAGCAGCAGACACCAGTTATATCAGTTTGATATTCAGTTTGTTTTTCTTTTGTAGCGTACGGAGCAAGTGGGTTGGTTTGTTTCCGTTCGCATGGAAGTGAAAGATTTTACCGTCTCTTTCTACTTATTCTCCATCTATATAATATACCAATCATTCCATCTATATAATAATAATAATAATATATTTAAACTATTTATAATACTATTGATGCAAATTTCTATTCACTCTCTAAAGAGATTTTTTTAATTATTAAAATTGAAAATTTTGAAAGCTAAATATGATATTAAATTTAATTGAGATTTTTAAAAATGGGATTGTGGGTGGGCATTGCTCCCTTGTGCAGTCGCTGCCGGCCACATGTCACACAGTGTTTGTTGGTGGCAGGTAGCTGCTAGCTGGTTATTTCATCTTTGCTCACCAATCATAGGGAGACATATCCAATAACTTTAATCCAAATTTATTCATTATTCCTTAATTCCTTCAATAAATTTTTTATTAAAATTCCAACTATCATTTTATTATATTATATCTATTTTACGTATTTCTAAAAGAGATTTGGATTCAATTTGAGATGCGCCCTTCAATGTGACTGCTGTTTGTACCTCTGTAGGATAAATCGTGATTTTGAAATTTAATGTATTTTCACTGTGGTTAAATTTAAAGATTTTTAATGATTCGAATTTTAAACATAAATATTAGTAAAATATAAATATTGACTATTAAATGAGTACCGTTGACTTTTAATTACTATAGCATTTCGAGCATATTTTTTTAACGTAATGTTTTGTAATAATAAATATTTATCACATAATTGAATTAATTCATAATTTTAAAAATTATGATCAAATATTGGTTGAGTAAAGTTCGGCAAATAAATCAATGCAGACTTATTTAAATCTGGTAAGATCTAATAAAATATTTAAATTTGACTCAGTGTATTTGGGTATAACAGTGAATACCACTAATTTAAATATGTTATGTAATTTAGGGACACAATGATGTGTTTTATAAAATCATTGTTGGTAAAATAAAGTTTTCTTAAGTATTTAATGTAATTAATTATCTAATACTTGAACTTGAACCAGAAATAACTTATTATGGTTTAAATAAATTCGTAGTAATTGATCCATACTTTCACTGATATTTGTCGTTGTATTTTAATAACATTTCCTAAACCTTTTAAATAAAGTAATTTGAAAACAAGGTAGTTTTGTCTTTTATATTTCTTTCCTTTTCTAATTCTTTTGATTGTCCATTGCTTCTTTATCTTTTCTAATTAAATTTCCCAACAACTTAAATATCTAAGTTATTTAATTAATACGGTATAAGTATTTAAACTTTTACGTCCTAATGTTGTTATGACAAATGATAAAATATCATAAGGGGAATGGAGAAGTTTGGTAACATTAATTCATTAGTATTTCAGTGAATGTAGTATTATGAAAGCATCCTTTTATTATAAAAAAATATTATTTGGACCGTAAACGAATAATGAGGAATACGATAATTTACAAGGATTGAATAATCGGTTATTATTATTTAATCATAATTAACAATTCACTTATTTTATAACTAATTGGTTTTGGCTTGCTGATAAAAAAATAATAATTGGTTTTGGCAGTAGCATTTTTAAACATATTTGATTGCTACTTTGCCTAATGTTAAATAAATTAATATTGACTATGCAATTATATATTAATGTATAGCTAATAATTATTTTACTTTAACAGAAATTCGATTTTTCTACTGTGTTCCTTGAGCACATTTGCTGTTAACTATTATTAAAAATTATTTTTAATACAATTTTCATATATTTATTAAATAAGAGAGTGACTTATATTTACAAAATATTGATTCTACTTCCTATACTATTATTTTCTTTACTTTTAACTCTTTCATTTTATGATTGACTATTTGAAAAATGCAAAAATATATAGAATTAAATTTTACAAAAACCAATCATTAATATATGTATATTCTTTTTTTTCAAGATTTTAAAAAAATATATATCAAATTATTGCTAGAATCATATTATATATATACATATATATGTATATATACATATATATATATATACATATATATGTATATATATATATATATATATATATATATATATATATATATATATATATATATATATATATATATATATATATATATATATATATATACATATATATGTATATATATTACAATAACTACTAAAAAAATATTTTACTATAAAATATCTATATCAAAAGTTTAAGGTAACGTTAAAAATATAAGAAATTAAAACTGTAAAATATCACGTCCTTGTAGAAAATCTACAATAACTACATTTCCCTTTTTTAGTAAAAACAAATCTAACGTCTTTTTTCCACGTTAACTTATAAAAATTATAATGCAAAATATATCATATAGATGTAATTAATTTTTTAACTTAATTAAGATTTTAATCATATTGTCAGCTTTGCTTTTTACTGTGTGATGTAATTATAACTACATTAATTATGTTTTTTAATATTTATTTATAATATCAAGAACTGTGAAAAATATTGACCACAAATATAATTCAAAACTTTTTAATTTTTTCTGCAAAATATATAATTATTTAAAACATATTATACATATATACTATTAATGCTACTTTTTTATTAAATAATATCAGTTTAATTCTTACACACTAATATTATGAAGCATGTTTATATTATCATTTAATTATAAGAAATGATAAAGACAAAATTTTATCACATGTAATATTTTTTCATTATATGATGGCGTAAAATATATATGTTATCCATAAATATATATTCCTTTTCAAGAATATTAGTTTAAGAAATATATTACAAGAAATTATGAAATTAACTTTTAAATAACAACATTGATAAAAATGCGATGTTAGTAAAATTTGTTAAACCGACTTTAAGATGACGTAAAAGATTAACCTTTTTAAAGTAAAAAAAAAAAGGTATAAAATTAATTTTATATAATGTAAAACGAATGTGTTAGTTAAGTGAAAACTCATCACAAGAATATGGTAGATTAATAATTAAATAGTAACGTGTGTTAGATACTAAAGTAAACTTAATAAATTCTAAGTAGATATTATGTACTTTTAAGTTTTTTAATATATAAAAATATTTATGTCAGTGTCGAATTAATAAAAATTAAATTAACATTAACAAAAATAAATTTTAAAATTAGTAATAAAGTTAGTACCAATCTAATTGATATTAATTTTATTTATTTTTAATATATATATATATATATATATATATATATATATATATATAAAGTTAATATAATTGGATTGATGCTAATATAATGTATTTTTGATATTTATTTAAGTTATTAATATTAATTTAATTTGTGTATTATCAACGTATGTGTGTTTGTGAAACATTATATAAATTATAAATTATTCATAATTTAAAGGTAAAGATTTAAAGATGTAAAAATATTGGCATCTGTTTGAGTTTGATTTAATCATTCAGAGTATATGTATTTTTTTCTCATTTTTTTTATATAAATCTTTTCATACCGATCTACTTTAACTTTTTTTCTCTAATCGCACACAATTTATCTATGTGAATCTATAATAGGTGATGTCTTTAAGTATTATTCACTATCATTGAGCTATGAAAGAACTACTTACCACTATGAAAGAAGTTTCATCTCTTAATTATTATTCACTAATTTATTTTATTTTGTTGTATTTTTTGTGTGTATTTTACTTTTGTTCAAAATATCAATCAAAATACTTTATGAGAAATGATTTTTATGAATTACTGTCATTAACTTTAATCATATCGATACACAATAAATTAATATTAAAAGTAAATTTCATTTTAAATAAGCTTAATTAATATTAAGTTAAATAAATTTTAAAATAAAAATGTATTATCGTTGGTTTGACCACCATTAACTATTTTAATCAAAACTGAATTTAAAAGTTACTAATAAATTAACGTTTGCTTGGTTATTTAAAGTCGGTATGATGTAAATCTAAGCCTAAATCTATTATTTATTGACATCCGGCTTTTCTTTGTTAGGATTATAGACTTGACAATAAATGTTTATTTTGATAAAAAAAATTGTGCAATTCAGGTTTGTACATTTTTACAGTATTTTAACGGCTAACTAAATAAAAATTAGGATAAATTGAAAATAATGAAAGGACAGTATTAGAAATGATAAAATATAAGAATATAATTACTGCTATTTAAATATAAGTCTTTATCGAAACTGTGGTGTAAAACACTTTTTAATGATAGTTAAGATGTGCCCAAGAACACATATTAGAAAAATCTTTATAAAAATTCTTGAAATTAATTATTCTTCTCCTTTGTCAAACAAATGGTTTAACTCAAACAAATTTAGCATGATCTGTCTTACTATATGTTGGCTTGTTTATACAAGAAATTTGGCCTAATAGATTCGATTTTCACCTTGACCGAGAAAAACGATCAATGGTTAAATTATGCATATTATTTTTATTTATTTGTTTTTAACAATTGTAATAGTATAGATGAAATTTCTTTATTAATAGTATATACAACTTTTTATAAAATTATTTTAAGTACAACTATTTCCTTCTCATATAAAACATAACTTTCCTGCAAATGCTTCATCTAGTTTTTATCTTTCCATATCTCATAAATCAAATATATAATAAGATTAACATAACTAGTGTAGACATTTTTCTTCAAAATTACTTTTAAATATAACTATTTTCTTTTCATATAAAATACATTTTAATATGAATTTTATTTTATTTTAATTTTTATCTAAATTAGAGACTAATTTAGAATCTAATAATATAAATAATTAAAATTTTAATAATTAATATTAAATACTAATTATCTTAACTTAATTGATTATTAAATTTAATTATTATTTTTATTTTGTAGTTAGTTAGTAAAAAAAATTTAATTTAGTAATTATTTTGATATAATTAAAAACTATTTTATTTATTAACTAAAAATTAATATTTAAATAACTTTTTTTATAATGATAATTATGTTGTTTATATTCGGATTAAAACATTCAAATGTTGTTTATTTATTTATTTTTTATTGTTGTTAAAAAATACCTACATATTTTATGAAATTGTATACTGTGTCAATTTCTCCATTGATTTTTTATTAATCCAAGAAAATTATCCATTTGACTTTGTATCAACTGTTTGAACGTTTCATATTGTGTCTGTGCATTTTATAATATATTATTTTAGTTATTTAATACGGTTGAATAATTTCCACACTTTGTGATGCTACTATGTTGACACTTTAGAGGTCATAATGTGATAATAAAAAATATTTTTGTTGATTTTTTTTAGAAATTTTAAAAGAGAAACTCTCATTTTGGCAGAATGTTTTTTAATATCTTAAAGTTGATAATGAAACCTTTAAATTGTTAGTTTGGTAGATGGATTTTATTTTTATTTTTTTAGTTTTTTCTAGAATCAAAACTGAAGAAGCTATGGTTTCTATCTTTGATTTTAAAAAAAATATTTATAGGAAATAATGGTTTTGATAATGATTTTTATTCAAGATTTCAACCAAAACATTATTGTGGCAAGATGAAAGTATACCTTTTCCTAATTGAAATAAAAAATTAATAAAAAGATACACATTATTCTTATTAAATAATTTCATATATCGAAGAAATATAATTTTATATATTGAGCATATATCTCACACAAATATATATATATATATATATATATAAATTACAGAAGAATTTGTTCTTGAATAATTATAACGGAAAGATACAGAAAATATGTATATTATGACAAATAATTAAGGAATAACATAAGTTATAATTAAGGGAGTGATATGATAGATGTGCATAATCTGCGGGTGATGGTGATTATTTCTGATTAATGGAGAGAAAGTCTACACGCCCCCGCAAGATGTAGGAGGAAGACCGAACGCCAATCTTGTCTAAGCGAAATGCATGGCAAGAGTGAGACAAAGACTTGGTAAATAGATCAGCTAGTTGATGACTTGTTGGCATATGAGACACTTGAAGTTCCTTAGAAGCAACCAAGTCATGAACAAAATGATAGTCAATGGCAAGATGTTTCATACGAGTATGGAACACAGGATTGACACAAAGGTAGGTAGCTCCAATATTATCAGAAAATAATTGCGGTATCTTAATAATTGGATGACCAAGCTCCTTTAATAGTTCTCATAACCACAACAGTTCAATGGTGGTGGTTGTTATAGTTCAATATTCGGCCACTGTTGAAGATTTAGCAACAATGGGTTGCTTCTTAGAGGACTAAGAGATGACATTGGTGATGGGAAAGGAACGGTTATGCACAGTTACACAGCAAATAATTACTCAAAAATATGCTTGAGAAATAAAATCTTTCCCACTTGAAAGAACCGAGAGAAGCTTAATCTACGACAATCCAAAAATTCAGGGAGTCTAAAAATAAATAATATGTAAGAGATAAGAGGCACACCAATTTTTAGCGTGGAAACCCCAATGAGAGAGACAAAAACCACGGGTCGTAGTCCAGAAAAACCTTCACTATAATATCAAAGAGTATAGAGTACAGAGAAATACTTTAAAAAAAATAATCTTAGTTCTACTCACAAATAAATAGTGAAAAACGCTCAATAGACAAATAGAGCGTATTCAAACAGTGAGAGAAATAAAAATTCTAAAAATACCAGATTGATGTCGATGGTGAAAGGAGCAAGATGATGAAATTTCACCAAAAACATAGCATAAATGAGTACTCAAATAGCTGCTCAAAATAAACAGGAACTCTAGCAGGCAAAGACGACATAATCTGTTTTTGTTCTCTTTTCTTATGTGGAGTGTAAGACTTGCTGAGTTATTCCCTTAAAACCTGTTGGGTGCCTCAATATTTTATTATTTTAAAATATAATTTTGTTGGGCCTAACTTGAGGAGGACCCACACAACAATTAGGCCCCTTATAAATAAGATAGACAGTAGTAGAGTTGCGATCATGAGTATCTCCAACCCAATCAGAATCACAACATGCTGTTAGAGAGATCTGTTACAGGAAAGGGGTGAAGACCATGGTCAAGTGTCTCCTTGAGATAGCGAAGTAAAATAGACGCTTGGCAGCTTTCATGTGAATTTCATTGGTAGCTTGCATGTTATGTAATAGTTTATTTATTGAGAAAGAAACATCTGGACGGGTGAGATACAAATATTGTAGGGAATCAATAATACGACGAAACTCCCAGATATCACACGGGGGAGCATCAGACATTGGAGTCAAATCACATAAAGTAGAAAGAGGGTTTGCATCTTGCATGTTTGTAGAAATTAATAACTCAAGTACTGCTGTGAAAGAAACAAACCGTGAGATGTAGGGAGGATTTTCATACCAAGAAAATGATGAGGAGACCCTTTAAAGAGAACTTCAATGCAAGGGCAGTCTTGAATGCATTCAAAAATAAGTCATTATTGCTTGTGAGTAGTAGATAATCTACATAAACAAGAAAATATGCAACAATACCATCCATATGTATACAGATAAAGAAGTGTCAGATGGAGAATTAAGAAATCCATATGTAATAAGAAAATCCTTTAAAGCATTATATCAAGCATGAGGTGCTTGTTTGAGATCATACAACACTTTGTGAAGGTTTGCATACATAATCTAGAAAGTGAGAATTGACAAAACCTGGTGGTTGAGACATGTAAATATCCTCCGAGATATTACCATTAAGATATACATTATTAACGTCTATTTGACATAAAGGTCAACCATGAGAGAGAGCAATACAGAGAACCAGACTCTGATACCATATCCATATGAAGAAATATAATTTTATATATTGAGCATATATCTCATACAAATATGTGAGTATATATATATATAACAGAAGGATTTGTTTTGTTCCTGAGTAATTATATTGGAAAGATACAGGAGAGATATGTACATTATGACAAATCATTAAAGAGATAACATAAGTGTATAATAATTAAGGAATAACATAAAATTATAATTAAGGGAGTGATATGATATATGCAGGTGATTACAGAGAATCTATAATTAATATTTTAAAACATTATAACTATATTTTTTATTACTTTAATTATATTTTTTATATATTCACATTAGATACTTATATATTTTGAACACATAAGTTTAATAGACCACTTTAACAACAATTAAAAGTAGGATGTATTTAGGGTTTATGATTTAAACAATAGAAACATTATAAAAAGAATAGTCTTTCATGGCAATTTAAATTGTCATCATATAATTATATAATGACAACGATTGATTTAAAAACCATCCTCATATAATTGTATAATTATGATAGATGGTTAAAACATCGTCGTCTTAACTGATCTAAATATATAATATAGAAGCTTATTAAGGTGATATATGACAACGATTTTGTAATAAACTGTCACTACAAAAAAAAGTCAAATTATCTACGAAAATTACATACGGATGAAAATCCGTATGTAAAATTTATATTACATACGGAGTTTTATTTACGGATTTATATTCGTATGTAAAATCAGCATTACATATAGAATTATTTACAGATTCAAATCCCTATATAAAATCAACATTACATACAGATTTTTATATACGGATTTGCATTCAGGATATTACATACGGATTTAATCTGTATGTAAATTCATATGTATGTAAATTCATATGCAATATAATCTATACTAAAACTCAACATTACATACGAAATTACATACGGATTTTTTTTTCAAGGTATTACATACGGATTTAATTCGTATGTAAATTCATATATAATATAATCCATATTAAAAATCAACATTGTATGAAATTACATACGAATTTCTATCCAGACTTATTACATAAAAATTAAATTCGTATAAAAGTTCATATATAAATATTTATATTATTATTTTTAATATATTATTATT
>Ga0209700_105099_pt1 | contig 22656 bp, 9 predicted proteins | sample SiratroredBW_FD_187528 | JGI IMG/M metagenome (GOLD analysis project Ga0209700, IMG submission 187528) | Root nodule microbial communities of legume samples collected from California, USA - Siratro red BW (SPAdes) (version 2) | ecosystem: Host-associated > Plants > Roots > Nodule | place: USA... | reverse complement strand
GAAAAAAAAAAAAAAAAAGAAGGAAAATAATAAACACAAAAAGATTTATTGATACCAAGACAAGATGCAAAATTACAATATAATTCTCACGATCTTTTCTAAAAATACCTTTTCAAATATTTTGTCCGAAATATGTTCTAACAACATGATTCATGTTCACATCCCAGATAGAATCAAACATCTTCTAGATAATTTGTGTAGACTTTGCTTCTTTCAATAATCTTGTTTAAATATCAATGAATTTCAAAATATGAAAGTGGCTAATGACATTGTTTATAAAACTTTTAGATGAATTACTCTCATATGAAATGCAATGGATTATATAATCCAAATATAATAATTTATTGTTCTATAATCAATTACTTATTAACTATTATATAATAATTGATGATGTGCAACATAGTCAATTATGTTTATACATTAATTATATAATAAACTGATTAATTTTTTTAATATGATTAATTTTTATTAATAATTATATGTTATAACTAAATAATTAAGATCAATATTAAAATAATAAATAATTAAATTTTTTAATTTAAATTTTAATATTAAGTAAATAATTTATTTTAATATATTATTATTTTAAAATATATTTTTTATATATTAAAAATTTATAATATATTTTATTTTAATTTTAAATTTATTTTAACCTTAATTTAATTTTAAACATTTCATTTTATATTGAATTGATTTTAAAATTTTATTTTATTAATATATAACTAAGTTTATTTTATTACATTAATCAAATCAACTACAAACTTATTATTCATTTATTTCTTTTATTCTCTGTTCAATCCAAATAAAGTAGAAGAGTATTCCTATACTGTGTAATGATTAAATTGACATATTTTTAAAGATTAATGGTAAATTAAATTTTCTTTTAAAGTTATTATATAAAAAATTTATATTGGTAAAAAATTTGTCTATATGTTACATACTCGCCTATTAGATTTTTTATATTCAGTTACAAATAAGGAATTTTACAAATCTCATAGAAATTAGTAAGAAATTCATTTTCACAGATTTTTATTAAAAATTTGAAAAATATATTGACGAAATAGACAAAAATTCTAATAGTGTATGTAACTAAGCCCCTTTTTTTACTTTTCAAACAAATATTATATATAGAAAAATATTAGTAATTTCATCCATTTTTATTTTATTATAATTAAGTTTTTTAATATTTAAGTATCTAAATATGTTTAGTTTTTTCTAAAGTGAAGGGTGAGGAAAGGAGGACCATGAAAGTTTAAATCTAAGCTACTTTGTATGATATAATATGTTTATAAAACCTGTTGTGTTTATAAAATAAGAAAGAAAGAAAAATAACATAATTAATTATGCCCATATGTAGTAAGTAAATATTTAATTAATGTTATATTGATTTAAAGTTATCATTGATTATATTATAACATTTTTTTAATATTTATGTGGATTTTGAAACTATACGTAATTATGTTACATATATTTTATTAATATTTATATTATTGTACGAATTCCACATAAAAAAGTAATATAGAACTTATTATTATAGTTTATATAATAATCAATTATTTTTTTAAAATAATCATTTGCACATATTATATTTATCAGAAATGAAATAAATAAATCACACGCATTACAATAAATATAAAATTGTAAATGTCATAGTAAATTAAAAGAAAAACTAACTCAAAAGTAACACATTGTAACGTGCACTAGATTATAATTTTTCTTTCCTAATCATTCCATATAAAACTTAATAAGAAAATTAACTTAATATCAACTCAAAATTAAGACGGACTATTGTTAACTCATCACTAGAATTTATTTACGTATTTATTTATTTATTTAACACGTTACAATTAAAACTAAAACAAAAGTATTAAAACTAAATTTAATTATATAAACATATGATTAAAAAAAATAGCCAAACTAACAGTAATAAAACCTATTACTTGAGATTAAAGATTAATTAAATTCATTTTTTTATTGATTGAAAAATAATAATCAAATCGATTCAGTTATAAGTAATATATTTTTAAAAAGGATTAATATAATAAAAAATTTTATGGTTTTAGAATATTAAATAATATAGACATTCGCAGAAAACCATTATATATATATATATATAATTTTTAAAATTCAAGCAGTTAAGTGATTCATGTAAAATTATTTTATATTTAATGTATATAGGTAATTTATTTAACTTGTGTAAGATGAAGTTTTTCTACACAATTCTTGTATATCCCATGTAGAAAAGATGAAGTTTATATTTAGTCAATGTTGTTATAAGCATATAGTTTCCGGACAAGAAAATTGCGTATCTTTGTTTCTTTGTTGAAGTTATCCCTTTGGATTTATCTAAAAGTAATTTTAATTTAAATATTTTATTATTATGGTAAAGTTAATATTATTCTTATTTCCCATATATGGTAAGAAAAAAATGTGAAATAATTTGTTAAATGACATGTATCAAAAGAAGTGAAAGTTTGACAAAATTGTCAATTTTGAAAATTGGTGCAATCACATATGTAGTAGGTGATGATAAGGGAGTGGTACCAACCTAGATAGTTCAGTAGTCACCAAATGTTAATGACAATGACTAAATTACATTATAGTAAAAGAGCGTTCAATCATTTAACATTAAGTGTGTATACAATAACAGTTTTTAAATAATTATTTTTAGTCTTTTAATAAATTGTTAATGACTTTTTAAAAATATGTTCTTATCTCTACCGAAAATTTGAATTAAATTTTGGTCTCTCTAAAATTTTGTTCATTTTGAATCTTATAATTTTAAAATGCATAACTTTTAATTCTCAAATGTTATTTAAACTAGTTTCTTTTTTCTTTTTATTAAGTGTTGTTTAAACTATTTTGAGGACCAAAACTGTTCATGATAAAATCAGAGGCAATTTCACAAAAACTTAGACTAAAATTGAAATTTGCAACAAAACATTTTTATCCTTTATATCCATTTATAATGGACAAAAAAAAACTATCAATAAATTAATAATGAAAAGATTAATTTTATAAAATCAAATTACTCTTTCATTATTATTATTATTATTATTATTATTATTATTATTATTATTATTATTATTATTATTATTATTAGTCTTTTGTACTCCAAATAAATAAAAAAATCTAGAACCATGAAGAATTAGTCTAAATAAATAAATAACCTAAAGTTCATCATAACTTTTCATTATTGACATACATTCAATTATTAAAGTTGTTCATTAACATTTCATTAGGTTAGTGGGAGAGAATTGTGAGATAAGTTCATCTTCACAAAGTTTAATTGCTTCCTCTTCTCTTAAGGTCACCATGGCTACTCTGCTTAAGGGACCCTCCCCAGGTGGGCCAGGGAGTATCAAAACTTGTCCTTCTCCCAAAACTGGTTCTACATAACAAGAAACATGAATCGGTTTGAACCCATCTTCAAACACACTCAAGTAAGGGTCCACACCCTCCAAGCTAGCACAAACAAGATTGTGACCATTCATCAAGGTAGGTGAATTCACATCATCATTTTCTAGCCACTCAATCAAATCCATGACACCCTCAGAGTCCATTTTAGCCACAACATCACTTATTGCCCTAACAGCTTGTGGAAATTTCAATTTGTAGTTGTCCCCTTCTACTTCATGGACCTTATTGTACACCATGCAGTTCCCAAAGAACCCAATATCTAGGCCCAAGACTTTTCTCATGTCCAAGCATATGGACATGTCAACAAGCCCATTTTTCAAGCCCTTGACTTTGCTCAGAGAGACCCAAAACAAGGCTGCTAGAGCTGCAAAGGGTGTTATTGGGCAGTTGAGTTGGGCCGTGGACATGCAGGCCTGGACCATGTGGGCTGAGAAGCCCATGCAAATGGTAGTGTACCTTGATTCCTTCAAAGAAATGGGTTTTTCAATTAAAGATTTGTAGTGGTGTATGAACTCCATGTGGGGGTGATGATTGGGGTTTGTGTTTGCTTGTCTCGAAAGTGGTAAAGGGTGGAACAGTGGACGAGTAATTATTTTGTTGCCCTTTGAAATATCAGCCCATGCTTTCATGAATGAAGTTGCTGAAGTGGAATCTGCCAAGAGATGAGCACAGCTTAGGCCAATTGCTAATCCACCTTCTTCGAATTCAGTCAGCTGAAATTAAGATCAAAAAGTCAAATTTGATCCAATTTTGAACATAAAAGATTACACTTACTTACATTGTCTTTGCTACCTAAGATAAATAAAAGAATGTGTGACTAAAAATCCTAACCTGAACATAAAAGGTGGACCAATAATAAGGCTTGTGGAACATGTCCTCCCAATGCACAAGTTGGAGTTCCTTTTCCCTATCAAGATTTGCTAGCCATCCTTCCACATTCCCTTTGGCTTTGGCCTCCACCACTCTCACCCCAGCATCATTGCCCTTGATCTTCCAATGCCCTCTCTCATCTCTTACCAACCTTCCAGTCACCATGGGGAAATGAGTCAGCATCTCTGACAAACTCTCTCTCAACTTCTTGGTCATTTCTCCAAGCTCCACAACTTCTCCTGAACTTGGGTAATAGTACACCACCCTAATGTGGTTCTTCTCCATGTAGCGATCCAAAGCTGTCAAGGGGAAGTACTTTCCTGGCTCCACTGCCTTCGTGCTCACCACAGTTCTTTTGCAGATATAACTTACTTCCAAGGCCATTTCAATAAATATGATGTATGGTATAGTAAGTTTGGTAATATGACAGTGATATTATATATATATGGGTTTTATAAATGTGCTAGTTTTGGAGACAACTCTCATGACATTGAAGGAGATGAAAAGGTGCATGAAATTCAACTATTTCTAAGGGAAGCAAAGTTTTCATCTCTAACAGAAAAACAACCCACTAATACATGAGGAAATGATGTTTTCATGATCCATAAATGTTGGCTTAATTTTGGGGTTTACAGTGAATGTGTGCAATTTGAAATACCATGTGTTGTTTTCACCATATCATTACAACAAAACACTTGTATAGATAATTGCAATAATTCTAGATGACATTCTTGCGACTCTGGTGAACTCTCAAACGCATTCACACTAGCATAGTATGTTAGAAATAAAACTCCTCAATGAGCAGAAAACCTATTATGTGGAATGAATAAAGGCTAACAACAATGCTTTAATCCATGCTTATCATCGTTTCATTCATGAGTCATGAGTATAATTGTTAGATATGTTATCAAATTCTTAAAGGAAACTTAACATGTGGTATGATTTTGTTCTACAATTAAAATTAAAATTTCACATCAACAATCTAAATAATACAAGGATTTCCAAAATTCAACATGAAAATAGATTTTGTTTGAAATCTCCAACGATAATCCAAATATACACTTCATCATGTTATCTTCTTCGCACACACATATAATTCTAACTTTATTTGAAAATTAGAGCGTAGTCTACTTGCAGATGGCTATCCAAGTTCCCTTTCGGCAAATGTCATTAAATTGTTAAAATGAACATGTAGAGAAAACTTTTAGGAGAACATCATAAATTGAATGTCTTGAAAACTGCTAATAAATGAAAATGTCTTTGTACTTTTACCATGAACACGAAAATGATAATACGTGGATTCGACTAAAATTAAGGAACATGACTATTATTATCTTTTTGAACATCATGGGACCTTACAGGCTTACACTTACTTGTTTTACAGCAGATTATCTGACCGAAACTAACAGGCCTAGTTCGTCATATGTTATTTTACAGTGTACATTATAAATTTAGGAAAAAAAATATACAGATCAGAAGTCAACATATTCAATGTTTTCAATCATTCTGTTCAAGCAAAGCCTTCAGAACCATTCACAACCTGGAATGGAATGCTACTGAATGATATCCTTAACGTGCTAAACTTAAAGGTCAAGGGACACGTAATAAGCTGCCACTTTGATCTGCTTAAGGTAGTGATGAATGTATAATTGGCCTATATCCATTTATGCGGGTAATATCATTAAAATATAGATATTGGTTTTTCTGGAATTCTAAGTTTTTAAGCTATTGAGTAATAATTGCACACTCACAGCAGAAAGGAAGTAAAAACTCAGAAAATATAATATACAGAGACAGTGAAGAGATTGACATGATTCAAAATTAAAACCAGATTAGAAAATGGTTTAATAGAGAAGTATCAAACTGATCAAGGTACAAGGGAAATGAAGCCATAAAAGGTACCCAATCACTTCATCTTAGCCTCTGTAAACAGAACATGACGATTAACTCTAGGATCAAATTTTCGAAACTCAAGCTTTTCAGTAAATTGCCTTGGCTTCCTCTTAACATAGAAGAATCCGGTGCCGGCAGCAGAAACTAGTCTTACAAACATCTGAGCCTTTTTCTTCTTGTCACCCATTCTTTAGTCTAGAAAAAGCCAAACTTATCAGTGTCATAATTGCAAGAAATGTTCACCATGATTAACCAGCTACTCTTTTGTTCCATTAAGATGAAGTTATACATGGTTACTAAAAACAAGTTCATATAAAATATTTACAATTCCCATACATTTTGACCTACAATTCAACTAACCAGATTATTGTAACAAGCAAAGATCACAAGAAAATATAGATAGAATATCAGTAATGAATCTGAAGAGTTGCAAAGGAATGTATATAATTATATCAAAAACAATAAATGATAGATAAAATATCTAGAAATGAATACATAGAATTTACTAGTCTAACTGCAGATTGCAACATGATCAAAACAGAGACTTGAGAAGCCAAGATTTTTCTCAAAGCACTGAGATTTGCATTTCTCTCTATAATTTCTCTAAATATAAATCTTAAATCGATAAGAAAGAAGGGGGCGATAAACGAATCCCTATATAGCATTCACACAGATTAAAAGAAAGTGAATTAATAAAAGAAAAAAAAATTACAGAACAGAAAAAAAAAAATTGAAGACTGAACCAAAAAAGAAAATGCTTGTACGAGATTCTAAGTTCTTGGAAGATCAAAGTTGGTGTAGAGAGAGAAGGTACCTTGGATGGATGTTCCGGTGAGTGAACCAAATGGGTCGCCGGTGTCAGGAATTTAGGGTTTCGAATTTCAAAAATTGAGTTGAAACTTTTGGATTTATACATTATTATTTAAAAACATAACAAAAACATAATTAATGATTTTTTTTTCAATTACGAAATATATATATTTCTGCAGGGAATGGTATGTCAAAAAAACAAATTCATTTATTCTAGTAATAAAAATAAATCAATTATTATTTTTTAATTATAACTCAGTACATTTTTATATGAATATGTTCAATTAATGATTTTTTATACATAAATATCAATAATACTTCATATAGAAAAGTTATAGAAATATCAGTAATATTTCATAGAATATATATTTTTATAAAGTCTTTCTGTAGTTCATCCTTCTTAAAATATTCTTTTTCTTTTGTTAGAATGTATTTTAAATTATAAAAATTGTGAGCATGTTCAAGTAATCAAAATTAAAATCTAGGAATTTTCTTACAACTTTTAATTTTAATAATTTTTATGATGAATTTTGGATCCATAACAATATTTATAAAAATACATAAAATGATTTCTAATAATTTCAGTAAAAATTATAATATATTTTTAGAAATAGAACATTTTAAAGAGTATTTCGAGGTTCTATCCGTCTCCTTTCTTTAATTTTAGTTATCGCAAAATATTTAATTATTTTTAAAATTACTGATTTTTAGTGTGTTAAAAGTAAAGTTCAGGTTATTTTTTTTATTGATTTTGATTTATCTTTAAATAACAAAGTAGTAAAATATAATTCTAAGTACTCATTGAATAATAATCTAACCATCTTAATTTAAGATATTATTCATTATCTTAATTATTTTAATTCATTACCTAACAAGAATTATAACGATATAAAAACAAAAAGAAAATACTAAAAAAATAGTATATTTTAAAATTAATTACACTTTTTGGAATAACTAAAATTAAAAGAAGAAAAATGTCAAAATCTTGAAATACTCTTTAAAACACTTAATCTGGTAACATATATTAACCAAGTGTCGTTCCGATCCGGTACAAAATATTATCTATCTATTGTTTTAAGCTCTTACTTTAATATTAGTTACTACTACTTGAATATTAGTCACTAAGAACATTGGGTTTTTATTAGGATAACCATGGGCTCGTATTACTTGCACATTCTTTACAGATGGCTTCTTCCTACACCTCCGTAGCATCATAAACTGAGATCCATGTTAAAATATAATTTTATTCTTTAAAAATATATTTTAAATCAATCATATTCTTTATCCTTATTCACTTGCAAAATGTAATTCACAAGCCATTTAATTTTTCAAATGATCATTGAATTTTTCAAATAACTCACAGATTATGTAATCTGGACAAGTTATTCAAAGTTTTTACAATTTATAATATTTTTTTATATATTTCTATTATTATAAATTATATAATTGGTAAGTTTTTATGATTTTTAAATTACTTACAGATTACATAATCCGTAACTCATGAATTTTTTATTTTAGATTTATGTACTGTATAATCTGTAAGTATATATCACTTATAGATTTTATAATTTTTAAAAAATGTTCTTACGTACAGATTCTATAATTTGTAAGAATATATCATCTATGAATTCTACAATATGTAACTCAAGACTAGTAATATTTATCTCTTCTACTTATATCTAAATTTAGAATATGAAAAATTATAGAGGTGGAGGAAGCAATCTCTTTTACACCCCTAATCATACTCTTGAGCTCAAAATACACTTAGTAACCAACACTTCTATAATAAAATATGTTTTAGTTTAAATTGATGAATCTTAAGAAAGAAGTTAGTAAATAAATCGTTTAAATTTGCATTAATTCCAATACATTATATATATAGATAAATAGATATATAAAATGCATTTTAAAATAACAATTTTTATTTTCATATAAAGGTTGCTATTAATTTTATATTTCAAACTATCTACTAACTTTTTTTTTTTGGACAATTAAAACTGTTAAATAAAATAAAATATAATTGATTTAATAACATAAATACCAAAAGTGAAAAATTAAAATATATATTAAAAAGAGATTAAAATAAGAAAATAGAAAAAAATGTTTTTATTTAACTTGAGGAAATTTTAAAAAATATATTAAATAAAATGTTGTAATTTATTTTATTTTAAATATATTAAAAAATAAAATCTATAATAAAATAATATTTGTAGTTTAAAATAGAAAATCTTTATTAATAAAAAATAAAAATAAAAGTTGCAGCTAACCTCCAATGATTCATTCTCTCCTACTTTCTCTCTCACAACCCTTCACTTTGTCCGAACACTTTTTATGTGTTCACTTCATTTATTTGAATGATTGTGAAATCTTTCACTGTTTATTTTAAATCACGATCCACTTCATTCATATGAACGATGATTGTTTTTGTTAGTTGGAACGAAATTCCATTCATTCATATAAATTATTATCTAATATTTTTATAGCTATTTTAAATTCATATGAATGGTTATTGTGTTTGTTGTTTGGATTGAAATATGTTTCATATGAATGATTATTAAATCCATTCTATTTCCTTTTTATACCTAGCATTATTAACAAAATATTTCTTCCAAATTAGTTCTCTTAGGTGACATTTTCTCTTCTATCTTCCATCATGCTTATCTAAAAAAACTCAACTTTTGTGAGCATATAGATAAGGTAACTTCCTCTCTTTAACAAATTAAGTGACTTTAAAAATCCTTTCAACATCCCTCACCTGCTAATCTGCTTTACTCTCTTATTAAATTTTGGTGGGTTATGTCTCATAAAATATTCTAGACTTAAGAAATGATGTTGTCAATGAAGTTGAGATGCATTTGTTGCTAGTCTAGCAGTTTCTAGCTGATGAAAGATAGCATGGTGTTGTTGTGTTATAGTAGCACTTTGTTTTTGTAAGGTTGATTCGCATTGTCAAACATGTCTCAAATTAAACTATGAAGCTAAATTTGTAATATAGCTAACCTAGGTCATTATTCTCGAAGATTACTAAGTCGTTCTATTCAAAGAATTAAGAAATTTTAATGAAATAATAAAATAAAATAAAAAAATAAATAGATTAGATAAATGCAAGTAATGAAAAAAAAACAGAATTTTAAACAGATTAAATAAATAAAAGTAATAAAATGAAAACAAAATTTTAAACAAATTAAATAAATTCAAGTAATAAAATAAAATAAAATCAGAATTTTAAACAAATCAAATAAATTCAAGTAATAAAATAAAAACAAATTTTAAACAAATTAATAAATTCAACTAATAAAATAAAAACAGAATTTTAAACTAATTAAATAAATTAAAGTAATAAAATAAAAGTAGAATTTTAATATACATTAAATAAATTTAAGTAATAAAAACCAACCCGACCTCTGTTCGGCTCTCTCAAATTCCTCACTAGTTCCTAAAGAAAATTCAAATTACATGTGTGGGTTAATTAAACTGAGATCTCTGCGTCTATTTAAAATTTTGAACACGCCCACAATCGTAAAGCATATTACCGAATACACAATATGATGAACAACTGCAAGCACCCACTATGAACAACAATATTATTCCGACTCGAACATCAGTTCAAAAATTTCACAACACAATCCAATCGGTATTGATTCAATTATTAAATTAATCCAATTATTAAATCCAAAAATCAAATTAAAATAGCAATTGAGCATGTAATTATTGAAAGAATTACAAAACATGAACCTCAAGATTAAAAACGAGAGAGCACTTGGAGATCGAATTGAACAAAATAATTAGTCACTCATAATCACGATTGCACAACAAGGCAGAAAGATAAATGTAAAACGTACATAAGAAAAAGAAAAGAGAAATAGAAAACTATATTTAATTATCTACTGTCTACTTTGATGTGATGTCTCTCATCTCTACCAAGAGAGATTTATTTATAAAAAATTTAATCTAAAACATGAAATGATTAAATAGCTATCCATAAAGAAAATATGCTCAAAATATCCAAGTGATTTTAAGTCTAATTTTAACCACTTTCTAATTCAAATTTGCTCTTGGCTCTTAAATAACATTTTTAGATCTTTAAGTTATCTGCAAAACAAAACAAGAATAAAGTAAATCCGAGTTTTGTGTCAAAATTTATGGACAAAATATGAAATACACTTAAATCTATTAAAATTCCAAAAATAGTGTCAAAATAATAATAAATTTTTAACTTAAACCTAATTGACTCAATTACACCAAAATGGTGTAAAATCCTAATAATTATCAACTAATTTATCTTTATTGTTATAATTATGCAATTGGAAAGTGGTAAAAATAAATAATTATCAAAAGTTGTTGCCATCATCTCTATTGTTGGTGATAATTGGGGCATATCCACCAATGGAAGAAGAGTAAGTGGTCTATTGTCATATTTTAAACACATAAAGAATTGGATTACAAATCAACTAGAAGCTTCTAACTATATCTTTAAATCAAACTTAAACACATACATACACACTAAAGAAACACAACAAACCCACTAACCTCAAGTCATCCTAAGAATGAACAACTCTGATACCATAAATGTAACACCCCAAAAAGAACTAGTTACCATACTATAAACCTAATAAAGAGTCTATTCAAAGCATAATGTATTTCAAAATACAACTTAAACACACATAATACACATACATACATAAATATTTAAGTAAGAAAAGACAAAATAAAGTATCTATTGTCTTCCAGATATTGCTCCTCCACTTGCACATATATCTACTCATGTTCATAGTACAATCATAACATGTCACCACAAAGACAACATATGCAAGGGTAAGTTATTGAAATAAATTTCTAATATAAGAAAAATGCATATAAAAGAAAACAAATTCATTTTCAATTCATATACAATCCAATTTCAATCACACATCAACATATAAGAACCATATAGATCACACATGAATCTACACATCTAAGGATATTCAACAAAAAAATATTGACCAACTCCTTTTGAAAGACTCGTATTAAGTATGTTATACAAGGTACCAACATCTAATCCAATCTAATACTTGTATTTACAAGCAAACCCAGGAATAATGGATTAGGGTAAGTTCGTTACAACCCAAGCCACACATCTACACATGCCACAGTGTGTAAGAAGCCCCATCCTCCACCCTAGCTTCTCACCACCTGATATCTTAGTCTATATGACTTACATCATCAATGAAATAAGGGGATCTCTATTACAACATAGGTGTTAATATTTAATACACAAAATAGATAATAATTCACAAATCATTCCAAATGTATGACATCAAATTCATACAAATTTTATCAATTTTAGTAAGAATCATCATACAATATAATTTATTTAAGCAAAACCACAAATTAATTAAAATCAAAAATTAATATTCATTTTTTATTTATCACAACATTCATATTCAATCAATTGAAGAAATCAAACTTTTTTTACCTTGAGTGAAAATCTCCTTACTTGGGTGAATTTTTTTTTTTGTTTGAGTGAAATTTGACCAGAAACTAGGTTGACCTACAATGTTATTTTTGTTTGAGTGAAAATTTGTTCTTTTAAGCGAAAATAAGGTTGGAAGTAAGGTTAAATTGCAGGATTATTTTTGCTTGAGCAAAAATAGAGTCGAGAGTTAGACTTTTTTTTTTTTGCTTGAGCAAAAAATATTAGAAAAACTAGTCTAAGAACACAATCAAATCAATTTTCAAATATCTTTTTTAAAAATATTTTGATAATACAATTTCTAAACTATTTAAAATAATCAATCCAGACCATGATATGTTCAAACATTATCACTTAGTCATTTTAATTCTTGATCTTTCAAACTCGATATATATATATATATATATATATATATATTCACATCAAATTTATAAACTAAAATAAGAAAATCTATAAAAATTAATTATACCTATCTAAACCCTATTCAAAACTTAGTTTATTAAACAAAACTCAACAACATTCAAGCTCAAATATTCAAACACTTTTTTTTTACCATTTATAAGCTCAAATATTCAAACACTTTTTTTACCATCTATAATTTCTACATAAAAGTCAAAATCTAGTGACTAAACTACCTTCACATCCAAATTATCTATAAAAAGTATAAATAGTTTTTTTTACTGTAATTTTTTTCTTAAAAACTTAAAAAATTCAAGAAATAAAATTATTCAAAATCTTGAAACATTGTTTAAAAATATGATTAAATAGGAATTAGTCATTATGATGTGGGATCATTTCTTAAAAGAGATGATGTATGAATAAAATTAAATAGTAGTCAAAGGGAGAGAAAATGCTTACATAAAGGAGTGAGAGAGAAAAAAATGAAAATGGAGAAGAGAACGTTTATAAATATATTCACAAGACAAGATTATTGTATTAATTTTTCTTTTATCTTACAAAGATAATTTTCAATTAAATAAATACAATTTATATTAAAAAATCAAAAGAAAATAGTATAGGAGGATTTAAAATAATAATCATAAACGAAAATGTAACCAGAAAAATTGATTTCATTTACACACATGACAGGATTAGTTGGGCCTGTCTTTGGGCCTTCACTATCACCACGCTAAAAATCTTTTTCCTCTTAGAAACGACGTGCCGTCTAAAGACCTTCTAAAGACGCAAGTTCTTTCCCTGGTGTAGGTAAGAGCCCTATGGTCACGTTTTTTCTGATTCAATAATTCATCTAAACGAAACGACATTGCGTTTCGTCCCTTCCCTTCTGGCTCCTTGGTTAACAGAACAACGCTGAGATCCAATCACAATCATTCATCTATTCCCTTCCGTTCGCAACACGTTCACCATGTCTGTGACGATTGTGGCACATTCCAGTTCTTGGAGCAGGGCACTTGTGGCGATCTCGCCCTACACCTTCTCCGCCGTCGGCATCGCCGTCGCAATCGGCGTCTCCGTCCTCGGCGCCGCCTGGTAAACCTTCTATATCCCTTTTTCCGTTTCCGTTTCCGTTATTCTCACTTCCGAATTCGCTTCGCCAACGCCTGCAGGGGGATCTACATCACCGGTAGTAGCTTGATCGGCGCTGCAATCAAGGCTCCTCGAATCACTTCCAAAAATCTCATTAGGTAAAACTAATTGCAATTTTTTCGAACCGCTTTATGCCTTTTTTTTTTAGTTTTGGTTTTTAATTGGACTACATATATTTAATTTAGGCGTTTCCTACTAATTTTTTCAGCAATTTTTGTGTGCTGAACTAGGTTGATGAGAAATTTTACGGTAGTGAAAGCCTATGTTTCTGTTGATTTTATCTTGATTTCGTAGTTCTTGGTTAAATTCGTTTGGTTTAGATTAGGAGATTACGTTGTTTAGTTTTGCTTCGGTTAAGGATTGGAAGTTGGAGAGGAATTGTTAGTTGTTGTGAATAGGAGAGGATTGTGGCAGATTTGTGTTAGAGTTTACAAATTACAATTGCGCGGTGGCGGTTCGCAACTTTCACACACAAAGACAGTGGTTGACGAATTTATTTTTTTTATTTTTTAATTTTTGTTTTAGTACTTCTGAAAGGAAAAGAAAATTTGTATGATAAAATGAAGTCATTTATGTTGAGGAATCATTTTGCATAACTATCTAGTACATGAAAAAATAAATTAAAGATATTGAGAGTTTAGATTCTCCATTTCATTTCAAAGATAATGAAAGATATTGAGAGGTCAGATGCAAAAGCTGAAAAATTAATACTGATATTTTAATTTCAAATAAAGGAGAATGCATTGAAGTTTATTTTTTTCTTGACAAGGTAAGAATTCTTATATGTATATTATGCCTGGTCTTTTGGGTAGAGAGATTGCTGTACCCTTTTTCAAGTCAATCTGGAATGAGCATGGCTTACCACTAAGTGGCATTGTAGTTGGAGCAGTAATTATGTTTTTTTTTTTCTATGTCAACTTCTGTTCAGTCTCACGGGACCTCTGTTTGTGTGCTTTATTTATTCTTGGGATTATTATGCCAGCTCAAGTAAGGCTCTCAAAAGTTAGTCTGCCTAGTATTAGGGCTTGTAAATGCAATTAAGGTTGAGCCCAATATCTTATCTTTTGGCTTTAGTGCTTTTTTGTCTCAATTATGTAGAGGTTTTAATTTTATTAACTCTATCAATAAGATGTTTGATCATAAGCTGTTTTACTAATTCGTACTTAATCTTATAATAATGATTGATTGACCGGACTTGCATAGTAAAATAAGTTGTTAAAGCCCCTTTTTAATGTGAATATCAAAACTTTTATTCTGAACTTAAGATTGTTCTATTTGAGTGCTGTGAATGTTCATGTTCCTTTTCATGTGGTATCTACATAATAGTATCCCGGTATGGCTGATATAGTTTCAAATATAGACATTTGTGCCATCTTGACATTATGGTTCCTGATGTTTGTTGTATTTCAGTGTAATCTTCTGTGAAGCTGTTGCCATATATGGTGTTATTGTGGCTATTATTCTTCAAACAAAATTAGAAAGCGTTCCAGCAACACGTATCTATGACCCAGAGTCTCTTAGGGCTGGATATGCAATCTTTGCTTCTGGATTAATTGTGGGCTTCGCAAATCTTGTTTGTGGGTGTGTATTCTTTGTTACCTATCTCTCATATCTTTGCAGGAAATTCTCCCGATCAATGCAGGGGGACCTTTTCCATCCTGTTGTTACATATTTAGTTTTTCCCCTCTGGCAGGTTGTGTGTAGGAATAATTGGAAGCAGCTGTGCATTATCTGATGCTCAGAATTCCTCCCTCTTTGTGAAAATTCTTGTGATTGAGATCTTTGGTAGCGCGCTTGGGCTATTTGGAGTGATTGTTGGAATTATTATGTCAGCACAAGCAACTTGGCCAACAAGAGTTTAGTTTCCGCTGTATGAGAATGTGATGTGGGAATGCAATTATGGTAGAGCGCAATATATCTTCTGTACTGCCGGGGATTAAAGTTTTCTCTGTTTCCTGTTGGTAGAAATGTAAAATCCAGCGTAATAGTTTGCCTCCATTATAACTGTAGGCTGTATTATTTACCCATGAGTTGTTAGAAGGTCTTGTGTATCATCAGATATGTCAGTCTGTTGGTTGAATTTCAATATTTTTGGAGGACCAAATCTTTTATTTATCAATAAGAAAATTGAATTTATTTGGGCTTGTGAATAAAGTCAAACAAGCAGTTTTGTTGAAATGTGGGATCTCTATTTGGGTTAAGCTAATGTGAGTGGGATTATGAATGGCTGGGTAATATAAAAGTAGAAATATTTTTTATGGTTGGACCGCTAGGACTTGGTGCCATAATTTGATAGAATAGCAATAAGGACAGGTTTGCATTAATTAATACCTGTTGTCATATTGAACTAAACCTTCTATTTAGTAATTCTTTTTACCCTCTGCAAGAACATTTTCTATTAAGCAGTAACTTTTAAAAAATCATGTTTCACCATACTTTCTTCCAGGAGAAAAGTCTAAATTGTCATTCATAGAAAATATTTAAGATTACGTAATTTAAAAATTTATTTTAAATTATCTAATTAGTAATAAAAAATATATTTTGGATATATATTTATGATGTTTGTTTTAAATTACATGATACAGAAATCTGAAATATATTTTTGGATATGAAAATGCATTATGAATACCTAATTTATGTATTAATCATACATTATTAAATTTAAAAGTTAATTTTGGATTCTGTTTTCAAATTTTGCTCCCAACATAGAAATGCAGAAAGAAAGCATGGGTGAAGGAATAAATGTCCTACTTGGTTTCAAGATGCACTTCAAGAGGAAGTTATTATATATTAGTATTTGAAAGGTAACAGTTGCATCCAATCATTGATATAGCTGGGGCGTGTTTGATTTTCATTTAAATCTGCCTTTTAGTTTCTAAAAATTAAAAATTAGAAACACTTGTTTATGAGTGAAATCAGTTGTCTTATCATGATTTATTATGAATTGTGATTGCAATGTGAAGTTCAATGAGCATTTGCGAACACGCAAATTTTTGTGCCTTGTATGCTGCAGTGCTGAAAAGTCCAAGCACAAGGTTTTTAGTTTTACTACTCCACAATTCAAGGTCGTGCCTCATGATAAACCTTTAATCGGTACAAGAAGTTTGTGTTCTCACTCTTTATCCAAGGAGCTTCTGTTCTGTGCTTCATAGACTTTAAATGATAAATTGATTGACTAGTAAAGTAGAGTTAATTTAGTTCGGGGGAGATAATCAACTTATGGGGGTATGTGTTATCATTTGTAGGAGTTTCTCATCTTCCCTTGTTCAGGAAGTGAAAGATTCATTTTTGAAAATCTACTCAAATATAACTAGATCCTTCCTAACAGTATTTATACATACGATTCTCAAGAGTGAACATAGGTTCAGAATTTGTAACTTTTTGCCTTACATATTGAAAATTAAAATGTGTTTTTCTCTTATGGATAAGATGTCAATAAAATAAATTTGGTGATAAAATTATTAATTGCAAAAATACAATTTGAGACCCATAGACATCAAATCAGTTATGGGAAATGTTCCAAAAGTATTATGTTTTCCATTAAAATTGTAATTATTGTTTTATAGTACCCTCTTGATATAGCTGCTTTTATTTGGTGTAGATATCTAACACAAAAACAGATTGAGTGTAATTGGGTGTAGCACTTAATGAATTTACATATATTAATACAAAGATAAATTTTCATAAATCTTAGGAAGAAGTCTATTGTGATTCAGATCCTCCTCCAATAGCTTTCTATATTATGGATGTTTCTCCATCAACTCTTTTTACAAGACTTCACTTTAAATTTATTCATTGTTATTAGGGAAGATATTTACTCTTCTCACAACTCATATCTTATTATTTATAATTCTCCATCGTATTCTTCTTTTGTTTTCTTTGTATTATTATATATTAATGAAATACGTATTTTTGCAAACAACAACAGATGAGACTTTGTTTCTCTTTAGGAAGAAGATGATTAGTTATAAATTAATTTACATTGTTAAAGTTGGGTCTAGTGATTAAGTTCATCTTCCTTAAACTTGATGTATTCAAATTTGTAAACAGAATAAATAGTTTCTTCTCCTATGACTAAGATCAACATAATTAATGACTCCTATTTAATAGGGTTGATGACTCCTATTTTATAGGGTTGATAAAGTTCAAGCCTATTGATAATTATATGTACTCAAATAAAAAAAGCTAAAAGTGGTCATATTAAAATAAATGTAGGAGGCTGGTGTCTCACTACTAGAGAACTTGATATTTCCTATGCAATCGGACTTGTTAGTCAATTCATGTTGCATTCTCACATTGACTATTAGAATTTGTAATTTGTAGTCTGAGATATATCAAATAGGTTTCAAGACAAAGATTGTTGTATAAGAATTTAGGGTTCAGTGAAATACTTGAAAAAATATAAGGTATTATGATGCTTATAAGATTGTCCCACTAATGGAATATCCATAAAAAAATGTTTATTTCTTGGAAGGGTAGAAAACAAAAAGTTATTATCCAGTTTAGGACAAAAGTTAAATATAGATATATGGCTTTTAACTATATGAATAAGTTACTGAATTTTATCACCTCCAAATAGAAGTGTACCAATACTTGTATGGATGGTAAGTAATGCATCCATTGTCAATGCAGTAATAAAACACAATGCTACAAACCAAGTGATAAAGGCACATCATCAAAAAATGGTGTGTTCCTCACTAGAAGCTCCTGATGATCCTCTGGCCTAACCAACTTTGGGTCAAAAGGCTGTCTATCAGGTAGAACCAGCCCTTGTTTCAAGCCACCTAGACGCCTTGCATGCAGAACTTGCTTGGAGGTCACTGGCAGCCTAATCAACTGATACTCTTCTAAAGCTGATCCAAGCTTTTGTGCTCCCCACTTCTCCATGCATTTGCCTAACACAGCTGCATCTAATATTGACATGTTTGTGCTTCTAACACAGTGAGGAGTGGTGGGGTGAGCTGCATCTCCTACCAACACCACATTGTCCCAAAAGATCCTCTCCAAGGGATCACTATCATATATGAAATTCAAGAAAGGTTCCCTTGTTTCTTTTATGACCTCTACAAATTCAGGAATCAAAACCTTTTCTGCCTCTTGCTGCATCTTTTGGATCATCTCACTATTTACCTTCATTGTCACTGATGTCCCCTGAATAGTGGCAAGTTTTGGCTATTAAGTTACAATCAGCACAAGATGAAGTGGCAACAACTGGAAGCAAGAATATACACTCTAGTTTGAGATCATAATAGAGACAATGCTAGAAAGTTTATAGACCTTATTAGGAATATGTTCTGTGAAGAATGACAGACAAATATTTAATATTGTAAGTATAAGGATGAGGAACAAAGTTACCTTAACTTCAGGCTCAGACTGATTCACAAACCAAACCCAATTGAGTCTTTTGTTTTGCAGCTCATACAGCACAGTATGTGTTCCTGAGGCCAAGTCAAAGTACAGGCATTTTCCTAGATCAGGATATGCCTTTCTGATACCAGTTATGGCTTCTGAATTCTCAATTTTTGAAAAATCAAGAACCCCTCTCCATGCACAATAGCCTGAATATCTGTAAAAGATACAAGATCTTCTTGAAGGACCTTTTCCAGATGAGATGTGTTATTCATATTACATCTGGTACAACAATGTATACACAATTCTCTCTTTTTGTCTCAACTAGTTGTAAATTTGTGGTATAATTTATTGTACAAATACCATTTATCTTTCCAGATTGAAGGGATAGAGAAAAATCAATGCTACCCCATTGGGTTGAAATACTAACCTTAGTTTAAAATCAGGGAGATATTTCTGGCGGATGGAAGAGAGACAACCATCTGCTGCAACAAGCAAATCCCCTACTATCTCTACAACCTCACCAGTTTCTAGAACCTTAGCCTTTACTATGACAGAATCCTTATCATCTACAACATGGAAAGAGAGAAAAAGATGACCCCATAAAAATATATCTGATGGCAGTGCAGTGTACAGAAGCCCATGAAGATCTGCCCAATGTGCTGCTCTGAACTTCAAACTCTCATCTCTTGTCAATGTACAGTGAACCTTCTTCTCACTATCAGTTACATTGTTCTGCTCAGGTAAAAAAATAGAACAATTAATATAACTTAAAACTAAAGCTGCTCTTAGGAGAATCATACTTCAAGATCAAAAAGATCCCTTTTATTGGTTTATCCTTGGAAATACTCCATAGTGAAGTATTACCTAATCACACTCATAATTAAAACATAACTTTGGTGCACCACACTCTAAAGAAGAAAACAAAAAACATAATACTAAAAGTAACTGTAAAATTATGTTGACAAACAAGTAATACAAAACATGAAACCAAAAGGGTGGCATGGCACCTGATCAATGGTTAGAGGCACAGTGGTGTTGTGTAGGAGTTGTTGAGAGTGTGGAAGCCATGATTGAATGATTTGTTGGGACAAAGAGTTGAGTCCAAGGCCTGCACCAGTGGGGCTTCCATTTGGAGATGAGGGGGTTTTCTCAAGCACAAGGACATTCCAACCAGCTAAGGTAAGAGCATGTGCACATGATATACCTGCTATGCTACCTCCCACTATCACTGCCTTTGGTTTTTCTCCTTCACCAACCATATTTCTATGTTACTCTCTCTTCTTCAACCACCAAATTAATATCACTCACATAACATATATTATACATGTATAATATATGGTCCATATTACTCAAACACCCTACAAGGAGGTGATAAAGTTTGTGATAGCATTTTTCTTACTACACCTCTCTAATTTCTTCTCACACCCCCATCATATAAAAAATACCCAACCTCCTACTACCTAACCTAATTTCCAAAATATATTCAGCATGATGCAATTTAAAATATATTATTTTAAATTACACAATCTAAAATTTTATATTAATGTGGGTCATGTGGTTTAAAATATTGTTATAGATTGCCTAATTCAAAACCATATTATAAATTGTGTAATTTTTTTGAAGATTATGTAATATTGATCCAAACTACATAATACAAAATTATTTCTAAATTATATAATTTGAAAAATTATATTCTAAAATATATAATTTTAAATATATCTTTATTGTATTAAGACAAAGACATGTTGATATTTTTTATATTTTGGGAGTAGGGGAGGATAATACAGAGATAGAAGAAATAATCTTGTAATTGAGCTTCCATACCTTTTTTCCACCTTTTTTCTGTACTTTTATAACTATATGAAAAGTTGAAATTATATCTTAAAAACATTATAGATTATATAATTACGAATTATACAATTTATAACTTCAAAATATTTTCGGAATTATAATTTAAAGTTCAAAAATATTTTTTAAATTACATAATTCAGGACATATTTTAAATTGTATAATTGTATAATCTAAGAATATATTCTGGAATAATTTAGAATATATTTCTAAATCACCTATTTTGTAAATATGAAAAATATTCTAAATTATTTAATTTGAAATAATTTTGAATTATACAAAAGTATAGGAGTCCAAAAAGTAACTGGCACGAGAACAAATTCTGTTTGAAAACCGAAAAAAATGTTTTTTTTTTTCTCGGTTTATTAATCTAAAAATGCAAAAATTGCAGATTTTTTTCATACGTCCCATCCTTTTCTTCCTGCACCACGTAAGTTTATTTGATGAATTAAAAACAATTTTAAAATCCTTGACCAATTCCATAAACTACAATTTAGAAAGTATTAAAAAGTTTTTAGATAACTCATTTCATGTATAGGAAGGTGAAAAGTCGTCAAAATTTCTAATAGGAAAATTATACTTTTAACATCATTATTTATTGAATTACATTTATTTTATTTAATAAAATATTATATAATAATAAAATAATAATAATTTTTAATATTAATATTAAATAGTTGTATTTTATTATGTGTAATATCAATATATCATATCCAAGACAGTATGAGACAATATTTTTAAATAGATCTTGTTCTAAGGCTAAGAACAATAATTATTTTGGTAAAGTCCGGAAGTTGAGAAGAACTTTGAGGTGTTAATTGATTTTATTTATCCGTCAATCTCTTGTTTTTGGGTATTTGGAACAGTGGAAAAGGTACCTACAGAAGTCTGACACTCAAATTAGTATTTGGTTATCAGATATTTACAATATAAATTTGAGTCATTAAAATGTACCTCTTCCTGTCTGTTTACTGTTTAATATTTTTATTATTACTTGTGATGATTGCCTTGAGTGTTTTTTGTCAGGAGGAAGATGTATAGTTTTTTCTGTTAGAAACATGGTTATTTATCTACACTGTGTTTGGAGGAAGGTGTAAGGTTCAGTCAATTTTATTTTTGTTAAATATGGGTATTTGTCTACACTGTGTCTGGAAGTAGGTGTAAGGTTCAGTCAATTTTACTTTTATTAGATGTGGGTTGTGCCGTTCATTCGAATCTAATTTTGTGTTTAAAGTCAAGTACTTATTTCTAATATAAGGGAGATAAAGAGACTGGTATTTTAGACGTGGTCGAATACCTATACCTATCGGCTTATGGATATCGTTGTCAGCTTATAAGTATCGTCCGTCATGTTTAATATACTAGTCTCTTAAATTTGAATAGTTATAGGACCTTTACCTGCCATGATTAATTGTCATGACTAATTGTTGGCTGCTATGTTTATAAGTGGCTTAGTAATACAA
>Ga0209700_105097_pt1 | contig 22669 bp, 4 predicted proteins | sample SiratroredBW_FD_187528 | JGI IMG/M metagenome (GOLD analysis project Ga0209700, IMG submission 187528) | Root nodule microbial communities of legume samples collected from California, USA - Siratro red BW (SPAdes) (version 2) | ecosystem: Host-associated > Plants > Roots > Nodule | place: USA... | reverse complement strand
ATATATATATATAATGATAATCATAATAATGATAATTAAAACATAATATGAAATCTATTTATATAAAGTATTAGAAAATTTCACTTTAAATTAAGAAAATTATTTTAAAATTTAAAATAATGTATGATAATGCTATTATATGATAACTTATAGTTAAATGATACTGTAATATTTCTACATATTGTACATTTTAAATTACAATATATACACTTTGCATCTTAATGAAAATGACCCTTCTTTAGAATGAATAATTATGAGATGAGATAACTCTTTTAATAATTGCACTGAATCAAAATAATTACGTAGAACCATTCCTAATACAGTGATTGTTCCATATTATATAACTCTTGCAATAATATCAAACACGCACTAATTATCCGTGAATTTTTATCCATGCATTGGTTTACTACTTTTCCAACTCAATTATGTTAGTTAATATGCATGTTTAATTTAATCATGCAGCACATATATTTTCAATACAGAATGGCTATAATGTTTTACGAGGTGAAAATATATATGTTATCGTAAGCCTTGAAAAATCAAAATAAAAAGAATAATAATGAAGAAATTATGTTGATAAAATTCTATTTTGTCCATTTCTTCCTTTGTTCCAATTTTAAAGTAAAATTATTTAAAGAAATATTATTTTAAATGAGTATTGGGAATTCACAGATAAGGTGTTCCCTGTCCTTTTTTTTATTATTATTTTAATAGATTACAGGAAGATGCAACTGACATTTTTTTGATGGATATGATTAAGAAATTAGCCACTAAGTTTTATTAAAGTTTGTCGAATTCTGATTAGACACAAAGTTTAAATAATTGAAACTTTCAAAGGAAGAAAATTTATGGGGAAAATCTTGAGCCATCTCTTGCATGCAAACTTCAATCATACACAAAGGAATTAGACATCAAAAATGTTATTTTTCACTAATACAAAGGGAAAGGTCCAAATCATGATTAAAAGTAAAAAGCTTCATCATGAGAGTGAAACACAACCTTTAACTTCTTTTTTCCAGCAGCTACAAAAGGGTTAACATGTTTTTTTTTTCTATTTCATCTTAAAATTATTCATCAAACAGTAAAATATAATATTTAAATGCAAGTTGAGATGCTTAATATATATTTTTTCATATTAGAGTTTATGTTAATGCATTGTAATATTAATTTTTACAGCAGCACATTACTGAAAAAAGTTACTTTTATTAGATAAAAATTATCATAATAAACACGCAATTGATTGTTTTTATAAGAAAATGTTTTTTGAAATATTTAATGGATGGATGATTGTATAAATAAGCTTTCCACCGAAAAATAATAAAAAGTTAAGTCCATCATTGTTGTACACGTCATCATCAAGATGAAAGATAGCTTAATCTTCAGATACTGGCCACTGGGTACTGACCTTCTATGTCCCACACCTTGCAGACTCTGTCATCAATGATAAAAACAAAAATGGAAGGCAAAAGGTAACTACTTTCCAATTAATTTTTTTTATATATTAAAAATACTATTTATAACAAATTTTAACTGTAAAAAAGTAAATATATCTCTTTCATAATACACACTAATTAAAATGTTAGTTATATAAGTATTTTCAGTTTAAAGAAATTTAAAATGTAAAATAAATAATATAGTTCAAACTATCAAAACATATGTTGTATTAAGTTGTATATAAAATTACAAACGGTTAAAATTGGAGCAATTAAACAACATTTTTAAAACTATGTTAAATATCTTATGCAACTTATAATTTTTTACTAAAAATAAAATATTTAAAATCAAATGAAGAATACTCGTCGTTGAATAAAAAATAAGTAAGAAATGTAGTTTGAATTTACTAGGCAAAGATCAATTTTTGAAAAACTAAAGCAATTAATTTGAAAGCATAAGAAGATAACAAATTGAGAGAAAAAAAGTAAAATTCTATGTTAAATTTTTTAAGAATAATTAAAAATGTGATTCACCCGATTTTGATTCCCAAAATATTACTTGACCTAATTTGATTCTTAAATATCACCATGTATGCATGCGAAACAGTTGTTTCTTTTCTCATTTTAGTTAATATCTTTCGGAAATAGTTTGGGCATTATAATTTTTTAAGAGATTAAATAAATAAGTTTAATTTTTTTAGGAACTCATTATATACTATCGTAAAAAGATATCTGAAAACAAAGTGTCCCTTATTTACAATGTTGAGATTACTTGGTAACATTTCATTAAAGTTCATATTGAATAACATAACTCAAAGACCAAACAAGGAATTTATTCTAATTAAAGAATGATAGCTGAGACAGAAAAATATTGACTTAAAGAAAAGTTTTAAAATATTAATAATTTATTTTTAAGATATCTTAAAAAATACAATGGAAAAAATTATGTAGTTAAAAAACAAGTATTTATGTTTATAATATATTTTTAAAGCAAAAATATAATATATATTTTATTTGATATTTGAAGTCTCAAATACTAGTTTCATATTTGAAAAATCAAAACAATTTAAAGTAATTTAAACTTAAATGTGGATTATTAACTAATATTTGAGACACAAAAGGAAAATAGAAAATCGTTATTTTAAAAAACTAAATAAATAAAAATTGTAATATACAAGAATATTTTATAAGTATTTAATTATTTATGTTTTTAAAATATTGAAACGAGTTTTAAATAATAAGAAAATTATAATTCATAAAATAATAAATTTAGTTTGGTACGATTTTTTTAACATTTTATCATTCTGTAACTACCTATTAATATATAAGTGTGTGAAATAATTCACAAGTGAAAATTAAATTTAAAATTTGTTGAAATGTTAGCTTATTTGATATATTATATTTTATGTGGTGTATGTGTTTATATGGGGATTACAAATAATAGAGAGAATTTGAGCTTTAAGATTTGGGCTTTGAGTGGGTTGGGAACGTTTTAAAGTTAGAGAAAAAGAGGATGAGAGTGGAGTTGTGATTGGTAAGAAGGGGTGAACTTAGAGAAAGAGAGTGTGCCATTAGAAATCTAGGTCTTTCCTTTATTTAAAAAATAAAATAAAAATAGAACACATTTTTCATTCTACAAACTAACCCATCTACTCTTTCCCTCTACTCTAAAGATCCAAGTTCTTTCATTTCTATATCTTGTACATCTTTCCTTGTGACAAGTTATGTATCTATATATTATAGAAGACTGTATAAAATCTTATTACTAAGTGTTATTGATAAGTTTTGTTTCTTTCTTCCTTGTCCAAATTCTTTTTTATTATTCAATAATTACACATCCATGTGTACGGTTATTGGCAAAAAGAATTGTGTAGTTTATCTTATGACGAGATGTTGTATTTTATAGAGTTAATATCTTGAACTAATGTCATATTGTGTTTCAACGTTTATTTTCATTTTTAATGTATGTGTTACTAGCTTTTATTCTTATATTATGAAACTCAGACACTCTATTTTGGATGACGTATTTTTGTCCGATATGTATGTGACATTCGTACGACATGTATTGGTGAAGTGTCCAATTCAAAAGACAATTTTTTAGATTTTTGACAATTTTAACATAGTTCTAACACAATTTTAAAAAAGAATAATACAATAATTTTCTAAAAACTAATAAATTATTATAGAGATAAGATACAAATCTTATATATGATCAAGAATATTTAAATTATACATATTTCTTTTACTTTTTGAATTTTAGATAAATGGATTAGATTTATTTTTTATTATATTTGGCTAACTTTGTTCATAGATAATTTTTTTTATACATAAATCTTATTGATTTTTGATTTATATAATTCATAGTGACGTAAGATATAGATTTGTATTCCCGTATTCTATATTTTAAAGATAACATGTGTCTCTGTATTTGTATTCATGTAGTATGCGTACCAGCATCAGTATCCGTGCTTATATCAAAGAAAAAAAAATAAAAAATAAAATAATACTTGCATGATAAACTAATCTTGGCTAACTTTCTTATTTCTGCACTGTGCTTAATGTTAGTTAAGGGCTTCTATCTTTAATTAAGTGATAAATAGTTTTTTATTTATAGATCTAATAATACTAAAGACGATAATGAAGTTAGTTTAATAAAATTATTATATTTTTAATTATTTACTGTTTCTTTTCATCCGTATAAAACAATCTTAAAGGATTGCAATTTACATTCTAATCTTGGAGACCGAAAGAAGAAAGAAAAGTTTGTGAGAGGGAAGACATAATTAATGATTAAACAGCTTCATTAGAAAAAAAAAAAAAAGAATAATCATGGTATAACTGTGAAAGAGGTTTTTGGTTCTGTTTTTATCGGACTTGTGAAATATAAAGAAAAGGAGAGAGAGGTTCTTCCAAATTCCAAAGTTCACTTCACTTCACTTCTTCTCTTTCCCCTCTCTCTCTGCATTGCTCAACACTGTGAAACTCTCTCCATTGCCAAAATTCAGTACACTCTCCCACACTGCTGTTACCTCACTCTCCCTTTCTTGGTCAACACCAAAAATGGTTAAAACAGCGTAGTAGGAGAAGACAAGAGAAGCTTCATTGGCACCAAAATGGTGGTGGGGGACCACGCCAATGGGAACGGGTGGCCACCAATTGAGGCTCCACTCAACGTCCACAGAGACGAGCATTGGACCAACTTTGACAGCTCCGTCAACGCCGTCTCCTTCGGCTTCGTCGCCACCGCAATTCTCATCTCCATGTTCCTAGTCATGGCCATTTTCGAGAGGTTCCTCCGCCCCACCCCGCCGCCCCTCTCCCCCGCCGCCCGCCCCGGCCCCCGCGACGTCGAAGCCCAGATCGGCTTCTCCGCCAAGCTCGCTCACCCTTCACCAAAAGTAAGTAAAATCAATAAAAAAAAGTTAAATTCCCTCGCCCCGATGATAAAGCCTCCACCTTTTCGTGCCAAAAGTTGTTTTTTCTGTGGTGGGTTTTCTCATTTTCGTGTTTTTTTATGTAATTTTTAATTAGGATAATTTCCTCACTTAATTGCTCAAAGAATGCTGGATCTTGGAATTTTCTGAAATTTTATAGTCTTCTTGTTATTTTTTTTTTTTTAATAAATTTCTTCTGGGGTTTTTGATTCTTAGACGTTTGTGATTGTGCCTATCATCTTAATCACCACCATCTTTTATGTTTTCTTGTTCATTCTTTAGAGCTGAGTCTAACTCAATTTCAAAACCTCTCCTACTTATATATACCAATTTAGTTGTACATTTTTGCAACGAAGGTGAGACTCTAACTATGTCAGTCTTCCAATAGACGTTTTCCAAGTGGCTTTACTCTTCAGTTCTCTTCAAATGTTTAATGTTTATGCACTTTCTTTGGTAAAGATATGCTCTAATATTTTGCTGTGGTGATTAATATAATCCTCAACTTCCCTTCAGTCAAATATGAATTTAGCTCTGGCAAACCCTTTTTTTCTTCATTGGAAAGTGAAGTCTATATCTCTATCTAACCCCACCAGTTTCTTTTTTGGTTTGATTTCATTCTGCATTTGCACGTTCTGTCAATTATCTTCGTTATGATTCGTGAGTGAACTGTATTGTCTTGTAAGTTTTTTGTGAAGATGGTCCTGCGTGGAAGCATTCTACTCAACACCTGGTCCCTTGCCACGAGTCTTTGTAAATCTTTGTGCTTAAAGTTAAGACCCACATTGTCCTTGTTGTTCATCCTCTCCAACATCTCCAAAATCTCTGATGAAACCGTGTGTGGCCTGTGTTTGTTGTGTTCTCAAGACAGTTGGTCAACGTTTCAATGGTAGTCCTGTTTGCTAATAGAGAAATAAAGTAACCACATGGTATATCGTATTTTATTCTACGTATATATCTTCTTGGCTTATACCACTTTAATATTTCGTTTTTAATGTAGTCTAGTGTAGCATCCTATGATGAACCAGTACCATGTAACAATTGTGTTGTCTGCCTTGTGCCATTCCTTCGGTGGAACATGTTGGACCCACCTACTTATCCAATCTCAGTTCGGTAGTAGGGCACAACTTGATTGAGACACTGTCTCCGATGGATTTGTTTCTTTCACCTTTATCAAAACTATTAAATGATTCTCTAGTATTGGCCAATTACATTTTAGACAGAAAAGCTCCCTCATCAACCAATTCAAATTTTTATTTTGAAAGGAACTGATCCAGAACGGATTTAATATCTTACTTTTTTGGCATTTTCATCAACTTAGAGGATCTCAGTATTGTGTTAATGGAATATAGATAACAGAATATGGACTTTTGGTGAAAATGCTCCACGCACTTTGGCTTCTGACTGGGATTCTTTTTATTGTTTATGGTAATGGTGGTAGTCAGAGACCGTGTTGGAATTTTCTTTATAGAAAAGTTAGCTTCACATTTCTCTAACAAACATGCCCAGAAAGAAATTGGATTGGAGACAAATCACACAGAAAGGTAGAAATATAGCATGTGATTCTTGAACTGTTAATCTATCAGAGACACTCAAACACCCGGTTAATAAATAAAGAATAAAGAGTATTTTGTAATATGATCTTATTGTGATTTTTAATTAAAAAGGATATGGTATAGTGATTCTTTAACTAGTGTCCCTGTCCTTTAATAATAACTAACCATTGAAGGGTATCAACGTGCTATACATGTGCAGAACATTTACTTTTAAAATGAAGGCAGTTTCTATGCTTTGTTTTCTGTGTATCAATGTCTCTTTTGTATTTGCGTATAATGCATTTTTGTCAAATTTATGATATAAATGCTTTTGCTTTTGTCACTTTATTTCATTTAATCTTATACAGAAGTGAGGGCCACTAGGCATCTAGGAAAAGATTCTGTGAGTGAATCTTACAGTAAAATTTAATCATTCACAACCTTTCACTCGCTAGATCTTGGATTATAAGTTTAGCATCGGATGCAAACAACTTCACAGTAAAATTCTGTGCAACAATAGTCAATATGGGTGGCTCTATGGTGTTTTATCTACGGTTGTTTTAGCCACTTTTTCTATAAAAAGTTGTGAATGATACTGACCAATTCACTTTCCCTGTATGCTTGCATCTTAGATCCATACCTGCGTGGCTGTGTCTGACATTGTGTGTCTAACTGATAGTTCTTTTCTTTCCATCGTAAAGCTGTCACAATCAACTAACGTGGGTGATAATGTTAAGTATTAATCAATTGCTTTCTCCTTTCTGATATGCTACTGTCTTCCGTTTTTCTGGACTAGGCCCTCTTGCTGAATTTGCCTTTTGTGTTCAGACATCTAACTAGAAAATAGTTCTGCAGCTATTGTATTAACTATATCTACATACATAATGTGTATAAACGCCAGCTAGATGATAATACATTTTATTGTATTATGATGCCAAAACCAAGCTTTCAATGGGTGTTTGAAAGAGTTTATACATAACCTATTTGAACTATAAAAATAACTAGTGATTCTTACAAGTTCTTTCTAACTTTCTGTAATTTTTGCAGATGAGTGTATATGCAAGTGGGGTTTCAGTTCTGATGCCTGGAGATGAGATTCCTACATTTATTGCCCATCCTGCTCCATGTTGTCCAGAAAGGATTTCTTGGCCTTCTCATCAGCATAACACATTACCTTGTTCCTCTTCCAACACCCTCCCTACTACTTTCACTTGAGTCTGAGAGATATGAATATAGAGAAAGTTCTGCATACTTCATGAAGGGCTTGATTCATTTTCTGTGAAGAGTAGACTATTTCTTGGGGTTTGCCTTCCATCCATTTTTACCTCTGGAGCTCTCTTTACAGTTTATGACATGTAAAATAGGATTTAGTTTTAGGCAAACCGGGTTTGGCACTCAGATATCATATCCATCTTTCAACTAAAACATCAATTCTGTCCATATGTGTCTTCCCAATTCTTGTCCATCCATCATGAAGCTTTCAGGGGGTTTTCCTGTGTAAATCAATTCTCAATAGATTGAATATTATCAATTGGGCAAATCCTTTCTTTGCTTCTTCCTCATGAGATCTTCATATTATATATAGTAATGTTAGAAACATGTCATTGTAATTAATAATAGAAAGTGAGGTAAAGAAGATTTGGAAATGGTACTAAGAGTGCATTTGATGGCTATTGAAACTTTACAGGTAGATCAATAGTGTTCAACTGGAGTCACGACACATTTTTTCGTTTAGTGACTCACAGTACGAAGTTTGTTACATGTAAGTGTTAAATATAACTGCAAATTTCAATTCTCTGATATATGCATTGTGGTATAGTAATAATGGTAATGGTATTTGTGTGGGGATGGAAAAGTTGTATCGTGTTTTATTACTACAACGATTTATTTTTTTCACAAGTTTTGTCCTATTTTGTTTTATTTTTTCTCTGCGTTTATTATTTCATTACCACTTTCAAATCAAGTAGTATTTAAAAATTTAAAATATTGAATTTGGAGGGATAAAAGATATATTCACTATTTCAAATATAGGAATTTAAGATGCCTTTTCAACGATGGTTTTTTAACATTTTTCAATGATGGTTTCTTAATATTTTAAAATGTTAAGTGACATTTTTTAAAAAAATTTATAGTTGAAAAAAGCCACTTTCAAAAATATTATTTTAAAACTACCGTAGAGAGTGGAGAAACAATAACTATCTTGTTTAAACGCTAAACCCGAATAAATTGGATTGTTTATATTTTGGAAGCTCATATTTGAAGTGCTATGTTATAAAAATTTTAGAATAAATGTGTCATATATCTAATAACTTTAGTTTAAAGTGCAATGACATTTTTAAAATTGTATAGTTGTAACAATCCACTTTCGACGACGATTCTTTAGAAACCAGTGTAGAAAGTGGAGAAATAACAACTATTTTGTCTTGGGGTGTGAAACTCCCACAAATTGTATTGTTTATGTCTCGGAAGCTCATATTTAAAGTGTTACGATGTAAAAATTTTGAAATATTTGTGCCATATATTTAGTATTGAGTGAATATTAGTTTTTAATTTGAGATTTAATGCAAATGTTTATATATTATCGCTAGAATTTGATTTTTTTTCTTTTGTGAAAACAGAAAGGGATAGTACTCATAAATATTGTAATGCATCTTGTCTTCAATTGTGCGGTTAAATAGTTAATGAAGATTAATCACTTTTTAATAATTTATTAGTATATATGTTTTAATTTATATTTTATAAAATTTTGATTTATTATATTGTGTTGATTTTTTTAGTATATATTTATCGTCGATTTCATGTTATTGCTTTTATTTTGTGTAACTTGAAAATCAATGTAAATGATATTAAAATTTTGAGATATATAAGAAAGTTTATTAAAATTTGCATACTAATAAAATAAAAAAAATGAAGCTTCTTGAATGAAATAATGTCACACCTTTATTTTAAAAAATGAAATTAATATACAATAGTGAGAAAATTTGAATGTAAATACTATATATATAGAAAACGATGTTATGAATCAAAGTTCGATAGCACACATAATCTATAACCATGAGAGAAGAGCAGAACAATTTGTACCGTTTGTATAAGTTGTTTAAATAAAAGAAGATTGTATATTAACAAAATTAAAAAGTATCTTCTTTGTGATGGATTTCTTAAAAGTTATACTATATGGACATAATATAATGAATTGTTAAATTTGTCAAGTGCGAATCGATGTTGTTTGTGAATCAATCATCGGCTAAAAAAAAAAATCTTTGGACTAGTTTACAAATAAAATTAATTTATTTGATAATTTAAATATTAATCATAATTCATTACTTGTTTTGCTAGTTATTTACAATTTAGATTTAGGGCAACCTATGAAAATTAATACATGATTTTGGTTATGATGATATCTTATTCAAAACAATCAAGAGAGGAAGTAGATGTAACATGAATCTATTGATTAAAAATTTAAAATTATACTAAATGGAAGGATTGAAGTATTTGATGAATTTACTAATAAATTTTTCCAATTACATCACCTATTAATAGTGAGATACTTTTTTTAATTATATTTTACACAATTATTGTTTAATGTCTAATAATGTTGGATCATTTGTATATTGTGATTTATAATTATGATTTGAAATATTTTTTGAATACATGTATTTAGAAATTTATAAATCAAAAACAACAGAAAAAAAAAAAACATATACTGCCATCTTCTTACATAAACTATTATCCAAAGTTGTTAAAAAAACCAAAAGAAATAACAATGATTATAAGAAAAGAAACCTCAATACATCAATGAAACAATAATAATTACAATTGTCACTGTACTGTGTGACTTTTAAACTGAATCAATAATAATAATCTTAGAACTATTATTATAAATTTATTTCAACTATTATTAGAAGTTCTTTTTCTAATAGGAATTGCAGTATTCTTTTCGATAAAAAAGAAAAAAAGTTATGATACAACGTATCTGCCAACTACTTTGATTTAGAAAATTTGAAAAGTAAATGGAATAGGCTAATGAAACTCTATGATAATAATAAATCAACCATCAATATGGTTCACTATCCTACTTAAGTTCAAAATAAACACGTTGACGTGGACATGCACTTTTTCTTAAAGTGTAATTGTAATTTAATTTGATTGATTTACACTACATAAGCACTATAAAGAATTTGAGAACTTAAAAGATGATTTTTTTTGCGAAAGGATAGAGTAATATAATTTTTTAAAATAATAGTATCTAAGCTATAAATGAAGAATACGTATTTTATAGCTTGAGATAGATTGTTGAAAGTTAAATCATATTAATACTCCCGAATACCTGAAACCATGTTTCAATTGGTGGCATAGAATCAAAACAATAATATTACTTTACTTTCCCACTTCTCCAACTACCAACTAGAACGTAACCTTAAATTCTTTGTATAAGATATAGAATAAGCTCCATGTATTACAGAAAACAAGTATTAATTAAATCCTGTAAAAAAATTAGTTTATATCTCTTACTTGATTTCTCTATTTTTTTTTAATTTATGTATAAATTAATTTTCAATTACAATTTTTCTTCTTCTCGTTTTTAAGTACTCACAAAAAAAATAAAATTATTGAAGGCATTTCTATTGTCTTCTGGTGCATTTCAAAGAGAAATAAAAATTAACCCTTTTGAATTTCAGTGGAGGCAGATATTGATGAATCCTGAAAGCACTAAAAAATGTTAAATGATTCTTTTATTGATGATCATGGAATCTTTGTTTCTCTTTAGGGTTGAATTTTGAAATTTGGACCTTTACACCTTCCTTCTTCATAACCATGTCATCTTCTTCACTTTGTTGCTCTGTCTCTTGTGCTTGAGAGGATGAAACCTAAAAAAGTGTCCAAAATATGGTTTATATCCATAGCACCATAAAATAGTTTCTTGAGTAAAAAAATGAGGACCACTATCACTATGGATGAAGTTGTCTACATTATAATGGGTTCCCCTCCTTTCTCAAATCAAATTCAATATGCTTTTGCTAGCCATTTCATTAACAAATGTATATAAAATTAGAATTATAACTTTTTCTATTAAAAGATGTAACATTAGATATAGTTAATGCACTCTTGATGTTTTTTTATAAGTTTTCAACCATTATCCTAGACCTAGATCAATTATTATAAAAAATGATTTGAATAATCTTATCACATTGCTAAAACAAACATAACTTAACATGCAACAGTTTTTTGCTTCTCTATTATATATTTTGTGGTAAGAAAGTTTTCACGACACAAAGTTCAATAACCATTGGGGCTGGCAGGCCTCGAGATGCAAAAGCCATGTGCATAACTCACTTTATTTTTATGATGAAACTTGGATCAAAGATAAAGTTTGGGAGGAAAATCAAAATGGACAAATAAAAAAAATATTACCAACTATACTTCAAATATTAGCTGAAGAATATTGAAAAAAATATATGAATTTTAATACAGTTTCATTATAATTTCAAACAGTTTTTTATTTATTGATTTTTAAATAAATCTAATGAATAAGTATCAAGCAGGTTTATATTTTTTCGCATTGAATTGAGTTATAGTCATTAGTAGTTAATGTGTGAGTAATTCTTCAAATAATTGATGGAATGCATATATTAGAAAAAGGTATATTATTATTTTATTTTGTTCTTGTTTAGGGTTGTACCATAAAATTCAATTTATCATTGAACAATAAAGAAGATAATATGGTTAATATGGTTAATTAAAATTGAAATTGAAATAGTCTTGATGTATATTATGAAATGATCTATTATTAACTTTAACATTATTAGTAATGTGAAGAAGAGTATACCTTTATTAAATATTATATCATTAATAAAAGTATATCTTGTTAATCCAACTGGTAAATTATAATTTTATGTTCCCATAACTATTATTTTTATTTTTTTAAAATTAAAAAATAATAACAAAATAATTAAATGATTCATATTTTAATCTATTTTATAAATTATATATTATATTAGAGTATAATTTATATGAAGTTTTTTAATTAATATAAAACTTAATATAATTAATTTGTGTGAAGGAATTAGTCATATATTAACTTACATTATATACTTAATTTACGTGAAAGAATTACTATATATATCCGTAAGTAATATTAATAATTAATTAATATTATTATTAATATGATTAATAATAATAGTATTATTATTATATTATTAATATTATTATTGAGATTATTATTAATAATATATTAAACATTTCTTAATTTAAAAAAAAAAACACTCTATATAGACTTGTAGGATATCAAGAAAAATGAATTTATCTCACGATACAACGATATTGATGTTATAATATGATTTCTAGTAAATATCATGAAAGTAAGTTGTGTAATTTTATTCAAGTATCACGGTCGATGCCAAAGTTCTTATCAAGACTAAATGAGAATAGTCTAAGATGGGTTCAAAGAAACTTTGAGAAAAGTCAAACTTTGGTCAAGTTAAATCTTTCAAATAATGGTGACTGAATTTATTGAAAAAGAATCAAGTGGAGGTCCACTTATAAAAAATTATCTAATCCTTCACTTAGTAAAAATTAGAAAAGTTTTAAAAATATTATGAATAAATAAAAAGAGATAATAAATAATTTTTTTAATGATAAACTATATTTATAGACTTTTAACTTACGTCAATATGTAAAAATGAGTTGTTACTTTTAGTTCACATAGACTATTGAGTCTCTTATAACAAAATTAATTTTCATATGATTCTTAATTGTTTAAATTGACATAAAAATTATTTTACTCATTATTATTCACATGAACAAGTAAACTCAACTCAGTATATCATGATATACATAATTAATTAACATATATATATATATATATATATATATATATATATATATATATATATATATAAACATAAAAATAAAAATCATGTGATATATTTATAATTTTTTTTAATAAATGCAAGGCATGCAAAAGTTGTTCTGAAGAAACGTGGGAAACAGTGATAAAAGTTGTTTGAAAAGTAAGTGAAATAATAAAATAAGTGTTAAGCAACAAAATAAACTCTTAATTAGTATAATATTTTTGACTGTATTAATATTATATAGACTGTTTGTTAGTTAAAATGTCTTTTTTTTTCATAATTATTATATTAGTGTTTCATTCTAATTTATTTATTTTCCTATTTTATATTGGAAAATTCGTGTTCTACTTTAACTAAGAAAGCAAAAGTTAAAATAAAAGATAAAATGTATAAAGTTACGGGACAATGCATTTAACTGTTATTTACTAAAGAAAATGTAGATAAAAAAGTTGCTTGCTAGAATTTGAAAAGTGAGTTGAGTGAAAAAAAAAAAAATCATGTTTGAATTAAAAATAAGGTTCTCATTGTAGTTTATTTTTAAAGCTCCTTATCTTTTAGTTATTCTCTTGTTACTACTTATATTTTAAGAGATTATCTTAAAAATAAGTGGAGGCAAACATATCCTAAATTATCTAAAACATTAATATGAAATTTTTCTATATTTTTAAATATTTGTTGCAGTTTCTTTTAGAAAATGATGTTTTATCCTTTTATTTTTAAAAGGCAATATTATTAGTTCCTCGTACTATGCCACCAACATTACAAACGTGTTAGTATATGATTACCACATAGATACCAAATATATCAATTATCAAATAATACAAGAGTGTTAGTATAACATTACAAAGTATTATCGAAAGTTTATAGTTGAAAATTACAAAATTAACTTTTAAACTTTAGTCAGGTTATACGTTAAAATAATTAAAATTTAAAAAAGGAAAAAATGTATGATATTTTTATATAAATTTTAATTTCATTTTATTATGATTTTTATTTATAGATAATCATTTTAATTATATTTTTAATTTCAACTAATATACCTTTTTTTTCATATATATTATTTTACTGTTTATTTTATGCCATATTTTAAAATAGTTCTGATCAAATTAAAAAAAAAACATATTTGTAAGTAGCTATCATATTTTGCTGGGTTAAATAATGACACGGTTAAAAAATATAATATAGAAACTAAAAGTTGTCATTTATCTATATGTATAGATTAAAATGTTGAAAAGTAAAATAAATATAGTAAACAATACAATAAATAAAATAAATAGTTTAATATAACATATATAAAAACTAATAATAAAATTAAATAAACTTATAATTTATACTTATTAATATCTTATTAAATAAAAAGGTAAAAAAAACTGATCTTTTGCAAAAAAAAAAAATACTAATATCTTATACTACAAGTGTACAAAGAGAATAGAAGAAAAATATATAAATAAATTTTTATATTAAGTATAAAAGGTAAAATAAAAATTTAATAAACTATTTAATTATAAAGAGTAATAAATAATGAAGAAGCTCTGGCAGGTGTGAAAAACATCTTTCATTTTATGGCACAAGTGCCATCACCAAAACACCTGTTCAAACTCTTCCCCATTAGCAAACAATTTCCAAAATCTTGTTGCAGAGGATAATTTCCAAAATCTGCTACTTCAGTGCCTTGCATTGGCTCTGTTCACCAACAACTTTAGAAAGCCTTTTGTTTATTGATTTTAATTTCTTCTACATTTTCTCAAGATTTTCTTTTTACCCTTTTTGTCTTTGATTTTACCAATGCCATTGATACAATCCCAGAGTTTAAGACCATGTCCTATTTCACACCTTTGACTTACCATATTTATACCTAAACTGCATAAGTAATTAAGAAGATTGAAGAAAGTACAGAGATAATAAATGACCAGTTACTCATAACATCACTTCACACTAAGCTCACCCACTCAACGGTGGCTCACTGGTGGCGCCACCCACCACCGCCGCTGCTCATTCACAAAATCCTATAAAAAGATGAAGCATTCCAATGACACAAGTGGATTCTCCAGTGACTCGCCGCCAGAAACAAATTTCCTCGCGGCTGCCGGATTCTTCTTTTTCCGGCAACAGTTTTCGGCCGTGCTTGTCGTTGCCCTTGCTGGGCACTGGTTAGTTTTTCTCACAGATGGGCTCCGACCCACGACGGACCTAGATCCTCCGGTTTTGGCACCGGTGGCGGGAGACCTTGACTGCCGGAAAGATTTCTCGGCCGGATCTCGCCGGCGAAGTGTTTCCCCGCTGCCTGTTTTCTGAGCCGTTTGGTCTCTGCACTGAACCAGCCTCATAGACCTAAGATTGTTCCTTGCACCATGCACTGTTCTCTCTCTTCTCTCACCGGGAAAGGAACGATTTTTCAGCAATTTGGCCTGAGATATATCGACCCTTTTCCACGTTTCTTCTCTGAGCTCGGTGATTGAAGTAGTTGTGGACACGGTTTCGCTCAAGCTGCAAACTTCTTCTGAGGGGTCTTCGGCATTGTAAATGGACATTGGCTTTTTCAGAACTTTGCTCTGTTCATCTTTGAACTTGTCTTGGAGTGGCTTCTGAGGTTTTGGTTTGGCAAAGGTTGTTGGGTTCCATTTCGGGGCTTCCAAGAGCACTTGCTTCACTGTTTCACTTTCTTCCTCAGTTGCTCTGCTGCTTTCCAAAGCCTTCTCTCGGTAAGTAAGCCGTTGTGGTGAACCATGGAACTTTCTTAGTGGTGAGGTCGAGGTTTTGTGACCACAACTCACACAACAACCCATTTTTACCTTGGAAACCAAGTGTTTGGTTTCCTTCAAAGGAGAAACATTGTGGAGGGAAGGCTCAAAGGTTTTTTGGTGGTTCAATGAGTGAGGTTGCTCTTTCACAGCTAATGTTAGTTAATGAGTAGAGTGAGGGAGGGTGCATTTATTGGGGATATGAAAACGTTTTAATGGCAAAAGACAAGAACCAATGAGAAAAAGTTAAATTCACATGAAATAGATTCATTCAGCCAACAAACTAAGGGAGTGTCTTGTAATAGATTAGGCATGGCGTGGCAACTGTGTCCTTTTGTGTGTGATATTCATCCCTGCTCTCATGAAAGTGTACATAAATATTGGAAAAGAGAGAATAGAAGCTCTTGCATGGGATGATTGTGATATAGGGCTTGTGATCTATGCCCCATCTGTGCCCTGCAATTTTGTATTAGGTGCTGGGAATGTTGAGGTAGATGAGATGTGTAATAATGTGTTAAGATATGAGTCAAGTTCAGTGATAGTGGTTATTGGTTTGATCACAACGTCCCGTGTGAGTTAAGCTATGAGGACGACAACTCCATACCTACACTGTATAATAAACAATAAAACTATATGATACTAAATTTAAAATAACAAAAAGGTAATTCTATTAAGACTATTATGAATTTGTAGGTAGTTCTTTTTAGACATACTTGTTCATGCAATAAGTAGAAAAAAATAAAGTAATTTTCAGATATTAGAATAGAAAATGATCACTATAAAAATATTAGTTATTAGTATAGGTAATAGCTATAATGGAGTCATCACACACATGTCCCAAAAGTTATCAAAGTGTAAAAGGGAGATGGACCAAATTGAAAGAGGGAGAAGAGAAAATAGAAAATTCCCATCAAATTAATCTCCCTTGTACCAATGATTAGAGTGTATTTACTAGGTTAAATACTATACTTAATAATCAAGATGTAATTATTTCTATTTAAGTTTTGATTTCATGGTGACTATTCACCTTTCATATTATAATTTAAATGTCTTTGATATTCATTTGTGATTTGATTCACTTTATATTCACCCTATCATAATTTAGATATCTTTGATTCAATTATCATTTGATTCACCTTATATTTATAATAATAATTTATATAACGTTTAGAATAAATTATATTTAAATGTTGAAAAATTAAAAAGTAAGAGAAATGTTCTCAAATCTTAGAATCTGATTGTAGTTTTGTCCATCTATTTTTTATTACATAATAATTGATATATTCATAATAATTTATATCAATGCTAAGATCAAAATATATTCAAATTTTAGAAAATTTAAAAGTGAGAGAATTTTGAAGTAATGTTATTTTCTCTAGTCAAGTGAAAATTAGGATTGATACAATTGATTCTAACTATTAAAGATATTCAAATTTAAAGTTAAGAGATAGTGTCAACTTGCTCAAATAAGTATAAAATATAATAAATTTTAAAATTTATGAATTAATATTAGTTAGACCGATTCTGATATTAAAATATATTTGATTTTTAAGATTTATAAATCAGTGTCGTACTCTAAAAATATATTTCATTTCTTTTCACTTTTAAATTTGTAATAAGAATTTAAAGTTAATGTAACTGATACTATTAGAATTAATGCTGACTCACTCTAAATTTAAAAATTTAATAATATACATTTTTTTAGTGGTTAAAAAGAAGATTGTGTTAGCTTAAAATAATTTATTTTAGATTTGATTCCCTATTATTAATTCATGCCAGAAAACATTTATTTTTTTACATAAAATAAATTTTTAAGTTTCCATATGTATTTTTTATTTTTTTAGTGTTAACTTGAGTATTATTTTAGAAGAAATAAAAAAAATCAAAGACAAAAAGATACTTTTAAGTATAAAAACTAATTTTAAAAAATTAATGTAGATAAAATGAATAATTAATTCTTAATTTTATTTTAAAATATTTTATAATTTATAATTAAACCGTTATGGGAAATACCTAAATGCTCTTATGTTATGACATATGCTTAAGAAAAAACATTACTATACTTTTCATTTAGTTTCATTAACATTTCTGACTCATTATTAATTTTAAATACTTTAAAGTAATAATATTTTATTAAAGAGCATATTAAAATAAAAATTATGATACATGTTCTCTTAATAAATTCTTATAAATTTGAACTAGTTAATTAAAAACATATTTTAATTTTGATATTAATATACTATAAAAAAAAATCTATTTAGACAATAATTTGAATTATTGTGACTAAATCAAATTAAATTTAATTGTTAAATAATTATAAAATAAAAATAATAATTAAATTTAATGACCAATTAAATCAAAATAATTAATATTTAACATAATTTATTAATATTTTAATTACTTATATTATTAGATTTTAAATTAATATTTATTTAAATTAGTATTAATTTTATCATTTTAAAAATAAAAAAAATAATTTTTAAAATAAATATTTATATTGGTAATATTGTTTTCAATACCACTACCATTAAAGCATTAAAGTCCTTGAGTTCCTGAATAAGTAAAATTATGTCTGCTACTAGAAGTAACACTATACACACTTCTAACCAGAAAACCTCATAAGTGATTCAGTGCATTGGATTCTTGGAGGAAGAAAACAACGTGACACATTTTGCATGTGTTTGCCTGCAGACTGTAGTAACAAGGAATTTCATAAACTGACAAAGATGCAAAGTGTCAATGTTTTATGTTTTCGGTTGCCCATGCCTATAACCATAAATCTATGACACTTTCAATACAAACCAGAAGGTTTTCTTTTTTATTTTATAATTTCCCTATTAAAATCTATTTTTTCACAGTAGAATTTCTCTTTGTACAAAGGTTAAAAGGAATTCTAGTTTAATGCAAACTTGAAGAAAAAGAGAGCCCATGCTCATGCAGAAAAAGTAAAAGAAAATAACTTACGCATTTTTGCTTGCATTTATTAGAATTAATTGTTAAAAATTTTAATAATTTCAAAAGTTACATATTCAGTAAAATGTTGAGTTTGGATGAAAAAAAAAAGAGGAAAAGAAAAAGAAAAAGAAAGAAAAGAATAAACAGCGTTGATTCGGTAGTGAAATAAGACAAAACATAATTTACTATATATACTCTCAAAAATGAAAGGATGTGTTTGAAAATGGAATTACTATGTTATCAAGAATAAAGTGAATTGGAATGTGTTTGAAAATAAACATATATAATCAATATAATGGATTATAATTGCTTGTATTTTTACTTTTTTTATGAAAACAATATTAATTTCTATTCTTCTTATTTATTTTCAATCAAACTATTACTTCCGTTTTCGCTTATTTGTTACGTTTTTCCCATTTATTCCCTCTGTTTATTTCTTCTAAACTATATATATATATATATATATATATATATATATATATATATATATATATATATATATTATAAATTTCAATTTAAGTAATGATAAATATATTATATATGAAGTTATGTTCACATCACCATTCTCAATCTTAGACAAACATTAAACTTAAAAAACCTGTGGAATCAACATAATTGTATTTCAATCAACATGGAACAACCTGCAGAGCTGAATTTTACTAGTAATCATCTGTATTAGAATATGGTTACTAGAAATTAAGAATTAATTACAACCTTTGATCTGAGAAGGACATGGACCACACTAATAATTATTCTTTTTCTTCTATACTCATCATGTTTATGAAGACAACAACGGCATCACATATGGAAAGAACGTGTATATAGCAAGATTAATAATCATAAAAATGAAGAATCAACTTTCCATCAGAAAATTATTATTCAAAAAACAGTTTGGATTTATAAAACTTTATACCGAAATATTCATCAACAATGATTTGTTAGGCCTAAATTTCTAAGGGCACAAAAAATCAAACAGATTAAGTGAGAATATTTCAACCTATACCTCCATAAAAACTTAAGTTCTAAATTTACCCTTCTAAAAATAAATTATCAATGAGTTTTCATTTTTGCTTTTAGTTCCGAACTGTGTAATCCGGTAAACTTTTTAGATTCTATATTTCAAAACATTAAAAATAATATTTGTATATTTTAGATTATATAGTCTTTTATACTCCAGAATGTATATTTTAGAATCTAAAATTTATATTTTAAAATGTATAATTTGAAATATATTTTTTATTTTATATTCTTAAATGTATATAATACATAATTTATATTTTAGAATACATTTTTAGTTTTGTATTTTGACATGTATGTTCTGAAAGGTATTTTTAGGTCTAAAAAATACATTTCAAGTTACACATTCTAGAAGATATTTTTGAATCCAGAAAATACATTCCAAAAATTTAGGATACATTCTTTTAGAGAAATTTTTATCATTTCACCAACTTTTGGGTGCTGCTTGAAATGTATGGGGATGCTGAATACAGTACCCCGAAATTAACCTCATATGAATTCTAAAATCAGTCATATTTTTTTATATTAAAAAAAAAGTTAAAATCAAAAGGATTACGCTGATGTCAAAACTGTTTCATGTCCTAAAATTAGGTCAAATCAAAATATCCTTAGACACAAACTTAGATAAAGTTATCTCCAAAATGTACAAGATGGTTTTCAAAATTTAAATTAGTATATATAACGGTCTTTTTGTTATCTGTTTATTATCTATAAACCCAAAATTGTTATGATCACTTATGTTTTTTAGGAATTGGAACACTCATGTGTTGTTTTTTTTCCCCAAGTTTTAATTATTAATAATGAAGAAAGATGAAACCATCTAAGAAACTGGAGAGAGTTATTACTAGAATTAAATCTGAAAAACAAAATCCCAAAAAATTAAAAAAAAGTATAATATCCACGTACAAAGGAAGAATTACTAAAAACATGACAAACGGAGTTTGAAGAAAGTATTGAAAATACTTGTTTTTTATATAGAAAATAAGTCATTATTTTTCTTTAGTATTTCTGAAAATTTGATCATTGTTTGGTCCTTAGATTATGATAGATAAGATAGGATGTTACCTTCCTAAAATAGTCTTAAGATATGTTTTGTATACAGCTTAATTTAATCTAAGAAACAAACACACCTAAATCTTCTTGCATAGAATATATGAGTATCTTTACTTGATATTTATTTATTCAAATCAATAAAATTGGAGATTCTTTTCTCAAAAGCATGTTAAAATTGCAGTGAAGGAAAATGGTTCAGTGATAATCTAAGATGGAGATTTGAAAGAGCTAATAAAATACTTTTTTAAGGATGAGTGTTGGGTAGGGGATAAGGCACTTAGGAAAGAATTTCCTAAAATCTATGCTAACTCAGGATTTTAGATTAAAAGAAGTAAGAGAGTAGTTAGGTAAAGTATGGCCGTAGCAAATGGGATGGAGAAGGACATGGTTGAGTAGTGGAAAAACCAATTCTAGAGGTTTTCAACAACTATCCAGTGATATGAGCCTAAAGGTCAGGATAACAATCAGTGAGTAAGGAAAAGAAATAAAGACTTAGAATATATTTTGAAAGATGAATATAGTAAGGTTATGGGAGATGATTTGGGTGAAGAGAAAGAAGTGTTCAATAACTGAAAAATGTTAAAGCCTTACCTGCTTTTCAAATTCGTGTTTGGAGAGCAGTTCTGAATAGGTTGCCTAGAGATAAGTTAATTAAGATCGTAATTCCAATTGAAAATGTTTTGTGTGTTATGTATAATTTTAGGAAGGAAAATGTGAGTGGTTTATTTTTTACGTGTTGGGATATGATTGAAATCTGAAAAAATGTGTGAAAAATAATTAGGGATACAACTTGTGCATGGTAATATGACCAAAACGCACTTCTTAAGATTCAAAATAGCTATAGTGAGAAGGATACAAAGGTATATTTAAAGAATACATAAAGAGTTCTATGAATGACAGTGATATGGTATATTTAAAGGCAAAAAAAAGCAAAATTATATTTAAAAATCCGAAACGGGACGTTATAAAGTTATTTGTTTTGGTACAATCTAATTCTTGGTCTATAATTAGATGAAAATATAAGAATGCTCAACTTTCATGCTCTGGTTGGTGTTTGGAACCATCAGTATCCATGAAAATGATTATATAAACAGAAATGAGAAGGGCTGACAGTGATGGTGTGTTTTGTATCGGCTGGGTGAGATGAGTTTTGATTGTGCAACATAGTGGAAGACATTTAACTATTTAGGATGGGGTGGGTTATGAAAAATTTAAAAGGAAGTTTCTGTTTTGACATTGCATGACTTGCAAGAAGGTTGGGTGTTGTTTGGTAATGGAGGGGTCAAAATTGACAAATCTGAAATTGAAGCAAAGATCTTAGTACTAGATTGTTTTTGATAACCTGATCACGTGATCATGTCTATCAAGAGAATGTTAAGCACATGCTACTTTTTGAAGCTACAGTCATGCGCTGGAGGGACGATTATATACAGTGTGTATACTCTTTTTGTGTTTATGTAAATAGGTAGAGGTAACGTTGTTACCCCTATCAATATTATATTTTTTATTGTTAATTAAAAAAAATTTATCTAGGTCACCATGTCTTAGTAAACATTTTACACTGCTTTTCATATAGGAAAAAAAGAGCTTGTCGGACACACACATATATATATATATATATATATATATATATATATATATTTTTTTTTTTTT
>Ga0209700_105095_pt1 | contig 22684 bp, 20 predicted proteins | sample SiratroredBW_FD_187528 | JGI IMG/M metagenome (GOLD analysis project Ga0209700, IMG submission 187528) | Root nodule microbial communities of legume samples collected from California, USA - Siratro red BW (SPAdes) (version 2) | ecosystem: Host-associated > Plants > Roots > Nodule | place: USA... | reverse complement strand
TGGTGATAATATAAAAAGGCTCGTTATATAAGTCAAAATATATTTTGAAATTTTGTATACATTTTTAAATGTATTTCGAGGTTTAGAAATGCATTTTAAGATATAAATATATATATATATATATATCCTTAAATACATTCTAGAATATGAAATCCAAAATGTATCAATGAATTTTATAATATATTTTTAATTCAAAAATATATTCTAAATTATATATTCTAAAATATATCATGTGTAATATATTTTTAGATCTAAAAATATATTTTGACATGCACAAATCAAAATACATAATTTTAAAGATAAAATTGAAAATTCATAAAAACACAATCCGAAAAGGTAAAATTGAAAATTCAATTTTTATGAGATGCAATATTCGAAACGTATAATAGAATGACTCAGAGAAAGTGCAGTTAACTCAACCAAAATTTTACATGAGGATTAAACAAAGTTCTTTATTACATTTATGTGTCATTTGAAAGGACATTAAAAAGTATTAGTACAATTTTTCTATAAAGAAAATATTTTTTAATCTTTTGCTTATAAAAAATCTTTAATTTTGATTTTTAAATTCTCACAAATCATTTGTTTAAATAAAGGTGAGTATTGTTTATTAAAAATATAATAGATAGATATCATTTATTAAAAATATAAGAAAATGAATATTTAAAAATTAGAAGAAATGGAACGTTGTTCTGGCGTAATTTCAGACATGTAGATGCAATTTTCTCAATAAGTAATGAATATAATAAATTAAAATAACATTTTATCAATAAATTGTGATATAGAGGTTACGATTAAAATTCATTTATGATATAACAATCTCATTCGAAATTAAATTCATAACACGAAATCATGTTATAATTGTCTATCGGCACCAAATATAATCTTCTCATAGTATGGATGCTAATTTCGTGAATATATAGGAAATTAGATGCTGTGTAATACGACGAATTCATTTAAAAATTAGATAGAAATTTTTCGTTTTTAAAAGCACAAACTGAAAATTCATCCTCTTCGTGTACGCAATATTGCTTAGTTTATATTTGAGAAATCGAAAACTAATTATCTAACTAAATAAAACAACGGATAAGCCTCCATTTAATATTAAGAAGAAAATTCAATAAATTCTGTGAACTACTTCACCAATTTTTTCCGTAAAAGTGAATCACTCTTCATAAACAAAGTTCACCCTTCACTTCTTTCACTTTGCTAAATATGAATTAAGTACTTTCTTTTCTTATTATTTTATAGGGCAGTGTTACTTTGACACTGTTAAAAGTATTTCACACTATTTCACGTCTAAAATTAATATTATTTTATTAAAAAATAATATTTTATTAATAAAAGTAAGTGTGAGATGGGAGTAATATTGCTACAGCGGTGTTAAAATATTTTTATTCTATTTTATACAACCGAACGAATGAACATTACTTTGAACGAATGAAGGTTACTATGAAACAACCTTTTTTTTCTGAGAATCCAAACAACCAACAATTTAACTCTTTTTCCTCCTTTTCCTACCCTACATGCATCTATTTCCCTGTCAGAACATACAGTAGGTGAGGATGAAAGGGGGAAACGCAAAAAAGGAAAAAAGCATGCAGATATACAAATAAATTAAACTATGACAAACTGTTTCGAGCCTCCCAAAGAAACAACCCATCAAAACTGTTACAACTAAAAAAAAAAAAAAAATGCTGTGCGATTTTTCTGGTGCATGACCGGTTCATGCCCCGTCCCCCATCATCCAGACATGATGGAGTCACTGTTCATTTCAAAATTCCTTCGGACTATAACATAGTATACACATTCCACACCAAAACTGTTTCCCATCCCCAACTCAACACTGCTCTGCCTCTGCGACAAAGCCATACCTCACAAGTCCTGGCTTGCTGAACCAAGTACGGTCAGCAATCATAAAACACGAATCAGACGCAGCTGCTTGTCCAAAAACAACACCCCAATGATGTTGCTAAAGGAATGAATTTTACCTGACAATGCAGCTTCTGAAAAGGCAACAATGACATCACATGACAACAGAGGTGCATCTTCTGAAGGTGACAATCTAAAATAATTAGGATGAGAGGATGGACTGCAGTGCAAGCTGCTGCTGAGGCTGCAAGGACGACCAGGTTGAAGCAAGGGTTGAAGGTGGCAAAGTCTGCTGTAGCTGCCTCAATAGATTAATCATCCGACTCACAGTTTGTTCAGTTGCCAGATCATTTCCCGCACATAAAATCTGCACCATAGTTGATGCACAAAGCACAACACATTTTAGAATGAGAAAGTGGGTCTAGATTGTAACAGCACTAACTAAAAGAACTGGCATTTAGAATACCTCCGCGAAAACTGCGACAATTTTGGGAAGATATTGATTATTGGGGCCTATAAGTTCTCTATCTGATCTGAAATTCAATGGAAGTGTGTATCAATATATATATAACAAATACCAAAGTCAACGAGCAACAAGAAAAAGAGGCAGCATATATAGGTTAATAGAAATCAATCAAAACATGTTTAAGATTAGAATTCCACCTTTCAACCATTGAACAAAGTTGGTTGTGCACAACCTTAGCCTCAATTAAATCACCTTTTATAGGCAAGCAACTCAGCCAGGCAGGAACAACCTGATACAAAGCAATAGACGGTTGAAGTTAGAAATAAAACACACAAGCAGAGGGCTTTGGTCTAAATTATCATTTTCCTCAAAGATTCAAAATGATTTCGGGACTCAATACCCATCTTATCCTAAACCAGGGTTTTTCAGCCTAAAATGTTCAGAGAAACCACCAAGTAAATGATAATAACAAATTATGATTAAAAAATTCTTCCATAATTGTGTCCAAGTCTGCTGCAGAAAAGTATCAATTACTGATACTGAGGCAGAGTTTCCCTGATGTGAATGACTTGGGCAAAGTCCTCTCCAACTCCCAAGAATTTTGAACCGTATGCAAAATGAAATACCTTAATCCTATGGTTCAGGGACTGACTCAAACACCAGAAACATATTATTAGGTTTGTCTGTGTCTATCCAGAAACTACAGTTTTTCCAGCACTACTAGAAAAAGGGTGCCCAAGGAATCCAGAGTAATTTCAGCAAAAGCTAAAAGACTAGGCTTATCAGGGCAGGATCAGGATGAAGGTAAGCCAAAAGACTTGACCATTACTCTAATGATAAAAAAATTCACCATTATCATATAGCACAAATACTAACCCAAGCAACATGACTACATACCAACTTACAATTTTCCAAATGGCATTATGATTACAAGCAAGATCAAATAAACAACAGCGTTTTAAACGACAGTAGAGACATGGAGCACCAAAATGTAATATACCTGTGTCGCATTAATGCTATCACGGTGAAACTGGCATATTTTTCCAAGAGCTGAAACAGCATTGTCATATGCCATTATGTTATCAGGAAGTTGTGCATTTGGATGCCTTATCACAGCATCTAACCTTGAGAGTGCCTCTGCAGTAGAGTAGAAAAAAAAAAAATTCAAAAAAAGAGATATATAGTTGTCCAGAGCAAAACAATCAAATGGGTATTGGGCTACTAACCTCCAACAAGGGGTTTGAAAACAGATCCACCAAACTCAGCACAAACACCAACACCATAAACAGCAGCCTGCAATTTAATTATTGACATTATTATCTCAAATTACATTCTAAAACCAGACAATCAACATTAATATACAGTAAACCGAGAAGGAGTATTTAACCTGTCGAACATCTGGATATTCATCATTGCAAGCTTCCAGTAAGAATGGAAGGAAAGAATCGTAATATCTGTGCAACAACATAAAGAAGCTTGTAAAGATATGGAACAAAATCATTCAGAGTAAGGGGAATAAAATAATTTTACGCAGGAAAATGCAGAGAATCCACACAAGAACAGAAAACAGGGGCACACCAACACGGAGGCAGTACTTACTTGAGAGCAGTTTCACGACAGTGCTCAGCGACATCATCAAATATACAAATGGCAATTCTCCTTTCCTCTGATGTTTTATCTTTACCCTGATATTGATTATCAATAGCGGAGAGGTGGAATTGAATCAGAAAACAGAATGGCAAACATTTTCAAATTCGTGATTTGTACAAATTTAAAATGTGCACATTCATTAGCAAGTAGTTCGGAAGTAAATTAGTAACTGACACAATCAAAGTTATTTTACATGTGGACTGGCAAGGAGGGTGTCAGAAAATTAGCACGTTCCCTCAATAAAACCCACAATTCATACAAAAGCATTTAAGGAGGTTGTGTTGTCATGATAGGCTAATTCACATGGTATTCTCCAATTTTTTTTCCTAACTAAATGGTCTTTTTCCCCTATAAAAAAGGGTATATATGACAAATAGGAAAGATGAATATCATCTAACGAAAGAAAGATAATAGCTAGACAAGATTTATTTTTACGTTTTTTACATTCAAATGAATTGCCTCATGGAAAAAGATTTGACAAAAAACAAAAGGAAATGCCATGAGAGGAAAGAGAATACAAGACAACTTATAAGCAAGAACACCAGAAAAACTAATTCTAGCACCAGCGATACATTATTAGGGGAACAGAAAGAAACTTACAAACATAGGTGTTATGTATGAGGACAGCTCATCAAAGAAAGGCAAGAACGATGTCCTGAATGTTTTTATCAAAGTTCCCAAGCAATCACCAACCTAGAACATAATGAATCAAAATAAGTCTGTTAGATTAAATCAGATAAATAGTCTTAAATAGAATTTATTCTTCCCTTCCCTCTCATACATGGTATCTGGTCTATCTAAAGTATACATTGTATCTGGTCTATCTAAAGTAGTTATAAATATGAGATCCTAAGAGAGCGAAACACACTCTAAATTACAAATTCCTTTGTATTATTCTCAAGTAAGTGTCAGGACAGCACACAGAAAAGCATTTAATTAAATGATTCAGATCACCAAAACCGATTACTGAACATACTTGATCAAAAAGATCCTCTTCTTGTTCATTTTCTTCCTTGAGTAGTTCTCTTTCTTCAGCATCAAAGTCCTCTTCTTTGGCCCTCTCTGCTCTTTCATGTTTTCTTGTTGAACTGGCTGTAAGAACTTGTTTAATCTCATCAACAATGCTCCGTACTTGATTTTCATCTAGATGTGGTCCACAGACCTGAGAGCAACAAATCCTTCCAACTTCAGTTTTAAAAAACAGCTTAGAGACAATAAACAAAATCACTGATATTTTAGAACAGCATAAAATACCACTCAAATCCAAGTCCAACCAACATATAGAAACAAATATCAACACAGATGCAGAATTATATGGCAACATATAATGATTTGCTTGCAGTTTCCTATTACAAGTCCGTCCCATTTTCAGACTACAGATTAGAATAAATAGTGACAAACAAGTAATAAACAATTGGACAATATTAAAAAACAAAACAAGTATACTTCAAATGTCATTAGTTGAAAAATTCATCAGTTGCACACTTTCTTACTTTTCTACATTGGTGTTCATCCCCTCCATCGTTCCACTTCTTCTACACCTTTGTTGGATTCACCTAGTGGTTCTACTTACCCCCTCCCCATCTGGCTCACCAGGCATACGGAAAGCCTTGCTGTCCTATTTTGCTTTCAAATTTTTTGTCTCGTCATCAGTTCGGCAGTTGGTATTTTCTTATGATGTGACTTATGCTGCTCAGATTATTTTTAATTTGAAAAGGAATAAACTGTAATTTAAAAATTTTATAGGCACAGCAATGAATAAGAATAGCTTATAAAGTAGCCATGCCACTAACGCTATTCTCTTTCTATTAGAGAAAATCAGAAAGAAAGTTCCCAGTTATTTAATCCTTGCTATATGCCATACCTTTTAATATAAAAATTTTATTCTACAGTGGAACACATGCGCCTGCGCATGTGAGTCTACTTTTTCTTATGATAATAAAAAATTAACTACTAAATTATAAAAATAAATCATTTTATAATTTTATTGTAGGTAGTTTCTTTAATTGTGTAGGTGGTTTTTTAATTGTATTGTTAATCGAGTTAAAAAAAAAAAAACAGTTACGAAACCAAAAGGGTAAAATGGTAGACCATGTGTACACCAAAAAAAGTAATTAAAAAGGAAAATCTCCTTTATCAATGTTATAGAAGATTCTAGATTATAGATGTATCATTCTTTTAAGGCATAATGTTCTTAAGAGCCAGAACACACATCATGGACAGAATTGTCTCTCCCATAAACTATTGAGTATCAACTTCACTCAAATGATTATTAAACAGACGGTAAAATAAGATTGTATATATCAAAACTGTTATATTTCAAATATAAAGATGACTGTTACAATTCTTCCATCATGATAGAGGGATGTTACAAACCTGTATGCATTCATTCAATGCGTCCAACATGCTTGCACAAATTTCTACTTCTGGCTCCTGGAAGACAAAATATATCTTGACATAAGCACACAAAAAACTGCAGCATGGATACCAAATTAACAGAATAATAGATAGGCACGATTTTAACCTTGTGTAAAGCCTCCACCAAATTTGGTATTATATAATCAGACAACTGCTTTATGTATGTCTCATCACGACCTTGTGATTGTCCCTTCTCTACAGCTAATTTCGCTGAGGATAACAGTTCCGGCATGGCTACACAAAAGGCCAGGCAAGTGACATTTAAAAAAATCATTAAGGGTACTGGAGGATATAAAATAAAAATTGTCAAATTTAAGAAAATACCTGAAACTGCTGCCTTCCTAACTTCTTCATGGAAGTAAAATTTAAGAAGAGGAACCAACGTGGAAGCAACCTAGATGATTTCACAAAGTTAGCCAATAAAATGTCCTTGACTGGAAAATGCCAACAAATATAAAACAAAGTCAACCTGGTCAATCCAAGGAAAAAATCCTTCCTTCAACTCGTCAGCATAGCAACATAGCATGTTACAAGCAGTAGCCTTCTCCTCCAACACACTAGTCTTAATGCCTATCCTTTTATCCCCAAGTGTAATTGTTTCGATGCTACAAGAACAGCCAGATACAAAAGTATTTAAAAATAAAATCAATATATCCATCAGTATAATCTATATCTCCTTTCTCTATGCTTATTCCCTTCTCCCATAATGAGAGGTCATATATTGCAGGAAAACTTCTACATCTACTTAAAATTTAAGCCAAAGATACCATAAGACATCCTTGTGTTCAACAAATTAGGGCTGAAGACATCTCCTTGGACCCCCGGAAAGTCTTTAACAAAAAATGCTAAAACCATAGATGTCATTCCCGGATAGCCAACCCTAAAAGTGAGATAGCGGGGCAATGGATAGCAGAATGACCACTGTTCTAATATTTTTATTAAATTTATATGTATATACACACACACATTATTTTAGATTTTACATGTATACTATTTATATTATATAACAATATATATATATATATATGTGTGTGTGTGTGTGTGTGTATATATTGCTAAGTAATATTTATAATATTTTTTATTTGTTATATATATTATGTGTATATTTCCTATTATTAATATATTATTTATATTTTTTAGTATTTAGCTTATTACATTATATGATATGTTTAATTTAGTTTTTATTAGTACAATTAGTTAGTTTATTATATTTTTTATTACTATTATTTTATTATATTATATAATATTTCATGCCTTATTTAGTTTACTATATTATATGTAATGATTTTAAATGATTAAATACTATTACATTTTTTATTATTTTTATTTGGTTTATTATATTATACTGTATGTCCACATATTATAAGTTTAAAAGCAACATAATATGATGCTGGAGCCAAATTGAGGACCATGGTCCAACAGAGGACAAATGAGAATACTAAATCATGAAGTCCCAAGGACCCAGCACCCATCAGTTGACAGAACACAAATGGAAGGTCGACCACGGGAAATCAGAGGTCATGTTGTGGACTGCAGTTTTCAGTTGGGCTTCATAGCCACAACACACCCCAGAAGCCCTATTGCGACCTCCCCAACCCCGACTTCAAAACACATTGCAAGCCTCACGGCCTCTTCAACCGCAATAGCTGCGGCCACTATTGATAACACAGGATAAGACAAGGTATCAATAGTTTATGAACAAGAATTGAAAGAGCACCTGTCATCATCTTCATCAAATTCAGTATCAGAATCCGCAGATGTAATTGTCACATCAGGCTTAAGTTGTGCAGACTGGATCAAAGGAGGCATCACAAAACCCATATATGGGAGAAAATCCTGCCCAAGGCACTTGCAAAGTCGCGCCCATGCCTGAATGCATGGAAGCCAAGTGAAAATTTGAGATTTATAAGAATTTTAACTAGAAGACAAAAATGAATTATGGGTAAGTTGATGGAAACAACTGAATAAAAGACCGTACTTGTAACATGTAACTAGCAGTTGGATCATCAGCATCCAGTTGAGACTGTTGCAGTGACATCAAGACATCCATGACCTTGAAAAGGAAGATGAAAACTATATATTAGCACACTGAAAGTGAACAATTACAAGGAAAGAATATAAAATTACTACTTCCACAAATAATAGGAATTTAAAAAGAAACAAATCTTGACTAAGTTAAAATTCACCTGTTTGGCATCATCCCTGAACTTCTGCTTTCCAACAGCCATTCCTACCAAACTAATGCACTCCATAGCTTTGGCTCGAAGCATTCGATTAGATTTATCATTTGCATTAACCAGAATAGCTTTTAAGTATGGCATCACAGCATCATAATACTTCTGAAATTGCTCCTGTTTTTTCACAACATTCATATGTATTAAATATAAAACTTAAAAAGCATTTTTATTACAATGGAGAATATTGCCTACAGAAAGCACCTGTGAAGAATCTGCAACTGATGCTAAAGCCGTCAAAGCCCCTTCTTGAACCATTTGCTTGCCATTCTAGAACCCAGGCAAGAGAAAGAAAAGATGATCATATATTTGTACACCAACCATCCAAAGGCATCAACTAACAAAAACGCATGTGAAATATTTATTATTTATAATAAATCATTTCACACAACGGGTCAAACAAAGTATCTGTAAGATGCATACAATTAATAAACAAAATAATAAACAAAATAATAAACAAACCTAAGTGCAAGATTGGTTTAGCTCAATTTTAGGAAAAGATAAAAGCAACAAATCACTCCAGGAAAAAAAACTATACTAAACTTGCATTAGGACAAATACTTCATGGAGCATATGAGAGACTTAAACACTCCTTAATATCCAAGCCCCAATACAGCACCGACCCTAAAAGCTGATGTTCCAATAGCTCACACTCTATGACACTTTTCTCAGTGACCCTTCAATCAACTTTCTCGTTGTTAGAATCTTCAATGGATTAGTCCTTTCCAAGACAACAATAACCTAACTAAGATACCAATTGATAAGCACTCAAGTACTTGGGGGAACCCATTCTTAAAAGCTCAGGGAAAAACCAAACACTTAATACACACTATAGGGCGTAGACATCCCATAATATCAAAGCCCATACCAAAGACTACAAAAAAAAAAAAAGAGAGAATCCATAGTGTGATATCTGTTTCAAACCACAATGTCCAAACAAGGAAAACATCATACATGATCTCCAAAAGGATATTTTTATCTAAATCAAAACAATGTACAATTTTCTTGCTAGATAGATATCAAAATAAGTTAATACCTGCAATAGTACCAAAAGTTTGCTCACAATCCCTTCTAAGTAAGGTGTTAGAATATCAGGGGTACAGTTCTCAGTGAAATTTAGCACAGCAGAAGCAGCATGAGCCTGCAACATACAAATAAAAAAGTGATGGATAAGATTGATGAATTTTTTATTCTAAATTAAACAAATCATCAAATATCAGGAAACTCAAGATTCATATTTACACAGACACGTTAAAAATAGTGGCACTAAACAGCAGATCCATTAACTATGAAGAGACTTTTGGGGTAGAAGAACTGTGATATTTCAAAGTACAATAACAAACCTGCATATGAGCCATATTCAACAGATAATAAATAAGAATGACAGAATACGGAAGATGTTAAAACGGCATAATCCAGAAAATTCACCCTGGCCATTTAACTTCCCTAAATGTAAATGGTTGTTAAAATTGTGAAAAGCCTCTGCACTAAGCCTTGAGATAACTGAGCATACTAATGACAGTAATTACTAGTTTTGAATTTATGTGATCACGAGAACCTATTAAATGACAAAATACTTAAGGTAACACAAGATGACAACTACATGAGATTGCTTTGGTCATGTAAAACCAAACTCAACCATTTCACTGGACAGAAATGTCATATTATCTCCAGCAGAATACATACATGTTCAAGGACTAAAGAAAGAACACAAAATAGTATACCGTAAAGCTAATTTATTGAGTCCATCTTATAGCATAATATGAATGAGAATATGCAATGGCACGAAACAAAAACAATTGTACATTTTTAGAAAAAAAAAGCAAAAGGATAGAATCATTTGATTTATTACAACAGCGGCCAATGTACCTAATCCAGACAAAAAAGCACAATAACAAACCTGCACTCTTGGATTTTGAAAATCGTCCATCGCACCAGCCAAAGCCGGCAGCACTAAGTGGTGAAATTTAACCTGCAAATCTGGCCCCAAATCCGTGGACAACTGCCCAATTCCATTTATGGCTGCCCATCGCACTCGAGGATGGGGATCCCGAAATGAATTTAAAATCATCGACAATACCTGTTCCAGATTCTTTATCATCACCTGCATCATCAAATATCACAATCTTAGAGACACAAAAGTACACAGAAAATAACTTTTTTCCAGGTAATCATGAACATTCATACACACAATGCATAAAACAACAAAGGCATAGTGACAGAATCCCTCACACCATGTTCAGAGTATCACATGCTGCATTTCGGATTCCCATCAAAAGGAAGTCTCATAATAATAACAAAGTAAAAAGTGATGAATATACCTACACGACTATCAAATACTGGTGGTACCCGTGCACAAAGGTTTAAACACAAAAATACAACATTGCATGAGAACAAACATGGTTGCAGCAAACCTAATAAAGAGTAAAAAAGATCAATTATGAATGGCCAGCAGAGCAAGCACATACACTTTCTATTATCACCCACACTATCGAATATCACAATTTAAGAGACAAGCGCCCAAAGACATTAAGGGATCTTTGTTTACTGCTACCTATGAACACTCATCCACACACACCATGAAAAACACAGGTCCAAACATAAGGGCAAGGAAACACCAGAAACACAATCACAAGAACCTGCTAACAACAAAAAAAACCAAAAGCAAGTGGAGATACCTTCGAACAACCCTCCGCAATTTGCGCAAGCGCAATGAGTGCAGCATGGTGCTTTTGCCACTCTGGAGCAGCCAAGTAAGTGGGCAACAACTCAGAAGCAACAGGCACAATGGTGTTCCCACCCAATGAAATCGAAAGCCTATCCAAACACTCCTGTCCAAACCCATAGTTACTGGTCTCACCAGCATCCTCATCCTCGTCCACTGCAGCGTGCCACGCAGGAGCATCCTCAATGTCCAGCAACAAATTCATCAACACGCCAAAAAGCTTCTTCACAAACTGCGGCAACTTCCTCATCATCCCAGGAGCACGTTCCCTGGCCTCGGCGAGGGTGACAACAAACTCAATCGCCAAGTGCCGCGTCGCTTCCTCCAAGGCCTCGGCTTCCGCGACCTGCAGCATGGCGCCCACGACGTCGACAATCTGGCGCCGGAGGAACCGCGGCTCGGTACCGGCGAGCTCGATGAGGAGCTCGAGCGCCTCCTGCGCGACAGCCTCCTGGCCGGAGTTCAGTGCCTCGGTGAGCGTCTGCATCATGAGAGGGAGGAGGTCCTGGAAGCGGTCGCGGTCAGAGGAACTGGTGAGGCACTGGACGAAGTTGATGGAGGCGGCGAGGGCGGCGATGCGGACGTCGGAGGGGGTGGAGGAGTGGAGGCAGCGGAGGAAGACGGAGTGGAGAGTGGACAATTGAGGGAGTAGGGTTTGACCGATGTAGTGTGCTAATTGGGCGAATATGAGGAGCGCGACTTCCTGGAGCCTGGGTTCGGGGGAGGTAACCCACTGGAAGAGGAGGGGGAGGAGGTTGGGCCAGGCGGAGGGGTCTTCGGGGAGAATTGCGGCCGCGAGTTCGGAGACGGTGTCGCAGAGCTTCTTAGCGATAGATTTGACGGGCTCTTGTTGGAGGGAGGAGAGGAGGAGGGAGTGAAGGGAGGAGCGGGCGGCGGGGGAGAGGAGTGGCCAGAGGAAGGAATCGTGGTGGCGCGTGAGGTGGCGGCGGAGGAGGATAGCGGACATGGTGCGGGTCTCAGGATTGGGGGCGGTGTGGAGAAGGTGGGCGAGACCAAGGAGGAGGGACTCCGGACGAGCCTGCTTGCAGAGGTTGAAGAGAGATTCGGCCTGAGAGCGCTGGTCGTTGGAGGTTGACATCAAGTGTGAAATTAGGGATTCGAGATGAGTGGTATCGGGGCCCAGAATCAGCGCCACTTGGGCTTCGTTCTGCCTGGGATCGCCGGCCATCGCTCTCTCTGTGTTCTACCGATGAAGAATTGAAGAATAGAGGAATTGAAGGTGTGAGAAATTGAGGAACTGTGACAGCGAAGAAGAGTGAAGAAAGCGAGGGAAGACGAAAAACCAAGGTGGAACGGAACGGCAAGGGTTTTTGTGTTTTGTGTTTTGTGTTTGTGATATGTTTGAGGAAGAGATTTTAAATGGCGGGTTTGGCTTTGGATATGCGCTTCTCTCAGGTTTCAGGTTTTGTTGCCCTACGGTTTTTTACAGTTCCTATGCGGTTTTATCCTTTTTACTGCGCAGTCTCCAAACCTACTTGATGACAGTGGTCGATCACCCTATTTATAGTTGTTAATCTTAATCTAGTATAAAATACTTTTGTTAATATTCGAATGTGTGAATAAAATCTTATAATTAACTTTGTGATATTATTTTGTTAGTAAAATATATTTTTAAGAACCAATTTAATAGTAAATTGTAAACTATTTTATTGTTAAATTATAGTATTAAAAATAAATTGAATATTTTCTATATTTAGGAACTAAATTTTTTAATTTTTTGTTTTAGCAAGTAAAATAATATTACCTCGCATCTTTAATGGCCAGATTGGTTGTGTACCCGTTAATATTATAAGTAAATACAATAGTGGATATTCATAACAGTATATCTATAAAGATCAATAGATAGAATTTTTAAATTCATTCTATATGAATATGAATGTAGACTGCCTTTATGGATGCAAATATATTTATTTTAAATATATATATTTACTATATAAATTTTATTTGACAAAAATAAAAATAAAATTTAAAATAATAATAAATAGTATGCATAATAAATATGAAATTTTGTAATTATATAATTTTGGAATAATAATAAATAATGGAAGTAATAATGAATCTCACAAGATTATTAGGACATAAAATTTCAGAAATTTTCACTTGCGCGGAGCGGAGAGACATCGATCGCAGATACCTTATTATGGTATAAGACTAAATGTATAACAGAAAAATATTAAAATATGAAAATTGATCGTTGCTAAAAACTTTAGATTACTTTTTACAGCTGGTAGGAATATAGACAAGGATAGAATTTTCAAATTCATTCTATATAAATGTAAACTAGTACTTTGAAGCATATATTTTAAAAACTAGTATATTTATTATATAAATTTAATCAGGTAAAAAAATATTAATAAATAGTATATAGTAAATATGAAACTTTATTATTATATGATTTTTGAAACAATAACAAATAATAAAGACAATAATAGAGTCTAAAAAAATTATGTTTGGGAGAAGAAACATCTTGTCCAAATACAGAGTATAAAACTAAATATTTTGAAGTACCACACAAGTAAATTATAATAAAAATTTGAAAATCTATTATTTCTAGAAGCTTTAGATTATTTTTCCTGGTTGACACGAATGTAGTGTTGACAACATAAAATTATATTTATACATTTGAAAGTTTCATATATTAAAATAATTATTATACTTATCATATCATTCACAAACTTTTATAAATGTTCCACTCAGATCTTATTATTTTTTCCTTAATCCAAACAACTAAACTTCTTACACACTTTCCTTTCAAATCGTCTCAAATTCATTCCTTCAAATCTACTTTCCAATTCAAACAAATCCTTAAAGTCATTGTCTCACTTTTTTTTTTTAAACTTTAATGGAATACATATAATCATCTTTTGTACACATTTTGCTAAGAGACTACGTTTAATCTTAATATACATCTAACTTTTTGTTTAATATTTAAATAAAGACTTAATCTAAATACTTAACTTAGCTTTCTATATTTACACTGATATTATATAAATTATTAGGCACACCAAAATAAATATCTTAGATATAACTTTTAATTAAAACTAGTATTTTATTATATTAAAACTCATAATATCTTAATTAGTTGTCATATAAATTGCTACTATTTAGAGACCAATATATAGCTACCAAATGAAAGAGTAGTTAACTGTGACTAAAATAGTCATCAAATTAAATTTGTGTTGTTAAATAACTACAAAATATAAATAATTATTGAATTTAGTGATCAATTAAGTCAAATAATTGATATCTAATATTAGCTGGGAAGGTTTTAGTGACCTATGCCATTAGATTCTAAATTGGTATCTAATTAAGTTAGTTAGAGACTAATTTAGAATCTAATGACATAAGTCACTAAACCTTGTAGCTAATATTAGATATTAATTATTTGACTTAATTGATCACTAAATTCAATAATTATTTCTATTTTGTAGTTATTTAGCCACCAAAATTATCTATTTTGTGTCTATTTTTGTCATCGTTTCATCTTATAGCTAAAAATTGATCTCTAATACAACCTTTTTCTTATAATGTGTGAAAAGAAAACTATGACTAATTGTTTTAATTACATTACTTTCAAAAATGAATTTAGTAAAAAAATTCTTCACCAAATTTATAAAAGAAGATAAATTAGATATTATATTAAAAGAATAAAGATGAATGTTTAGTAAAGTTGAGTTAAGATATAATCATAAAAGTTTATTTTTTATATATAACAAATTTAGTAGTTAATTTATTATGTTATTCGGAAAATGAAATTTTTCGTTTGAAAAATAACCTTTTCCGAATTTACATGAAGGATAATATTTAAAAAACAATACAAAGATGCATATTTAATAAGGTTGATTCAGGATATAATCATAAAAGTCCTGTAAAAATTTCATTTTTACGCCTAAAAATTTAGTAGTTCATTTATAATATTTTTGTATTAAAGATTCTATCACATGATTGGCAACATTAGAATAAAAATTATCAGACACTTAGAATGCTCAAATAATTAATTTTCAAGACTCAGGCTCTTCCACTCAAGAGTCTCCATGTTTTGGTGTTGTTGTCATTCATGGATTGTGAGCTAACTAGATAATTCACTCATGCAGAGAAAACTATTTAATCACAAAGCACTGTTACAGAAATCAAACGTTTGTGTTCTTGTTTCTATTATTTGTCTCTGTCTATTCCTTCCACACACACTCTCTCTCTCTCTACATGCCATGGTTCGTTTTTCCTTCCTCTACAACTACTCTCAACGCCGTATTGCAGGCTCTTTCAGGGACTTCTTCTTCATCCCCACAACCTTAGCACTCTTCACCTCTCTTTTCATTCTCTTCTACATTTACTCCACCTCCAACCTCTTCTCCCATAACAACCACCATTCCACTTCTCTTTTCAAACTTCCCTCTGCCTTTTCCACTACCCCTTCTATTTCCACCACACCCCACTTCCACCCTATCCACAACAATGCTTCTGAGTCCTCCAAGTCTCAGTCTTTCCAATTGGGGTATGAAGTCACACCACAAAGTCAACGGGGTCTGCCCCTGCCACCGCAATTCAACCCAAAGGGTACGCAGAAGTTTCGTTTTTTTTACTTTTCTTTTCCGTTTATACGCTTCTGGAAAAAGTTTTTGTGTGGCTTTCTTATAGTCGAATGAATAGTCTCAGTTGAATGATTCATTATTATCTGGATTTGTTTGACTTTGGCCTGATATTGGGTATTCTATATGGTGTATGCAGATGCTGGTTACATTTATTAACAAGAGAAGGTTATTTAGATTTTGTATGCTACCTGTAATCGGGGATATGGATATGTGTAATTCTAATATGGAAGTTTTCAAAAGTATATTTACTAATTTGCTAAATATAACTGAATTCTGAATGTTATGTATATGAATATGTCAAGTACGCAACCTTCTTATTGTAGAAAATGACTCTACAGTAGGTAGGATGATGAATCTACAGTATGTATGAGCTTTGCTGTCTTAACTCCAGTATCCGGGGAATGTTTTTTATGGTTCAGGAAAATTTGAGAATAACAACGACGTGTTCCATGATAGGGAGATATTTCTGGAAGACTATAAACAAATGAATAGGAGCTTAAAGATATATGTTTATCCTCACAGGAAAGATGATCCTTTTGCAAACGTGCTTTTGCCTGTTAAATCTGAACCTGGTGGCAATTATGCCAGTGAAAGTTATTTGAAAAAGGTACTTATGAAGAGCCATTTCATTACAATTGAACCGGCAGAAGCAGATCTCTTTTTTCTGCCCTTTTCCATAGCAAGACTGCGGCATGATAGAAGAGTTGGTGTGAGAGGTATACAAGACTTCATTAGAGAGTACATTCAGAACATCAGTCACAAGTATCCATATTGGAACCGCACAGGTGGTGCTGATCACTTTTATGTTGCTTGTCATTCTATTGGAAGGTCTGCCATGGACAAAGCACCTGATGTGAAATACAATGCCATTCAAGTTGTGTGCTCATCTAGTTATTTCCTTACTGGGTATATTGCTCATAAGGATACATGCCTACCACAAATTTGGCCAAGAAAAGGGAAGCCCCCTAACCTTGATTCATCAAAGAGGTAGTAGTAGCAGTACTTCTTTCTCTTGCTAATGAGTATTCAGAATCATGCATGTTCTAAAATGGAAGTTCTAAATCTATCACATTCTTTACCTTGTCAATCAAATAGGTTGTGAACTAAAATCATAAGTTTTATTTGGATAAACTTCTCCATAAACACTTATAGGAGAAGGTAAAAAGGTAAAATGAATTGACATTCTTTGTAAGTTAATGTTAGTTTATGGGAGAAAATCCATTTATTTTACATTCTTATTCACTTTTTCTTATAGGTGGTCATGAAGAAGCTAGTCAAATAAGCAGAGAAATTCCTTTAAGTGTTGGCTTAACCATAGATATTAAAGTGACTAGTAAGTTGAAAATTATAGATGGATTCATTTTGTTAGTGATCTGGTTGCATATGAAGCAGGGCGAGGAAATAGCAAAATAAATTCTAATAAATCTATAACTGAAGCAGCATCACAACAATGATTTTATTCAGTATATCAAGTAGACCAATTTTGCTGTTTTTTGTTTTTGAATCACAGGAAAAAGCTAGCTTTCTTTGCTGGACGAGTTAATTCCCCAGTACGTGCAAAGCTTGTTGAGACATGGAAAAATGATTCAGAAATCTTTGTGCACCGTGGAAGACTTAAAACACCATATGCAAATGAATTGCTAGGAAGCAAGTTCTGCCTTCATGTTAAGGGGTTTGAAGTGAACACAGCTCGTATTGGAGACTCTCTATATTATGGTTGTGTTCCAGTGATCATTGCCAACTACTATGACCTTCCCTTCGCTGATGTGTTAAACTGGAAGAGCTTTTCAGTTGTTGTCACTACCTTAGATATTCCCTTGCTGAAAAAGATCCTCAAGAATATCATCAGTTCTAACAAATACTTGATGTTACAAAACAATGTTTTGAAGGTCAGGAAACACTTCCAATGGCATTCACCCCCGCAAGACTTTGATGCGTTTTACATGGTTATGTATGAATTATGGCTTAGACGAAGTTCTATAAAAATTTGGTAGGAAAATTCTTAGAGTTTAGTTTATACACAATATCCGTGTACAATATTTTTATACAAACATTCAACAGGAATTTAACTTTGTATAATAGCATCATTCAAGCATTGGTTTTACATTATTTGTATTCTTAATGAGTAACATATTATCTAATACACTTCTTAAATATCTCATGAAGTCATGAATTAAGGGGTGGCCCTTTGCTTGGTAAAAGAGTAAAGAGGAGTTAGAGGAATCCATATCCAAGTCATTCATTCTCTCCTTTTCTGAATCTGTTCCTTGTGTTTTGAAAATCTGAGTGGCACAGCAGCAGCACAAGGACAATCTTACAAGACACAAGTGTTTGATACCCTTTTTTTCTTTATTGTTTACCAAGCTTAAGAGATAGCTTCTGTCACGTTTTGCAATTACCACAAGGAGTAATTTTTTTTTTTGCAGCCACTAAATTATATAAATTAAAGTATTATTTTTTATAGCATTTAATTTGATTTAAATTTGAAAATAACAGAGACAATTAAGTTGGAATAGGATTTAATTATTTGTACTGAAAAATAAAAATATAGCTGGTGTATAAAAATATAATAGTTATCCAATGGAAATTGCGCGTCTAGAACACGGGAAGTAAGGCACCGTCAAAGTGTGGGAAGAGAAAGGCTTTTGTTTTGTAGAAATGAAAACTGCTTCTTCAAATGTCTTTCTTTGTGTACGCGTCAATACCTGTGCAACCGACACGTCATTAAATGTCGGACTCAATAGATCCGGAAAATGCTATAAATGCATCACACGAAGGCCTCCACTAAGTCACCAACATTCCAGAAACTGCTGTTCAGTTTCTCCCAGCCCAAGATTTCACAACAGGTACGTTTACTTTTACCTGTTCATCTAATCCTCGTACTTTGTCGATTCAGATCATAATCTGTGCCATCCACCGTGGAAAATTGAATTAGCTCTATTTAAATTATGCATCGCATGTTGATAGATCTTGTTGATTTTCTTTTTTCACGGCCAGATTTCGTTCGTGAGTGTGTTTTGATTATTTTCATCTAGTGAGATGTAAAAACTATAGGCAAGGAGGAATTGATTCGGATTTAGATGTTTGTGATTAGAAATGGTATTGGAGTTTGTACAGCAGAGGTTTGCATGTTTAATTAAGCAAATCAGCATGTGTAAAATATTCTGGTTTGGAATTTTTTGATCTTTGGTGAGACTTGGAGAGGGTGGTTATAAGTTTTTGTTTGCTAATTATTTGGTTGAATCTGTTGTTTATAATCTCGGATCTTGTAGATAAGTTTAGTGATCCAGCTTTTGCTTTTTTCTCCCCCTTAATGTAGTTTGTTTTGGTTGTTATGTATGCTTCTGCTTACATAACCAAATTGAAGAAATAACAAAACGCAAACTGATTGGAAGTTTTTTTCCTTGATTTTGGGGTTTTAGTCAAATTAGTTCAATTTGTTTAATGGTTTAGTGCGTTTTATAAGTCCGTGTATAAGAATACTGAAATTCTGTTGTATCTGTTGTAGATGTTTACATATATATCAATATGTTATCTTTCTATTTCGCACTTGGTTTGGTTAGGCTAGTTGAGAATTCTGTATGGACAGGGACATGGTTGATTTCCGTTTGCCTTGCTTGGGCTGTGTGTTCTGTCATCGTTTCTGAGGAAGGTGTATTTTGTTAAAGTAGTTGGAGTATAACTAATGTCTTGCAAGTAATGGTATCAAGCAATTTGTTTAAATTAATGGCTTGACTTTACTGCCACATTTGCATGTTTCAGGAACTTGTCTGATTTAGTTGAGGTTTTTTCATCGTCACTGCGTGAAGATACTATAGATATGGAAATCTCCCATGAGATCAATATCAAGGATGACAAGCCAGTTGATGTAAATGAACAGAAGATTAAGGTGGAAATGGAAGTGAAGAATAAATCGGTTGAGAAAGAGCATAAAAAATCTAAGGAAGAGAAAAAATATAAAGATGAAGATAAATCAAAGAAAGCGAAGAAAGAAAAGGATGAAGAGGGAGAGAAGAAAGGCAAAGATTTAAAAGCTAAAGAGAAGGATGGTGAAGAGAAAAAGGAAAAAGATAAGAAGAAAAAGGAAAAGGGGAAAGAAGATGATGAAGAGAAGAAGGAAAAGAAGAAGGAAAAGAAAGACAAGGATGAAAAATCTGGTGCAAAGAAGGAGGAGAAAGAAGATGGTAAGAAGAAGGAAAAGGATGACAAAATTGATGTAGAAAATGATAAGGATGGAAAAGATGATGGGGAGGACGGTGAAAAGAAGAACAAGGAGAAGAAGAAAAAGGAGAAGAAGGAGAAAGAAAACGAAGGAAATGACGATGAAGAGAAGAAGAAAAAGAAGGAGAAGGAGAAGGAGAAGAAAAAGGAAAAGAAGGACAAGGATGAAGAAACAGACACATCAAAGGAAAAGGGAAAAGATGATGAAGGTGAGGATGAAGAAGAAAATGAGAAGAAGAAGAAAAAGGATAAGAAGGAGAAAGACAAGGATCACAAAAAGGAAAAGAAGGAGGGTGGGAAAGAGGATGGCAAAAAGGGAAAAGATGATGAAGGTGAGGATGAAGAAGAAAATGAGAAAAAGAAGAAAAAGGATAAGAAGGAGAAAGACAAGGATCACAAAAAGGAAAAGAAGGAGGGTGAGAAAGAGGATGGCAAGGTTGAAGTTTCTGTAAGGGATATTGACATAGAAGAAATCACAAAGGAAGGTGAAAAAGAAGACAAAGAAAAAGACGATGGGAAGGAAGTGAAAGAGAAGAAGAAGAAAGAAGACAAAGACAAGAAGGAGAAGGAGAAGAAAAAAGTTACTGGAAAGGACAAGCCCAAGGATCTTAGCTCTCTGAAGCAAAAACTTGAAAAAATTAACGGAAAATTAGAACAGCTTCTTGAAAAGAAAGCTGATATAGAAAGGCAGATAAAAGAAGCCGAAGCCGAAGCTGAGGGTCATGTAGTCAAGAACAAGGAAGAGGTACAGGAGCTTTGAAGGACACACACTTATAGCATAATATACAAACTTTGTTTGCTCTTTTAAAGTTGTTTTGTGGAATAAAGTTGTCCTTTCATTTGTTTCATTTGAGTGAGAAATGATACGTTTGTGTACTACACATCTTATGCTTCACGTGGGATTCATTTCTGTCTGTCGAAAAATTCTATATAATTTAGAAGTGGAGATGAAGAGTAGTTTATATACTTTTTCCTTATCTAAGCATAACTTACCAAAGTGTTTTGTTCTTAATCGTGATGAAAATGTTAAAACTTTGTCTAATATACTCTTCTGCCATATCATTTAGTGTAGATAGAAGGAAAATGATGTTAACAAAATCAGTCAGGTCTTCTCCGTAAGTGTTACGTTCCTCAATGAACGAAATCACATTACTCATCTTCTTCTCAATGTACGTGTTATCAAGTTGTAATATCATGAAAAAGAAAATAGTTCATACTTCAAGGGCACTTGATCTATGAATCGGATTGGAATGAAACGTATGCATTCACCAGTTTCTGCAACCAACGCTATATACCATTAATAAGACAAACAAATAAGTTGAGGAAAAAATTCATACCAGTACATTTCATAAAAATTAAGAACAATACATTAGCATGTCAAACTACACATCAGAAACAATCAGCTAAGAAGCTGCAAGAGTATGACAAACGAAGAAAAGAGGGACTCGATATAAAAGGCGAGAGAAATATGAAAACAATTAAAAAGAGTAAAACCAATCTCCTGTGAGTAAAACATGAGAAATGAGGTGAATGTTAGGAATGCTGGACCTTATTATATACTATGAAAATCTCAAAGTATTTGGTAGATCCATAATTAATGTGTATCAAAGGAGGGGTAAAAAGAGGGACAAGGAAGTGGGATTTGAGGAAATTGGGCCAAACAAAATATAAGGGTCTATGGGAGAAAAAAACAGGTGGTGAGAAAGGAAAGATACAAGAGCGAGTAATACTAATGCAGATTTTTAGAAGGTTCTTAGAATAAGAATTTAATTTCTATTTAAATTTGATATTGGATAGATTTTTAGAAGGTTCTTAGAATAAGAATTTAATTTCTATTTAAATTTGATATTGGATAAAAATGAGTTAACTGTTGTAGGAATTAGCTCTTGCATAAAAAGTTTGGAGAGCTTGAGTGTCCTAATTAGTGATATATCCCATATTTTCCATATAATAGAAACTTTATTGCATAAAAAAATTATATAATAAACTTGAATATAATAATTCATACATTCATCATGTATTTTAAATTATACTTCTCCGCATAAGATTTAATAAAATATCTTTGTAAAATTATAAATAAAATAAAATGGAGCTTCTCTATCACAATTCACTGGGACTCACACCATCTGTCGAATTCTTTGCTCCTGTGTAATATACACAATCATCGCAGTTTTAAAAACAAAACAAACAATACACAAAAAGAAGGGTAAGCTAGAGAGTTTTCAAAATAATATATATTTTCTTAAATTGGATTTCTATTTCAATAAAACAACAACAATTCAATCTTTCATAATTCATCTCACATCATACATACACTGACTCACAAACAAAGACACTAGACTCTCTACTTCCGGAAGACCCGTGCGTTGAGTTAGACATCAAGAGGTGTGCACCTGTCATATACCACCTAACTGTTCCGAACAGTTTATTCCGATCGGGCTCATATTTCAAACCTCGGACCCCATATGCACAGGGTTAATCCATA